>WNGM01001181.1_pt1 | contig 21067 bp, 21 predicted proteins | sample 5400571 | NCBI WGS metagenome assembly WNGM01 (sample SAMN13153378, study PRJNA577476) | soil metagenome | isolation source: 100 cm soil or saprolite under Garry oak tree replicate 2 | place: USA:California | collected 2016-06-15 | reverse complement strand
GCCGTGATGCTCTCAAGCTCGGAACGTCAGCCGCGGTTTCAGCGGCAATCAGCCCCCTTCTTTCGAACGCGACACAGATTGGATCCGCCGGAGCGGCTCAACCGTTGGCGGGCAATCCCGCAAGCACCAACGGCACAATGACTTCGGACTCCGCAGCTTCAAAGGCGTGCGTGTGGCCATGTTCAAAGACATGGGATTGCCGTGCGAGCCGGAGGTCAAAAGCGCGGTGCAGGCGCAGCGTAAAGTCTTCGAGTCACTGGGATGCATTGTCGAAGACGGCGAGCCCGATTTTCGCGACGCCAATGAGTGCTTCCTGGCCTGGCGTCACTGGTCAACGGAGCTCGCCTTCGGTGACTTGCTGGCAAACCACGGCGACCAGCTCGACGAATACATCCACTGGCACGTCGAAGAGGGCCGCAAGCTTACCGGCCCCTATCTTTCGCGCATCGAGGGCAAACGCACGGCGTTGTACCAGCGGATGTGCGGATTCACGGGAGAATATGAATTTTTTCTTTTGCCGGTAAATCAAGTGCTTCCCTTTGACGTGAACGTGCACTACCCGACAGAAATTGCCGGCGTAAAGATGGAAAACTACATCGCTTGGATGAAATCCGCCTATTACATCTCGACAGTAGGGAATCCCGCGATTTCCGTTCCCTGCGCGTTTTCAGCCAGTGGTCTGCCCATAGGGATTCAGATCGTGGGCCGTCACCACGACGACTGGGGCGTTCTGCAACTGGCCTACGCGTCCGAACAGGCCACGAATGTTGGCAAGCGGCGGCCACCAATCGTCTAGCCGTGCCTGACTTGTTCTTTGCCGTAGCTAAAAGAATCGCATTCTTACGCGTTCGGGCAGCCCGCCGCGCCGAGCTACTCAAATCTACTTTTGATCAACGTACCTTACGAGAGAAGGTCTCCCGGCTCGGTTTCGAGATCGCCGAACATCTCCCGCCAGAGGAGCAGTGGACGAGATACTTTGGGATGCCACTCCCGCTGGCGGCGCCGTCGGTGGTACATTAACATGGCATTTCCGCCCCGCCGCGGAGGACTAGGCGAATGAATCCTGTCAAACCAGCGCCGCTAACCGCGGATGTGGTGGCCACACTTGCGGGCCCGGATACTCTCACCGTTACCGACAACCGCACCGGGAAGAAGTACGAGCTTCCCATCACGAACGGCACGATCCGTGCGCTGGACCTCCGCCAGATCAAGGTGGACGGGAAAGATTTCGGGATGATGAGTTACGACCCTGCGTTCAACAACACAGCTCTGTGCTACAGCAAGATTACATTCATTGACGGCGATGCGGGCATCCTGCGTTATCGCGGCTATCCCATCGAAGAGTTGGCAGAAAAGAGCACGTATCTCGAAACGGCTTACCTGATTCTGCGCGGCGAGCTGCCCACCGCGAAGCAACTCGAAGAGTGGACCTACCACATCACCCACCACACCTTCATCCACGAGAGCATCAAGAAATTCCTGGACGGCTTCCATTACGACGCCCACCCGATGGGCATGATGATTTCGACCATCGCGGCGCTTTCGACGTTTTATCCAGACGCCAAAGACATCTTCAACGAGGAATTGCGGCGCAAGCAGACCTATCGGATGATCGGCAAGATGCCCACACTGGCGGCCTTTGCCTACCGCCATAGCCTGGGCATGCCGTTTGAGTACCCTGACAATGATCTGAGTTACGCGGGCAACTTCCTCAACATGCTGTTCAAGACCACCGAGCTGAAGTATCACCCGAACCCGACCCTTGAGCGCGCGCTTGACGTGCTGTTCATCCTGCACGCCGACCACGAGCAAAACTGCTCGGCAAACGCGATGCGCTGCGTGGGCAGTTCGCACGTGGATCCGTATTCGGCGACAGCGGCGGCCACTGCTGCGCTTTACGGGCCGCTGCATGGCGGCGCCAATGAGGAAGTACTGCGCATGCTGATGGAGATCGGCTCCGTCTCGCGCGTCCCGGATTACATCAAGCGCGTGAAAGCCGGCGAGCACAAGCTGATGGGCTTCGGACATCGCATCTACAAGAATTATGACCCGCGGGCCCGCATCATCAAGCGCATCGCCGACGAAGTGTTTGAGGTGATGGGCCGGAACCCACTGACCGAGATCGCGCTGGAATGCGAGCGCATCGCCCTGGAAGACGATTACTTCATCAGCCGCAAGTTGTATCCCAACGTGGACTTCTACAGCGGGCTGATCTATCAGTCGATGGGCTTCCCGATGACCATGTTCCCGGTACTGTTCGCCATTCCGCGCACGTCCGGGTGGATCGCTCAATGGGAAGAGATGCTGCTCGACCGGGAGCAGAAAATCGCCCGGCCGCGGCAGGTGTACTTGGGCCAAGAGCAGCGCGGCTACATCCCCATCGAGAGCCGCGCGTAACAAACAATCGCCCGGCGAGGATTACACCCGCTCGCCCTGGTGCTCAGATAGATATGCCTTGACAAGCGGGAATTAAGCGTACAATACTCCGCCCGCATCCCTCATCTCGGTAGGCCCCATCGTAAAGATTCCGCGAACGCCGCGTTGGTGATATATGTGCGGCGCTCACTGTGAAACTTAGGGGGAGGCGATCCGATGCAGAAACAGCAGCAGGCCTTGCAGGAGGTGGGGGTGTGCACCCATCCTACCCTGCGAGAGCCAGACCCGTTATCTGCACACAATACCGGTGCTTTTAACTACCGACTGCTGGGCAGGCTTAGCGCATCAATCAATCGAAGAATTAAGAGAACGGCGATCCGCGGCAATTTTTTGGCTGCACCGCGCGTACGAATGGCGAGGTCTGCTGCGGGGCTCCGACACCCTCTATCGGAGTAAAGCAGGACGAGAGAAAGGGAATCGTGTGAATGCGCAGCACTCTAATAAGGTTCCCAAGTCACAAACTCTAACCTGCGAGTAGGGAGGAGAATCACCATGGAAACTGCTGAAGGCTCCATCAGTCGTTGGTGGCGTGTGGTCGGCGGGCTGTCTATGAACCTTGCCCTTGGCTCTCTTTATGCTTGGAGCGTCTTCGTAGCTCCGCTCGAAAAAGAGTTCGGGTGGAAGCGGGCACAGACCTCCAATGTGTTCACCTACGCAGTGGTCGTGTTCGCCATTGCGTTCATCATCGCCGGGCGGATGCAGGACAAGCTCGGGCCTTTCAAGGTTTCGATCATCGGTGGCCTACTGGTCAGCGTTGGCTTCTTCCTCTGTGCTTACACCTCGAGCCTCAACTACCTGTACGTCTGCTTTGGCGTGCTAGGTGGGATCGGAAATGGCTTTGGCTATGCCACGCCGATTCCTGTCATGGCCAAATGGTTTCCTGACAAGCGAGGTCTGGCGGTCGGGCTGGCGGTAGCGGGATACGGTGGCGGCTCCGCGATCTTCGGCCCGCTGTCCAATCTTTACCTCATCCCGACCTATGGTTGGCGATCCACCTTCATGATTTTGGGAGGCATCTTCCTAGTCATGACGATGGTGGGAGCTTTTCTGCTGAAGAATCCGCCTGCGGGCTACAAACCCGCCGGTTGGACTCCCGCACCTGCCTCCAAGGCCGCAGCCACCACCTACGAATTCCGTCCGGGCGAGGTGCTGGCCACACCGACCTTCTACTTTATGTGGATCGCTTACGCGCTGGGCACTTCGGCGGGCTTGATGGTGATCAGCCAGCTTGTCCCCTTTGCCAAAAGCCAGGGTGTTTCGAGTGCCGCGCTGGCCACCATGGGCCTCTTTGTCGGGGCCATCGGGAACGCCTCGGGTCGGATTCTCTCTGGCTGGATGTCCGACGCCCTCGGCCGGCTCAACGTCTTGCGGTTGATGATCGCCATTTCCGCTGTTGCGATGCCAATCTTGTACGCCGTGGGCGCGAATGTGACGCTGTTGTATATTCTTGTGTTCGCGGTGTATTGGTGCTATGGCACACAGCTCTCAGTGAACGCCTCGACCACATCCGATTTCTGGGGTACCAAGAACGCAGGCATTAACTACGGCCTGCTGTTCACGGCGTGGGGCGTGGCTGGGATCATCGGGCCAAGGATCGGGGGCGTGCTGTTCGACAAGTACAAGAACTACAAGGCCGCCTTCTACACGGCGGCTGTCCTGGCGGTGGTTGCGCTGGTTTGCGAATTCGTTGCAAGGCGCCCCGAGGTGCCAACTGCACGAGAGCCTCAGAGGGCGACGGTTTAGCCAGGTCGTGGAGAGATCTGACTTAGGAGATTGAGCGCGGAAGATGCGAGGATTCTAGCAGTACTTCCGCAAATCCTCGTAAATTCCCAAGGCCATGATGCTAAGCACGAGGAGGATCCGGGGCAGGGAATTCGTACTTTGGCTGTCATATTATTGCCCGCTCAAGGAGGGGACCATGAAAGTGCACGAGCTGATCGCGCGACTGGAGAGGGCAGATCCGGAAGACAACGTCGTGTTTGACCCCGATTCCCAAGTGCCTGCGGATATTTAACACGAGGCTGGGTCTGTTTCAGCCTTTAGACGAGTTGGAAGTCTTGGGGCTGACAGCGCAGGACAAGGAGTTCCTGCGCGGTATGAATGTTCAGCAGTAATTTGCGGTTCCGGGATCCGAGTTTATCGCGGCAAACTCTTCTGCCACAAACGTGCGACATATTTCCCACCCACGCACTATTTCGGTTCCCGCTGACTTCGGCACCCTTACGAGTCCGCGTCCGCTAACGACTTTCTTGCAGCTTATATAGCCATCTGGATGCCCACGGCGTGTAGGTGCCGTGAGAGGATATTCTTCGAGTACTCTATCATTTCCCCGCGCAACCCCTCGGGAGTGTACCCGGGCCAAGCAGTGCCCAGATGCTTGCCGCCATAGTAGGTCATGTCTCTACCAGGGGGTTCCATGATCTTCGATATCAGGGGAAGCGATTCCTGGATCGTTGACTGAATGATGGGCACAAACCGAAGCGCGTCTTTCTTCACCATGTCTCGCAGGAACGTGACTCCGAAGAGGACATGCCGCGATTCGTCCCGCGTTGTGGCGGTGAAACCCTTGTAATAGCCCCATGTTCTTCCCCAACGCCTGGCACCTTCGAGCTGGTAGCGCATGCCAGTGAGGAACATGGCGCCCTCAACCACCAAGTGATAGGAAGTTACAAATCTCACGGTGGCGTCCAGGTCCCGAGGATGCGCGGCCAACCATTGCGCCTGCGCGGGCAGCCATTCATCGAAGACATAGCTGTACGTTTCGTTTTCGCTCGCCTTTATTCCTACTTCCTTCACCAACTCGTCCAAGCTGGTAGCCGACGTACCCACAACCTCGCGCCAATAGCGCTCGAAGAATATGGTGTGACGCACCTCGTCCGTCAACTGCGTCGCGGCAAAAGCCTCAACCTCCTTGTTCGGTGCAGCCCAGACGAACGGCGCCAACAGCGAAGCCACGCGTTCCTCCCCGTTGAAGAAGAGTCGATCGCCCCAAACGCGCCGTTTCTTGGTTTCGGGCGATAGAAATTCCCATTCTGCTCTGTCGCGTGAAAAGTCCAGCTCATCGGGCGTCCAGGCTTGCTTTATCGCCTTGCGATATAGATCAAGATAAGAGGGCAGCTTCTCTAGTCCACGGTCGACGATGGCCAACACATCGTCGATGTACAGGCTATCCATCGCTCTAAGCTGCGCGCCGCCGATTAGCGTCTCAAGCTCGTGATCACTAACCTGCCTCATTTCGAGCATCGCTACACCTCCCCCGTGAGCTGTGACTACCCGCGGAATCTACCACTCAAGAAGAGAAGCGTCAAGGCGGGAAAAGATGGACGGGCAAGGCATGGCATTTCGATGGCTTGCAGCTGTATACGTTTTGAGAGCGCCAATTCACGAGAATAGTATGGAGAAAGAACTTCATCGAGGAGTTAAATATGGCAGCGCTAGGAATTGCTTTGACACTTCTTTTTATCGCAGGGTCGACATACCTCATCATAATGTCCTCGTGGCTTGTGCGCTTCTTCAATTTTTTGCGGCTTCGAGAAGTCTATAACGACTACCGGAGGAACGGCGGCGGCCACGAAAATTTCAAGAATCTTTACGAATTGAGCGATGGAATTGCTCAAAAACTGCTCCGCGGCTAGGAGAAAAAACTCCGAGGAAAATACAGCTTCGGCAAATGATAAGAATCTGTCTCGCCGCCGATATCTCGCCTATCGGGGGTTTTGTCTGCAGACCCTACACTGCGCCACGCTGCTCTGCCGTTTGAGGGGTCACCTGAATTTTCTTGACAAATGTCCGAAGCGGGCATATAGGCAAGGTGCATCTGCCCGACTAAGTCCCCCGGGGCAAACCCGCCAACGGGTAAGAGAATGAGTATGCCCGATCCCAGCAGGAGGCGATGAGATGGCAACCCCAAAAGTTGCGCCCTGGCCCGCGGTTCCGATTCTTAAACCGGATGAGGTTTACGCAGGGCTTTCCGACCAGGCAAAGAATTACCCTCTGTTCCTGGAAACGATCGTACGTCAAGAGCATAATTTTGAGAAGCCGGAAGCACTGTCCCGACTCCGCGTGTTGGACTGCACAACGCGTATGATGATCGGGCATTGGTGCTCGTCGCAATTGGCCGAGCTGGGCGCCGAGGTCATCCAGGTTGAACCTCCAGGTGGAGACCCCCTGCGCCGGAACACTCCGTTCGGCAGACGGGAGTATATGTTCCGTGACAAAGACAGCGGCGAGGAAGTCGGCGGGCAGTTTCTGCACGAAATGCGCAACAAGCTTTCGATTACCCTTAACCTGGAGACAGAGGAAGGCCGCGAAATCCTCAAGAAGTTGGTTGTCCACGCCGACGCGGTGATAGAGAATGCCCCGCCCGGCCAGTGGGACAGTTGGGGCATTGGCTATCGCCAACTGCGGGAACTCAATCCGCGACTGATTTACTGCTGGGTCGGTCAGCGCGGTCAGTGGGGCCCACTGAAAGACAAGCCGGGGATGCTCGACCCGGTGGCCCAAGCTTCCTGCGGCTTTGTCCACGGTACCGGCGACCCGAAAGAGTTTGGTGGGCAGCCTACCCGCTCCGCCTTGTGGATGGCCGACCACGTGGGGGGAACATCGGCGGCCATGGGCATTCTTTCCGCGGTGTTGTACCGAGAAAACGTTTCCGGCCAGGGCCAGTTCATCGAAGCTACGGCCGCCGAGGCCATCATCCGAATCTTGGACTACAGCTGGGCTTGGTACTCCATGGACGGTAGTATTCGCCCACGCTACGGTAACTGGGATTTGGCGATCAATATCTACGCCGTCAATCCATGCAAGGACGGTTACATGATGGTTGGCGGCGGCCACGATCGGCTGTGGTACCGTATCTGGCGCACGGTGGGCGACGAGCAGCCCGCGGTCGAGGAGGACATCCTCGGCGATCTGCACCTTCGTGAAGTCGCAGACCGGCTGGCGCATGACATGCAGGTAAAGACCTATACGATGTTGGGAGAGTGGTTGAAAGACAATCCCCGCAGCGAGGCCGAGCGCAAACTTTCCAAGCAGCAGGTGGCGTCTGGCGGCGTCCTTTACGTGAACGAGGTGGCTGAGTACCCGCACTTCAAGTATCGCGGCCATGTGGCTGAGACCGATTCACCCCATTACGGGAAGGTCTTGTATGGCACGACCCCCTTCCTGCAGCACAAGACTCCGGGCCGACTGAAGTGGCTCGGCCGCCCGACCGGCTACGACAACCAAGATGTATATCGCCGACTACTCGGCTTCACCCGCGACGACTTCGCGCGGCTGAAGCAAGCAAAGATCGTCTGAACCAAGGAGGAATCTGATGGCTACCCAAACCAGTACGGCCAAGCCGGGGGCACAACAGGGCTTTGAAGAGTTCTGCCGCGAGACCTTCGACTTCAAGAAGGCATTCGGCAAGCCTGAGGCGCTGAAGGGTTACCGCGTGCTTTCGTGCACGCAGTACATTCTTGGGCCATCCTGCGCCTCGTACATGGCCGAACTCGGCGCCGAGGTGATTAAGATTGAGGCGCCCCGGCGCGGCGAGGCTATGCGCCACACCACGCCGTTCAATGAGCCGTTCCTGTATCCGCTCTCCCGATGGGTGCCGGAGCGCGGGACCGGCCTGGGGTTTCTCGGGGCCAACCCGAACGAATACTTCATCTCGGTTGACTTCCACCGCCCCGAGGGTCAGGACATCGTAAAGAAGCTAGCAGCCAAATCCGACGTGATGGTGGAGAACTACCGTCCCGGCACGTTCGAACGTTGGGGCATCGGTTACCGGCAACTGAAGGAAATCAATCCCCGGCTGGTGTATTGCTGGCTTGGTGGTTTCGGCGGGTGGGGGCCGGGTCGCGTGCGTGCGTCCTATGACATCCTCGGCCAAGCGCAGGGCGGCAACTTCGGCATGACCGGTAAGCAAGAGTTCCTCGGCGGCGCGCCGTCGAAGCACACCATATGGCTGGCCGATTACTGGGGCGGCATGATGGGTGCGGTGCAGATTTTGGCCGCGCTTTATTGGCGCGACAAAGTTTCCGGCGAAGGCACCTTCACTGAGTACTCGCAGGTGCACGGAGTCACGCGCCAGCTGGAGTACGCACTGCCCCTGTATGGTCGGCACGGCATTACCCGCGAGCGCTGGGGTAACTGGGATACCCAGTTGTGTGTGCACGGGATCGTGAAGTGTGGCAAGTCCTCCTACCCCCAATCGGAGAACCCACAGGAGCAGGAGGAGGGCTACATCCTCATCAGTGCTTACGAAGACAAGGACTTTGCTCGCCTCTGCAAGGCAGTAGGTGATGGCAAGCTGGCGGAAAAGTATGCCAAGCACGACGCCCGGGTGAAGGCTCAGAGTCAGATGGAAATTTACCCCTGGCTGGAAAAGTGGGCGACGGATAAGACGAAGGAGCAGGTTGCTGCGATCCTCGACAAGGCAGACATCATCAACCAGCCAGTTTGGAATTCAAAAGAGGTCGCCAACAACCCGCACTGGCAGCAACGTGGCGCCGTACAGTGGTTGGACGACCCGACCTTCGGCGACTTGATGCACCAGGGCCCCGCGTACAAGATGTCGGAAACCCCGCCGCGCCTCAAGTGGGCCCTCAAACCGGTGGGCGCGGACAACGAGCGCATCCTGGGCAAACTGGCCGGGCTGAGCTCGGAAGACCTGCGGCGACTGGAAGAACAGGAGTGCATCTGACGAGAGGATGAGGAGATGACCGATGCTGCTTATATGCTCCAGCTGTAAGACGAAGAATTTTCTTGACCCATATCCTTTTTGGAATTTCAAAGGCAAAACCAAGTGCGCCGGGTGCGGCAAGATCTGGCGGCTGGAGACCTCGGCTGGAGTTTGCGTGGCTGGGCCGGAAGCGGCCGATGGCAAGCCCGACCTTCTACCTGGTTTTGCTGAGAAGCCTGATTACAGTCCCATCTCTGGAGCCGAGCTGACGCGTCCAGCTCCACGTGCGCGCCCTACTTCCGTTTGCCGCCCCATTCCCATACAGCGCAATGTGCGCGGCAAAACCGTCAGTGGACGTCCGCTCAAGAAAGAAGAACTGGTCGGCAGTCTGCCGCGGTTTATCCAAGAAGGCATGTAGAAGTTGCAGACCGCAGAATGGAGAACTTTATGGCCCCCTATAATGCTAATTGCTTGTGCGTCCGTTGCAAGCATCTGCGTCCGGCGCTTGACCCCAACCTGCAGAAGGCCTACCTGGGGCAATGCCTGAAGCGCGAGTGGCCTTTCACGCTCTCCATCACGCTGCAGGGCTGGACTGAGTGTGACGTTTTCGAGGACAGTGGGAAGGCGTATGTGCCGCCCGAGCCGGCAACCGTCAAGGCTGCGGCTGCGGCCACCAGCGCGAAAGGCGCAAAGCGCGTGGAATTCTACTACAGCAGCACCCAAAAGTCTGGCGAAACCTTTCCCTGCGATAACACCCGCGCTCTCGAACTCATCAAGAAGTTGCAGGCCAAGGGCGTGGGCACCAAAGTGGTAGACGTGGCCGGGGTCAAGGACCGTTTCCCGATTTACCACAAAGCGGTCAGCGGCCCGGACGCCTCCGTGCGCCCGGTGTTTGGCGCCAAGGGCGCGCTCGTGGAGGACTTTGGGAGCAACGTTCCGGCGTTGCTCATTTTCGAGGGCGATCGCTATCCCACGATGGTGTTCCCACGCAGCGACGCCACGCGCGGAACGGTCCGAGTTGAGCAGGCGTTGGATGAACTTTTGGCTGAGGCCAGCCACCCCGGGCACGTTGGGACGACGGCTGGGCACTAAGGAGGCTCTATGGCCGACTACTTGCCCCCGCGTGAGCTGTGGCCCACGCGCATCTACAATCTTCCCGAATTCGCCACATACCCCAGCCGTTTGAACCCCACCGAAGAATTGCTCGACAAGGCTGTCGCTGCGGGTCGGGGCGAGCGCGTTGCCCTTCACTTTGAAGAGCAGCGCATCACCTATGCGCAGCTCCTCACGCAGGCGAACAAACTCGGCAATGCGCTGCGGGAGCTAGGCATTAGTGAGGGGGACCGGGTTCTTCTGCGCAGCCCCACTATCCCACCCGCCATAGTAGCTAACTTTGCAGTGCTCAAATTGGGCGCCGTAATCGCGCCGATCTCACCGCTGTTTTCACGCGCCGAGATTGCGCACGTTGGCAACGATTCGGAGGCCGTGGCCATCATTATTCACGCCGCGCTCCTAGGTGAACTCGAAGCCGCACGAGAGAATTTGAAGACTGTTCGGCACGTCATCGTGATTGGCGGTGACGCGGCGGAACTGAAGCCCAAAGGCCACCTGCTCTATGGCGAACTGCTGCAATCCGGCGGGGCGACACTCGCCCCGGTGCCCCGGGCGCGCGAAGATGTGGCCGTCCTGCTGTACACTTCCGGCACGACCGGGCGTCCCAAGGGCACGGCTCATCTCGTCGAAGAAACGCTGATCGTGCCAGACACTTTCGGCAAGTACGGTTGGAGAGTCACTGAGAGCGACATCATCGGCGGTTCGGCGCCACTGGCTTTCGGTGCGGGCTATTCGACTTTTACCACCATTCCCTTCCGCTTCGGTGCGGCCGCCTCGCTCATCGCCAAGTTCGAACCGGTTAAGATGTTTGAGACCATCCAGAAACATCGCATCACCGTGCTCTCGCTTGCACCCACCGCATATCGCAAGATGCTGCAAGTGCCCGACGCCGAAGAGAAATACGACCTGAGCAGCCTGCGCGTGTGCACCGGCGGTGGTGAGAGCTTAACCGCTCCGACGTACCACGCTTTGAAAGAAAAGTTCGGCCTTGAGGTCCTCGAGGGCCTGGGAACGACCGAGATGATGTATGTATTCGTCTCGAACGTGGTCAAGATGCGCGCCAAGCCGGGTGCGTTCGGCACGGTCGTGCCGGGCTTCGAGGTCAAGGTGGTGAACGAGGCAGGCAAGGACGCCCCACCGAAGGAGATCGGTCACTTCTTGGTCCGTGGACCCACGGGAACCCTTTATTGGCGCGACCCAGAAAAGCAGCGCCATGCCATTACGGCGGACGGCTGGAACCGGGCTGGCGACTACGTGTATTACGATGAAGAGGGCTATTTTTGGTTCGTCTCCCGTGAGGATGACGTTATCAAGAGTTCGGCGTACCGTATCGGGCCGGAGGAGATCGAAGCCACCCTGGCCATGCATCCGGCCGTGGCGGACGTAGGCGTGATCGGGGTACCTGACGAGCTGCGGGGCCAGATTGCCAAGGCCTTCGTCGTGTTAAAGCCAGGTCGATCCGCTACCTCTGCTGAATTAATCGAACACTGCAAAGACAAAATCGCCAAGTACAAGTTACCACGTGAGGTGGTCTTCGTGAACGAGTTGCCACGAACGGCCGTGGGCAAACTCTTGCGACGGGTGTTGAGGGAGAAAGAATCCCAGGGCGCGACGTTGGCCCGGCCCGCCGGGTCGGCTTGAAGAGAGAGGCGTGGCCAAACATTACTTTCTCCGGTCTGTGTACCGATGAACTGGGTAAAGTGGATCCCTTTGTTCCATGGAACGGGGCAACATATGGTGGAGAATTAGGACCCGTCTTCTTGAGGATTTGCGAACTGTTATCAGGCGCCTCTCCGATCATTTCCTCACCTCGGAAGATTACGCGATTCATTTAGTTCAGAGAGAGAGCTAATGGTTTTGAGGAGTGGGAGAGAGTTGTTCTCGGTGTCACCTTTCCCGAATGAAGTTATGAAGTGAGCGAGGTTTTCTGGCGGAGGGTACTATGGCGGGGATGTATACTCATGAGTGGATGTGCCAACGCGTTGTGGAAGACTCGCAGATCGCCATCATTTTTGCGGATCGTGACGGCATCATTCATTTCTGGAATTCAGGGGCCGAAGCAATGTTTGGCTACCCTGCTGAGGAGGCCTTGGGGCAGACCCTGGATCTAATTGTCCCCGAGCGCCAGCGGAGTCGGCACTGGGAGGGCTACCATAGGGTTATGGCCACTGGTGTCACCAAGTACGGGAGGGAGTTGCTGGCAGTACCGGCCATGACGAAAGATGGCAGGCGGATCTCAATTGAATTCAGCATTGTGCTCCTGCGTGCTCCAACGGGCGAACTACTGGGCGCGGCGGCCATCATGCAAGATGTAACAGCGCGCTGGGAGCAACAGAAGGAACTGACGAAGCGCCTGGCGGCCTTAGAGGCCAAGTTGGAGCAGGTAGACAAATCCGCCTGACACGAGCAAAGAAGGTTGCTGATAAGAATGGCGAAGAAAAGAATCAAAGCGCTCGTGTTCGACGCGTACGGAACACTTTTCGATGTTCACTCCGTTATTTCTGCGTGCGATCAGAGCTTTCCGGGTCATGGCGCCGCTTTGAGCCAAGCCTGGCGCGCTAAACAGTTGGAATACACTTGGCTCCGCAGCCTAATGGGGCGTTACAAAGACTTCTGGCAGGTGACTGAGTCTGCGCTCGTTTTTGGGTGCAAGAGTCTCGGCTTGTCGTGTCTACCGGACACGCGCGCCAAGTTGATGGAGACTTATCTCCGCCTGAATCCTTTTCCCGAAGTCCAACAAGCACTGAGGGCTTTATCTGGCTATTTGTTGGCGATTCTGTCCAACGGCTCTCCACGGATGCTGAAAGCAGCGGTGGAGAGCGCCGGCCTAAAAGGAATATTCCGCCGCACCCTAAGCGTGGACGAAGCGAAAATTTACAAGCCCAGCCCACGCGTTTATCGATTGGCGCCTCAAAAATTACGTGTGTCCACAAATGCGATCGGCTTTATTTCTGCTAATTTCTGGGACATCGCCGGGGCAAAGGCATTTGGCTTTCACACCTACTGGGTAAACCGCTCCAAAGCACCCGCGGAGGAGCTCGGCCTTGTCCCGGATGAAACGCTCAGTTCGCTGACAGACTTGGTCGACGTCTTAAAGGCCTAGTGGTCGATGAGACGTATGCTCAAGTCAGTGACAAGCTTCGCCGGTTTGTTGTTGCTGAGCGGAGCTATCTGGACGGCTCATTCTTCAGGCCAATCAAAGGCTCCTGCTCCGACATCACCCTGTTCGGTCGAGCAGGTTGCACTGCGCACCGCTGATGGCATCTTGTTGGATGGCGTGCTCTATCGGCCGGCCGCGAACTCACGCCCAACTGCGATCCTGCTCGTGCATGGCTTCGGGAGCAACTTCTATAGCGGATACTTCCCGCTCCTCGGACGAACAGCCGCCGAGCAAGGTTACGCCGCCCTGGCATTGAACATGCGCGATCACGACACCGGCCCCAAGGTTTCTGATTTCGCTGACAATCAGGCGGACATTGCAGCCGGCTTGGACTGTCTGAGGAAACTGGGCTATGCGAGGTTCGTGCTCCTCGGCCAAAGCATGGGCACCAACCGGGTATTATACTATCAGGTCACGACGGGCGACCCGACCATCGCAGCGTCGTTGCTTGTGTCAGGACCGGGGAACCTCTTCGAGTGGAACGTGTGGCAGCTCGGCCGGAAGAAGGCTCAGGCCAGCGTGGATGAGGCGCTTGCGCTGCAGACCGCAGGCCACGAGCAACAGTTCATGCTCGTTGACCTCGGGCCACTCGGCAAAGCCTTGTACACGGCCCGCTATTTGCTCAGCCTGCGTGGACCCAAGGCCAGATCCGATCCTTACCAGAATATTCAGAAATTGAAGAACCCCATTCTGGTCGTTCAAGGGACGGCCGATAAGCTGGTCGAGCCATCCACCGCAGACCGACTAAAGCGGGCGGCAATAGCCAGCCCCAAAGTCGACTTGATTTCCTTCGAGGGAGCTGACCACTCCTTCAGGGGGCAAGAGGCCGTTCTGGCGCAGCGCATCCTCGCTTGGCTCAAAGAGGCAGCGCCTTGAGATCTGCGGCACAACTGGGCTCAGGGGCTTGCACTGGAGATCGTCTTTGCGGGGCTCTTATAGGTTTCGTAGTTAGAGAAGTTAGTATAAAAATCTTTTCTCGAGGAGCCATGAACTTCCAACGAGTGACCGACCTTCGTGCACTGGATGGGCATCTAATCCCCAGCTTTGTTTTCTTGCCGGATTCGCCCCGCGGCGGTGCGCTCGTGTGCCCGGGCTACGGCGGGACCAAAGAGCACATGCTAGCGCTGGCCGCCGCTATCGCCGAAAAGGGACTAGCCGCGCTTGCAATTGACCCGTGCGGACACGGTGAGAACATGGCCGCCATCGGCCCAGAGATGCGCGAAGAGGTGGAAGCGGGCGTGCGCTATCTTCGTCGCTACGGGCGTGTCGCCGCTGTAGGTATAAGTTTGGGTGGGCGTTTGGCTCTCATGTCCTCCGCAGATAGCATGGCGGCCATCTCACCGGCGGTGGCGGCAAAGATCTCGCCCCAAGGCAAGTGGATGTTCGAAAACTTCCCCAGCCCGACTGTGCGCGAGCCCTACTCTGGCTACGTCTTGGAATTGCTCGACGCGCTTGGCCCTGTTCCCAGTCACAACCGACCATGCCTTCTCCTATACGCGGAACGCGATATCCCGGCTCTTCTGGATGGGGCAGCCGGATTGAAAGCGATCCTGCCCGGGGCGGAGCTGCGGTACGTCACGATGGACTTGCGGCCGGACGTGCAAAACGAGCATGGATTAATTCGCTACCTCCCGCGCTGGTTCAACCACGGCGATCTCAAATTCAATGCCGAAATGCTACGGACGGTATCCAGTTGGCTGGCCGACCATGACACATGAACGCAGGGCCTGAACAAACACGCATCTCTAACTCGCTATGAGCTAGGATGGCGGACAGGGGTGAGACAATGCATTGGGAGTACTTCGATCGGATGGTTGTCTTCACGGAAACGCCGGAGGGAATGGTGAGCGGGCTAGAGACGTGGATCAATGGGGCGGGCAGCGACGGTTGGGAACTGGTCAGCTCGACCCCTCTGATTGCGCCGAATAAGGACGGCATGGCCTATGGCACAATCGGCGTGCACCTGATATTCAAGCGGCCTTGCGCGGGTGTGCCGGAGAGGTAGGCGGGGCGTGGCTGAATTGCGGGGCCGGGCTTTGATTGAGAGTCGGTACGGGCCTTTATGGAGCGGCCGGCAGGCTGTCACCGTTGACGGCACGGATTACGACATCGCTGCGCTGACGTTCCATCTGGGGCTCAACTTCGAGGATGCCCGGACCATCGATGTGCTGGAGGTGTCTGTCGGGCGCTTCGTCGTGCGCTATTACGACGGAGAAGACCAACGCATTGTGGCCCACGAGTTCGACGCCAGTTTCCGATTTCTCGGCGAGATCCGTGCGCACGTCGCGGAGTGGATCGGCGAGGATGGCTACTTCGAATGGTCCCGGCATCTCCGGGTTCGCTGTCCGGCTGATCTTTAAGCCGAGCCTCTGATCGTCGCCAGCGGAGGCACGCTGAACCGGTTCGGCTTGCCGTCCAGCACAATACGCGTGCCGGATATCCCGGTAGTTGCGCGACGAGGCGCCGGAGGCGTGTGCGATCTATGAGTGCGCTGCGAGGGCGGGCGTTGATCGAGAGCCGCTACGGTCCCCTGGGCAGCGGCGGACAAAGTTTGACGATCCATGCCGTGGAATACGTGCTTGTCGACTTGATGTCCCAAATGGGACTCAACTTCGATGATAGCCGGGCGATTGACGTGTTAGCGCTGCCTGAGGGGCACTATGTCATCCGCTATTACGACGCACAAGACCAGCGCGTGGTGGCCCAGGAATTCGACCCAAACTTCCACTTGCTCCGCGAGACTCGAGCACACAGTGCCGAGTGGCTCGGCGAAGAGGCTTATTTTTCTTTGTTCAGCGGGCATTGAGGCCAGGCTTCGAACAGTTCGACGGGAATCTAGACGTTGATCTTCGTCCAATCCTTTGAGAGATCGAGGCTGCGCAGAAAAGGCTTTAAACCGATCCACAGGAGCGTCGCAGCTCCGACGTGCGCCAAGGTGCCTACTACCACTAACGAATAGTGAATTGCCTTGTCATTATGAAAGACGAAGTCCGTCATCATTGCCACCGCGGTCGGGCCAGCACCAAGGCCGATGAGATTGATCACAAATAGGTAGAGCGCGGATGCCTGGGCGCGCATGGCGTTGGGCATCATTTCCTGGATCGCAGCCGCCGCGACACCCACGGGCTGGCCCATTAGGAAAACGGTGGGAATCAGGAGGGCGGCGGCAAAGCTTCCATTGGGCATCAAGGGAAAGAGCATTCCCGTTGGTAGCCACGCAAGAGCCACGATCAACCCGACTCGCATATTGGCGTCCTGATAACCACGTTGAGTCAACCAGTCAGCGACTCGGCCGCCGGTGACGATCCCAAGCGTTCCAAATATGCAAAGAATTGTGCCGAAGGCCACACCGGCTTGGGAGCTCGTCCAACCATACCTACGGATCAAGAAAGTCGGAATCCACGCGGAGCTGCCGAAGCTCGAAAAAGCCAGCAAAGCGAATCCAACATTGTGGCAAAGGAAAGTCGCCCGGTTCTTGCGCATGTAGGCGATGACGTCGCGCAAAGGCACTTGAGCAACCTTTGCCTTTCCGTCCGCAGCTTTAGTGAACCGGGCACCCTTCCTTGTCGGTTCCCTCACCGTGTAGAGAAGAAGAGCGAGCACGGCCCCTGGTAACCCCACAATGAAAAAGATCAGCTGCCATGGCCGAACGGCACCCACGACAGGTAGGCTCCAACCTGATTTGGCGGAAGCGAATCCGACTACCAACCCACCCAGAAGGAATGCGATGCCTGAGCCGATGTAGAATGCCATGGAGTAAACGCTGATTGCTGTGGACCGTTTCTCCTTGGGGAAGTAGTCAGATATCAGAGAATAGGCCGACGGTGAGAGAGCAGCTTCACCGATGCCCACTCCCATTCTTAGCAGTAGGAAATGCCCGAAGTTCTTGGCTAGCCCACACCCGGCCGTCAACAGACTCCAAAGCAGCATGCCAGCGGCGATGATTGAGCGGCGGCTCTTAGAATCTGCGAGGCGGCCAAGAGGAATGCCAAAGAACGAGTAGAAGATCGCGAAGCTGAAGCCCATCAGCAGACTCATCTTCGTGTCACTGATGCCGAGATCCCGTCGGATCGGCCCCACCAGTAAGTTCAGAATTTGTCGGTCAATAAAGGAAAATATATAGGCGATAGTGAGCACCCCCACCGCGTACCAAGCATAGGCACGCGGCGGATACGACTCTTTCTTGATGGGGGCTGCACTCGCCAACACCGAACTCTGGTGTGTGGACAAAGGGTCCTCCTAATTCTTTGATCCAACCAAGGCGCTTGGTGCCCTGCGGTCCAGCGCTACCGAGGGCCTAAGACTGAAGTGTGCGGGCGCTGCTCTCCTTCGATGCCCAGAAAGACGTCATAGACATAGTCGTGAGCGGCCAGAGCGACCTTGTCCGGGGCGCCTGCTTGAACGCGCTTGACGATTTCCTCACGAGAGAGGTCGAAAATCGCCTCCAGAATCTCCGCGCGCTCCTGCTGATTCGCCTGCCCCACGACAAAGAGCACGCGGGCGCTGTGCTGGATGTAGCGGGGCGAAAGCAACTGGCGCTTCAAGATTTCCATTATGATGGGAGCTTTGGTGCGGTCAAAGCGGCCCGGGTCGCCGTGGCGGTCCTGCTCGGCGAAGAACTCTGCTGTCCATTCGTTGTGGTAGTTCCACAACTTCTCGAATAGCTCCCTGGTGAAGCGCGTTCCGGCCTTGACCTCGAAGGCGTTCACACCCGGCACGACTCCATCCTCGGTGAGCGCCGGCCTCTTGAGGTATCCGTCCTTGGTGATGGCGGCCCGGTGATGTACGAGGCTCCACAGCCACGACACATCGATCCGGTAGGTGGCTAGGTCATTCATGAAGCGCAGGGAAAGCTCGTAGTCGTCGATCGCCGCCGCGAAGTTGCCGTTGAGGATCTGGAAGCCGTAGTTCGCTGCCATGTAGAACGCGTGTTGGATATGCTCAACGGTGATCTCACCCTTCGGCACGCCATAGATGGCATCCCAAAGTTCATGCGTGAAGAGTTTCTCTGGAGTGTCAATCGTCTCTTTGGTGATGACCCGGGGCATGATTTTGCCTTGCGCGTTCAATAAGCCACGGGATTGCAGCAGAAGCCGCTCCGCGTCAACGAGTCCGCTGGCAACCGTTGGCACCGGCTTGCCTTTCACGTCCACAGTTTCTCGCGGCGCATCGAGGATTGCTTGGAGCTGCGTCAAAGGGGCCCGCAAGGGTGCATTGCCGGCGGCCACGTATGCTGGTTCCGGGCTGGCTACCCAGCTTTGCCGATAAGCGTCGTAAAGTCGTCCCTTCGCTCGGCGTGCAAGGATGTCTTCCAGGGTTAGCTGTTGAGCTGCAGGAAGCGGCTCTTCGCCCACGAACATCAGACCCAACAGCCGCTCTCGCAGTTTGTCAATGACCATTGCGCGCAGGGCCAGGGGGTTATACCTCGAGCGGCCATAGGGGTCGGCCGATTGATAGATCATCACCGCCGCCATCCCGCCAATGGGGGCGCCCTGGCTGAGCTCGCCATTCTTCATGCCGGCCATGAGCATCATCAGCGCGTTGTACCGCTGATAGGCAATCATGTTCGGCGAAGCCATGCCGATGGACTGCGGATCCGGAAAGACGCCCTGCGGGTCGTCCTTCCACATCTCGATGAGGCTGGCCAAGTAGTCCCAGCGACCGACGTTCGTGCCGAGGAGCCGGCGGCGCAAGACCCAGGCGATCGCAGGCAAGAACCGGCCCGCATTTCCCTCCTCATAAAGAACTTTGACCTTGATAGTGCCAGCTTGGACGCCCATCACGCCTTCCAGCCGCGCCAGGAGCTTCTCCACAATGAGAGCTTCCTGAGGTGTCTGGGTTTTCGGAATGTAGTAGTACACACCCGTGCCCGCGCGTGTGAGAGACCCGTAGTTGTTGAGGGCCCAGAGAAGAACGACGGGAATCACGCCGGGCACCGGCTGGCCCTCGACTTTGATGTGGTCATACCGCACGTGGATGCCGGGAGGACGCGCAAACCGGGTGGGCCACTGCGCGGGAGGCTTGTTAATCTTGTAAGCGCGCTTTTGGCCTTTCTTCACCACCTCGTAGGGGCGGTCCGACCAGCGGCCTTCGAAAATCTCTTTGGCGTTCTGCATAGCCGCAAAAATCCCCACCGGCTGATTTGTGGGCGTGCCGTCAGGCTGGAAGTGGGGCGGGGAGGCGTCTTCAAAGTCCGGCATATTCATGGGCGCCGGGCTATTCAACGCGTTGAAGGCCATGTCCAGCGGATGCCACGGCCCGGTGAGTTCCAAGCCGGGATTCGTCAATGGGTGGGCGTCCTTCGGAATGGGCACCTCGTCGTTGAGCCGCCAGCGCCACTCGCTGTCCCGGCCGAGAAAGTTGTCAATCAGACCTTGGACGATTTGGCGAAATGTCCAAAACTTCCCCGTGAGGGGATCTTCAAACGTGTCGTCCCACTTCGGCCAGGCATATTTCTTGGCGACCGGCGCGGGGGACTGCAGTAGCACCCGACGCGCGGTTAGCGCCGCAGCGATCTCCGGGCCCAGCTCTCGTGTGAGCGTGGCGATGGTCTGTTCGACATTGACTTCCCGGCCGTTCACCTTTTTGGTTCCGAAGAGGTCCGGGAACTTCTGGAGAATGTCTTCGCGGATCATGGCCTCGGCTTTCCTCGGCTCTTTCGTACAAGCGCGCCGGACGCGCATGCGAAATAGACCACTATTGCCGGCAGGGCGTCAAGCCCCCGGCCGGCACGCGAGGGTGATTGGATGAGTCAAAAGCATTGCGTTTCCAGCCAGAGAATTCCGAAGTCGAAAGCAGCTTCTGGAATGGTCGATAGCCTCTGTTGAAATCCCTCAGAGGCTTTTCGGAACACTACTTGGGCATGCGGCGAAGCGGTTGTATTCAGCAAAAAACAGGGTTTGATTGTGCAGCAATAGAGCTTCAAAACTGAGTGCGGCGGCACTATCAGCGGTTGAAGTTTCGCCAGTGTAGTGCGGTGGCCAAGGTCGACATCGCGCGAAAGCTGCCGTTGCCGAAGCCGCCAAGACGGTGCGCGGCATGAAGTGGGCGCGCGTGGCTGAATTTGAAAGGCTGATTGATGGCAAGAAGATCGCCGTAAAGCTGCTCGGGGAACGGCAATTCCGTCTCGATTGGGCCGAGCGGATAGGGCTTGGATTCACACTTCCTAGCTCAGTTGGACTACCTGGACTACTGCACGTGGTTACAAAAGTAGCGTAAGTTATTGAAACGATGGTGGACGAGAGGGGATTCGAACCCCCGGCCTCCTCGTTGCGAACGAGGCGCTCTCCCAGCTGAGCTACTCGCCCACGAGTAGCCATCAAATTTTAGCAAACTCACAGGTAGCTGCCAACACGCGTTCACAGGCATGCAAACAGATAGCGGCGGAACACGCCGCGTCCCCAATACCGAAAATGTAGTCTGTGAGTGGTCCTACGGCTGCTCGACCGCTCCGCCGGTTCGCTGCGCCACGATTCGCCGCGCATTCTGGTACAGCGCGCGCGCCTGTGGGACGGCTTCCACGGCCTTCTGCACCTGCGGGTCGGCTTCGAGCAGAACCTTGAGGCCTTCCTGCTGCCCGAAGCTGGACATGAACACTTCCTGTTTGATCTTCCGCTTGATCCAGTCGAGGTTTTCGGCCATCTCGGGTTCCGTGTAGCGAACGTTGTGCTTGCTCAGGTACTCGCGGAACG
>WNGM01005043.1_pt1 | contig 21069 bp, 24 predicted proteins | sample 5400571 | NCBI WGS metagenome assembly WNGM01 (sample SAMN13153378, study PRJNA577476) | soil metagenome | isolation source: 100 cm soil or saprolite under Garry oak tree replicate 2 | place: USA:California | collected 2016-06-15 | reverse complement strand
AGCAACAACCAAACTGTGCTGCTGCCTGACTCTCTTGCTACTCGACTCGGGGTATCTACTGGGGGAAACATAACAATGGACATCCCCAACCCGACTAGCTTCAGGGTCGCCGGAATATTCACCGGTCCCGTCTTGCAATACATTCAATTTGGAAACAGCTTCGCTAGCGATACAATCGTAGTCTCATTCAATTCCCAGAACAAATTCTTCGGCGGCCAATACAACGCACCACTCTTCCTGATTGATCTAAAGCCTCAATCCAAGTCAGCGGCCTCTACTGTAGCCCACGACATTGCCGCGTCGTATCCGAAGTATGATTTTGCGGAGAACTCGCTGACCCTCGGACAACTCCTCTCCTTGGTCCGAGACACGATAAACAGGATATTCACGATCATCCTTCTAGTACTCTACTTCGCCCTCCTCATCGCCACCCTTGGAATAAGCGCCACAATGATCATGAACGTCACCGATAGAAAGCGCGAGATCGGGCTCTTACGATCGCAAGGGATGAGCATGGGACAGATAGCAGGGCTCTTCATCAGCGAAGGAATCCTACTAGGACTATTCGGCTTCCTGCTCGCAATTCCCGGAGGTCTACTTCTACTGGAGGGAGCGACAAACAGCACAACCCTTGCAGGGTTCTACCTGCCGTTCGTCATCCCGTACAACGCGATGATCCAAGCCTTCGGACTGTCGCTTCTCGCAGTGGTGGCTGGGTCGGTGTATCCCGCTTTGCGAGCCTCGCGAATGGAAATTACGAGAGCTCTCGAACAAGCATAACAGCCGAGTAACCGTTACTAGTGGGAATTAGAGGAGGGTACGGCGGGCTTAGTTCTGGCTCCGATCGATTGGTTATCTTGAGCCGGCATGCCCAAGTTCAGCCAGCGTCAACGGTACACTCTCGCCGTTCTTTGCAGCTTGCTAATTGCTGGCCTGGTACTCTTGTCTTTCCCTGCACCTGCAGAACAAAACGTCGCAACGTATTCGACACCGGCCAACTATTCTGCCAGTGCCTTGCAAACGGTCATTGGATACGCCCTTTCGGGCTACTACGCGTCAGCACACATAACGACTGGTAACACCGCCACTGTGACACTGACCCTCGTTGAAACGGACCTGGTAATATTCACAAGCACTTTTCCCGCGGGAACGTTCGATATTCCAAGCACCCCTATCACCGCGGCCAACGGAGGAACAGTATTCTTGACAGTGACATCCCATAACCAGGTCTTCACCCCGATGAACGTAGTCGCTAAAATATTCCACATAGTCACAGCCCTTCCGTACTTCTGGGCAGGAGCAGGGATCTTGGGTTTGACCGGCCTACTAACACTAGCGATCTTCTACCAGCACACCACGGCAGGAAAACTGGCCAGAAAGATTCTGCCTGTGGAAAAGGCAGGACTAGGCTGGCCCTAGGGCGCCATGGCGTTGTCCGCGAAACCAGATTAAATAATACGCCCGGATTCGGAAAGGTTCTGCGCGAATAATCCTTGACCCGCAATGCTCTGATCTCAGTCTACGACAAGTCAAGGCTCGAACACATTGTCGGAGCATTCGCAAGACACAAGATCAAAGTTATCAGCTCAGGTGGCACAGCTCAAGCGATCCGAAAACTCCGACACGAAGTCGTAGAAGTTTCAACGTACACAGGGTTTCCGGAGATGCCGGGAGGATTGGTGAAAACTCTTCATCCCAAGATCCACGCAGGAATTCTGGGCGACTGGAAAGATCCGGTGCAGCTGAAATATCTGCAGGAGAACGCGATCGAGCCGGTGGATTTTGTCGTAGTGAACTTGTATCCGTTTCGAGAGGTCGTCAAGAACGACCCGGCGAACCTGCGGAGAGCAGTGGACAATATCGATGTTGGAGGTGTCACTTTGATCCGTGCTGCGGCGAAGGGCGCTTTCCTCAACAATCGAGTCGCACCCGTAACCAGACCTGCCCAGTATGATGTCTTGATTCGAGAGCTGGACAAACACGGGGAAATCAAGGATGAGCTGAGGCATAAGCTTGCTCGCGAGGCTTTCACGGTGACGGCAGAGTATGACGCGGCAATCGAGCGCTACTTGAGCAAGGTGAAGGGATGAGCGGGCAGGAGATCCGCCGGATCTACCGGACAGCCAGGGACGAGGATCTGCCATTATCACTCAAGCTAACGATCGGGGACAGGGTGTTTGAGTATTCGAAGGTCCAGTGGAGAGTGGAAGGCCGGATGCGGGGTCTCCGGGATGGAACGAACCCGCACCAGAAGNGGTCGATTGGGTAAAGTGGGGAAAAGACGGACCCTCAGCAACGAATATCGAGGATGGAAGTCACGGGTTACGGATTGTGAGCTACTTCAGAGAACCAACCGTGGCAGTGATGAAACATCTCAACCCATCAGGGGTCTCAGTTTCAAGGGGACAAGAAAGTCTGAGTCAGGTGTACGCGCGCGCCAGGGACGCGGACAACCGGGCTGCATTTGGAAGCGTCGTAGCATTCAACAGTCCTGTTGACCGGAAGACCGCAGAAGAAATCATGAAGACCTTCGTTGAGGTGGTCTATGCGCCTGGATATGGTTCTGAAGCACTCGGAGTTTTCGAATCTAAGAGGGATATCCGAGTTGGAGAAGTTCCGGCTGTAAGCAAAGAGGATACAGGTTTGCCACCCGATGTTGTCGTGCTGGATGACGGATCCCTGATTATAGAGAATCCCTACCGAACGAGTATATTGTCAGTGGACGACATGAAACCGCTCCCAGTGCCTACGAAGAAGAAGCCGTCAGACCAGGAGTACTTGGACCTGCTGTACGCATGGTGGATCGCTTGCGAGGTGCGGTCCAACGCCGTGGTTTTCTGGAAAAACGGGACATCGCTAGCGATCGGGACGGGCCAGCAGGACAGGATCGGGGCCATCGAGAGCTCTATCTACAAGGCGCATAAGCTGGGCCACAGCTTGGACGGAAGCGCGATGGCTTCCGACGGCTTTCTTCCAAAGCTAGACAATGTAGAGGCGCTGGCGAAAGAGAACGTTTCAGCGATCGTCCAGCCCGGCGGGTCAGTTGAAGATCAGGCCATCATCAAGGCCTGTAACGAACACGGGATCACGATGGTGCTTACTGGAGAAAGGTCGTTCAGGCACTTCTAAGAAGGGAGGGGCACGGGAAAATCGACCGTCCCCGGGGGTCGAGAAAAGAATACTTATTTTTCGATCTTTGAGAGTTCCCCGTTTGCTAGTAATCTTTGTGGAATAGAGAGAATACTTATATCGGATATCCGATATCGTTATACCGATATCGAAGCATTAGCAAAGGAGGCGAAATGTATGAGTCAACATGAATGGAATCGTCCCAGACACTTCTTCACTTGGGGCGTATTCGCGCTCGTCGCAGTCATCGTGGCATCAGTCGCAGTCTCCGCCTTCCTATTCGCAACACGGCCCGCACCTGTGGCAGGCATGTACTATCCGTACTTCTTCTTCCCCCTCCCGCTGTTCTTCATCTTCGGAATATTCGCCTTCTTCTGGATAGTAAGATGGCTAGTCTTCCCGTGGAGATGGGGATGGGGCTACCGAGAAAGATACTGGCGGTACCAAGACGAGTCCTACTACATCATCCGCGAACGATACGCCAAGGGAGAGATCACCAAGGAACAGTTCGAACAGATGATGCGCGATCTACAACAGCATAACTCCACCCAACTACCGTAGTACAGTTACGACAAACTGAACCTCGTTTTTTTCACGCTTTTTCTGTGCTGAGAAGAGCTTAGATCCTCAGCCTTTGTTTGCCGGGCGTCTAATATGGCGAGTCGGGACGAACGAGAGATTCCTTTTGGCGTCCCCCCTTATGGGAGTCCTTCAGTTTACGATTTTGCCGTTAACTTGAATTCCTCTCTTTTTCTCTACCCGACCGAGGTCGAAGGCAGTATGACCGTGTCTCGTGAATAGTCGGATTATGGCGTCTTCTGTTTTTTGAGGGCAGATGAGGATGAAGCCTACTCCCATGTTGAAGGTTCGATACATTTCCCGGTCGGAGATTCTTCCTTTCTTCTGAATGATCCGGAATATTCCAGGTGTAGAGGGTAGTTGGTCGATGTTTGCTCCTAGTTTTGCCTGTCCGACGATCCGGTCGAGTTTTGCAAACGCTCCACCTGTTATGTGAGCTAGCCCGTGAACTTCCAGTTTTCTAGTCGAGTCCAGAACTGGTTCGACATAGATTCGCGTCGGCTCCAGTAGCTCCTGACCGATGCTTCGGCCGAGCTCTGGCACATTCTCTCTCAGCTTGTACTGTCTAAGAAGAATTTTCCTTGCAAGAGTTAGACCGTTTGAGTGTATGCCTGAACTAGCAATTCCGATCAGTGCGTCTCCTTTTCGGATCTCGTCTCCAAGGATGAGATCTCTCTTCCTGCAAATCCCTGCCGCCATCCCCACGAGGTCTAGCTCTAGGTCGTGGGAAAGTAGGTCTGGAACGATGGCCGTCTCGCCACCGATGATTGCCATGCCAGCTTGCCTTGCGCCCTCCACAAGCCCGACCGCTATCTCTTCGACAATATTGCGATCGTGTCTGGCCATGGCGAGATAGTCGAGGAAGCTGATGGGTTCCGCGCCTGTGCAGATTAGATCGTTCGCGCACATCGCGACGCAATCTATTCCTATGGTATCGTACTTCCGCATCATCTGAGCAATGATGACCTTGGTCCCAACGCTATCGGTATGGAGACTCAGGACCCGACCGTCGTTGAGGTCGACAAGACCTGCGTAATGGCCGATTGGAAAAACAGGATGCCCAACTTTCCCTTTACGGGTCTTGAACGTGGACTCAAGCCTTCTGGCGAGAGCCTCGTGGGATTTTCTGACTTGAGAGACGTTGACTCCCGCTCTGGCGTAGGTCATGCGGGGCTGAGGCATGTCTAGAGCTTCAGTCCCGTCAAGCGCTCGTAAGCGATGATATACCGCTTACTTGTCTCATCGATCAGATCCTTGGGAAGATCAGGCGGTCTAGGAGTTGGCTGTCCCGTTTTCCGCGTCTCATCAAGGGTCTTCTTGAAACCAACCTTGGAAAGCCAGTCACGGATCAACTGCTTATCATAGCTCTCCTGGTTCTTGCCTGGTGAATAGTTCTCTTTCGGCCAGAGACGAAACTCGTCGGGCCCAATCGAGTCCGCCAATACGATATTGCTTTCCTCGTCGAAACCAAATTCTAGTTTGAGATCAGCGAGGATGAAGCCGGCCTTGTCCGCGCGCTCCGACATTTTCTTGTAGATGTCGAGGCTTCTATCCTTGAGCGCGGTGATCTCTTCCGTAGCCAACCATCCCTCGTCCACAATCTGATCAACGGTAACAGGTTCATCTTTCACATCAGATTTGGTAGTCGGATCAAAATATGGTTCAGGAAGCTTGGTGGCGTTGATCGGCTTTACCGGTAGGTTGACCTCTCCTTTGACAAATCTCTCGTAAAGGCTGCCGTAGAGATAACCTCGGACAACGCACTCTACCGGAACCATCTTCAGCTTCCGAACAACCATCCGGTTCGCGTTCTCCACTCGAACCATATGATGTGGAACTTTCAGATAGTTGAACCAAAAGGCCGCCAGCTTGCAAAGCACCTCGCCCTTCCTAGGAATGGTTGAGGGAAGGACAATGTCATAGGCGGATACTCGGTCAGTGAAGACGAACAAGAGTTTGTCGCTGTCGAGCTCGTAGATGTCCTTCACTTTGCCACGCTTGAACGGCGTGGACGACAATTCGTTCTCAAGCTCGCTAACGTGTTCCTGCATCTAAGCACGACCACCACGGTACTGTTGAAGATTCTTTGCGAGCTCTGAGTCTGAGAGCGCCAGAATCTCCGCCGCCAATATTGCCGCGTTCGTTCCATTGTCCAGGCCGACAGTGCCGACCGGAACACCTGATGGAAGCTGAACTATCGACAGGATAGAGTCGAGATTGAGCTTGCCTGAGACAGGGACTCCAATTACCGGCTTGTTGGTCAATGACGCAACGAAACCAGGCAGGGCCGCGCTGAGACCTGCTATGGCAATGAAAACGTCAGACTTTGAGGCCTCGACATACCTATCGAGCTCTTTGTGGTTGCGGTGACTCGAGAGAACCTTCGTCTCGAAGGCAATGCCAAGCTTCTCAAACACAGTCTCCACTTTCTTAGCGATCTCCCGGTCGCTCTCGGAACCCATGAGTATGCTGACGCTTCTGATCAAGTGTGACACCGCACAACGCGAGATTCTGTCACTACCGTGCTCACTGGTAAATCAAATTGATCCCGAGGAACACGATTGACAAGTTGCAGATTGAACGAGAGACCGATCGATCGAACGTGCTCTGGGAGCGTTTTGAGGACGCGGTCAAAATATCCTCTGCCCCAACCGAGCCGGTAGCCTTCCTTATCCCATACTATCCCGGGAACGAACATTACGTCGACTGCGTCCAGGCTCTCGGGCCGTAGAAATTCCTCTCTGGGTTCAGGAATGTTGAAACTTCCAGGCGCAAGCTCTTTCCCGAGATCTTTGATCTCGGAGAAGAAGAGGTCAATGTCTCCTTTCTTCACAACCGGTACGAGAACCCGCTTGTTGCTGTCCAGGGCCTTTCGAATCAGTGAGCGAGTAGCAACTTCACTGCCCTTGTTGACATAGCAGGCAATACCTCTCGCGCGGACGTACTCGTGAAGGTGCAAGACCTGGTCCATGATCTCCATACTCTTCTGTTCAATATCTCGAATCGACTGTCGATCCCTAAGTCGTAAAATGTATCGTCGGAATTGTTCTTTCTCGACAGCAGTCTTAGCTTCGGTCAAACTTTCAATCCAATCTGGATACTTGAAGCCAGTACGGTGTTCTCGAGTAGACATGCCACCGTCATCGGTCCAACGCCTCCCGGGACTGGGGTGATATAGCCGGCCACTCTGTTGACCTTGTCAAATTCGACATCGCCCCGAAGCTTTCCGTTGACCCTTGTTAAGCCGACGTCGACAACAGCCGAGTTAGGTTTCACATGATCCGCGCGAACCTGGAAGATTTCTTTCCCAACTGCACTGACTAGAATATCAGCAGTCCGTGTCATCACTGAAAGGTTGGGTGTCTTGGAATGGCAGACGGTAACGGTTGCGTCCCTGTTGAGGAGAAGGTTGGCCAAGGGTCTACCCACCAGATTGCTCCGGTTAATGATTACAGCCCTTGATCCAGCAACTGGAACCTTGTAGTAGTTCAGGAGTTTGATGACGCCTTTCGGCGTACATGGAACAAGCTCCTCATAGCCCGAAGCCAGTTTCCCAGCGTTGATGGGGTGTAGTCCGTCAACGTCCTTGTAGGGAATTATTCGCTCGATCACTTTTTCCTCGTTGAAGCCCGGAGGCAACGGCAGCTGAACGAGTATTCCGTTGACCTCAGGGTTAGTGTTAAGCTGGCCGAGCAAAGCTTCCAGCTTGTCCTGGGAAGCATCAACAGGCAGGTTGTGGCTCTCGGACCCTATTCCAACCTCATCGGCGGCTTTGTGTTTGGCTTTGAGATAGGAGGCGCTCGCAGGGTCGTCGCCGACTTGAACTGTGGCGAGGAGCGGTTTAGTGCCATGTTTTTCCAATTGTTGGACTTGTTGGGCGACCTGATTCTTGACCTCTCTAGCCACCAGTTTTCCGTCCATTAGTATAGCTGTCAATTCTTGAAGAGAACCCTCCTCCCATCCACCTTCAACTGATCCTCTGTAAGGAGTCGGAGTGCTTCGGGAAGAATTCGGTGCTCTTCTCTCAGAATCCGGCCCGAAAGGGTTTCCGATGTATCATCGTCGCGGATCGCGACTGGTGTTTGGAGAATTATGGGACCGTGGTCAACTTCTCTGTCAACGAAGTGGACAGTGCAACCGGTAATCTTGACTCCGTGATCAAGAGCCTGCTTCTGCGCCTCCAAACCCGGAAAGGAAGGAAGCAATGCAGGGTGTACGTTGATTATTCTTCGAGCATAGAGATCGACGAACTGTTCACTGAGGATCCGGAGATAGCCCGCGAGTACAATGAGGCCGGTTTTCGGGGCCACCCCGCGCGACTGGAGAGCGGCAATAGTCTTCTGGTCGTAGTCCCAGTTTTTCTTAGGGACACCTTTGTCGTCCAGGGTGATTGTTTCAACATGATGCTTTTTTGCCACATCAAGAGCTGGAGCGTTTGGTCGGTTGCTGATTACAATCTTGACCTCACACTTGGTGAGGTAGTGATTGTCGACCCCGTCTAGGACAGCTTCAAGGTTTGAACCGCGTCCTGACGCCAAGACGCCGATTGGGACCATTCAGTTAGGCCTTTCGGATCCATGCATCTGTTTCAGCAAGAGTTGTGAAGGATCGATCCTGCCGACTTTTGGGATCCATTCCATTCTTCTTCCAAGGGTCCCGTGTTCCTCCCGGTACTGGTAGAGCCGACGGACTCGCTCCGCTGAGTCCCGTCTCTTTGCGAGAAGTTGTTCTGATCCTATGTCGCTCCTATGATAGAGTCCCCACCCATCAGTTAGCTGAACACTAGACATGGTTTTCTCGATCCGAGCGTTTGCCGGAGGAAAAGTGTGATCCATCGCCATCAACGCGAGAAGACGAGAACCCCCTGTGACCACCTGGCCGTTATCTTCGAGGTCAGCGTTCCCCCAGAACAGGTAGCAGCCATTCCGTTTGATGTTTGTCTCGAAGACCTGGACCGGGTGGCCCGTGGCCTTCTCCTTCTTTTCCGGATAGCCGTTTGGAGAGACGACTTTCACGACCACCGCGTCCTCATCGGTAAATTCGAGCTTCAGCTTTGACAGTCGCCGTTCGACGATAGCTTGGAAGACGTCGATGATGTCTGTCTTGAGCATCGCGAGCATGTTGAGAGCTTCAGGATCGCCAAGTCGAGAGTACATCTCGATAATTGTCGGTCCCTCGTTTTCCGTAAGCATCATCTGCCCGCCGACCATGCCCTGGTAGGGTTTGCCGGTTTTCTTCTGGATAGCCTCGACGATTCCTTCGACGATCTTGAGCGACTTGTCATACTCGTCCCGGGTGATGAATGAGAGGGCTAGGTCGGGTCCGGAGATGCTGCCCATGCCGCCAGTCTCGGGTCCACTGTCGAATTCGTGAGCGCTCTTGTTGTCCTGGACGAGAGGGGTGCCCAGAACGGTCTTGCCGTCCGTGAAGCATTGGAGCGAATACTCGGGACCCCAGGCCTTCTCCTCGACCAGAATCTTGTCCTCGATATCAGAGTAGGTGGCCATGCTTGATTGGAGAGAGTCGAAGTAGGCTTCTTTGAAACGCTCCTTATCGTCGTGAAGATAGGCCAGACGATCTTCGATCAGCTTGACGCCCTTTCCCCCGGATTGACGGACCGGCTTGATGACGATATTCTGCAGCCAGGGTTGCGTGTCGATGTTTTTCCGGATATAGTCTGAGGCTTCTCGCGCGTCCTTGAAGGTTCGAAAGAGAAGCTTGCCCGGGAGATTATTCTCCCACTGTAGACGCCTGAGGTCTGCTTTCGAACGTTCTATGATCGAGAGATCTTGGCTAGCGCCAATACAATGAATGCCCTCTTCCTCAAGCGCATCTGGTATGCCGTGAAAACCAGGCTCCTCAGGTCCCACGACCACCATATCAACTCCCCAGCCCCGTGCGGATCTTACAATCGTCTTCGGGTCAGTAGTTCTGCCGATGCGAAGTTCTCCCTGATTGTCTTTGCAGATCTTGTGGATTCCCGGGTTCCGGTTTTCAGCGATCCAGAAGATCTCCGGTTTGTGACCGCTGAGACTCAGTTTCCATGCAATCGCATGTTCCCGGGCCCCTCCACCTACCCCCATTACCCTCATCGAGTCGCACCCCCGTTCTCGAAGCAACGCATGCAGAGATTTTGTCTCGGGAGCCCGATGGCGTGCTGGAGTTCTTCAACCGTCATGAATGATATGCTGTCAGCCCCGACATGATTCGCGAGTTCTCTTTCGTCTAGGCCGCTGGAGATCAGTTCGTCTCTCGGGGGGATCTCGACTCCGAAGGGACATGGCGAGACGAGTGATGGGCTTCCAATGCGAACATGAACCTGATGTGCTCCGTTGCGTTTTAGATTGAGAACCGTGTTTCGTAGAGTATTTCCCCTGACGACACTATCGTCCACCAGTACAACGTCTATGCCTTCGATCGCGCTCTTGACAGGGTTGAGCTTTAGTTGGACCCCTACGAGACGTTCTTTCTGTGTTGGCTCGAGAGCAGCACGAATGTTCTCTCCAGTCCGCACGAAGCCTGGTTGTTGCGGAAGACCGGACTCTTGACTGTATCCATTTGCAATCGGGAGAGCAGTCTCCGGCACGCCGATTATCACGTCAGCTTTCGCCGGGTGAGCTCTGGCTAATTCTCTGCCGATGCTGTTTCTAACCCTAGCTACTGGTAGAGTATTGACTTTGCTGTCGAGCCTTGCGAGGTAGACGTATTCGTAGCTGCAGAAGTTACCCGCGTCAGCTGCAGGCGCATTCCCGCGAATGTCTTCGGGGGTGAACATGATGACTTCTCCCGTCTCTACAGGCCCGGTGTGGTCTATGCCCATCACGTCGAGGGCACAGGTCTCGGATGCGACGGCTGCAATGTCGAAGCCGACGCTCCCTGTTTCCAGCGGTTTTACGCCCTGCGGGTTTCTTCCGCTGATGAGTTCTTGTTTGTGGGTGAGGGCGACGAAGGAGTATCCGCCTCCTATCTTGTTGATGAGCATCGAAGTTGCCTTGAGTCTTGCCGTCAAGTGCGAGAACCAGCTCGAAGGGCGTTTTGACATGGACGAGATGGTCATCGTTGTAAGAGGAGGTTTGCCCGATTCCGATGAAGCCCTTTGGAATGCTTGTCTTGTTGTTGCGGAAGAATTCCTCGACGCCGCCTTTTCCTCCGAGAGTGCGCAGAGTACCTCCTGGTCCGACCGCTGCTAGGCTGACGGATTCTTGCCCCCGTCCCTGGAGGGCGCTTAGTCCGTAGCGGATGAAGTGGGATGCGTCCCAGTTTTCTCGTCCTTCGCCGAAGGTGTAGAAGCCAACTAGCCCTGGCATTGTTGGAGCTAGGCCTTCATCTCTTCCCGGGTCCGAAGCACAGGATCTTTCTTTAGACCAAGATATTCTCCGGTGACGCAGGCAAAACACATCTCGTCCTTGCCGAGGCCTATGCCTTCGCTGAGACCGTTGATATCGTTGTAGCCGAGGCCGTCGACGCCAATTTCACGGGCTACTTTCTTGTTGAGCTCAGCGATGTTGAGCGTTTCGCCGTCCGCTTTGTTCGCGAGCAACTCCTCCCTCGTCGGGAAATCGATGCCCATGTAGCACGGGTGGCGGATTGGTGGGAATGTGACGACCATGTAGACTTTCTTTGCTCCCGCGTCTCGGAGGGATTGGACGATGTTTCTGCTGCTTGTTCCGCGGACGATGCTGTCGTCGACCACGATGACATCTTTGCCATCGATAACGGGTTTGATGGTGATGATCTCGCGAACGATCTCTTCCCGGCTCTTGGCTGTGGGTTCGATGAAGCTGCGGAGGCTCCCTTTTCTGCGGTATCGGTCTTTCATCAAGCCCTCCTCCATGGGTATGCCGCTCTCCTCGGAATAGCCGAGGGCTGCGGGTCTAGCGGAGTCGGGGACGGGAATCACGACATCGGCCTTGAAAGGATATTTTCGAGCGAGAACTCTACCGAGCTTTCGTCGAGCATCGTAGACGTAGTGATCGTCGATCTTGCTGCTAGGATGGCCAAAGTAAGTGTACTCGAACGGGCAGTGGTAGTGGCGTGGTGCGTCTGCGAATCTTGTTATTTTTAGGCCGTCTTTGGTCAAGCTGACTAGCTCGCCGGGTTGAATATCCCGGACAAAGTTTGCTTGGAGCGCTGTGAGCGCGCAGCTCTCGCTCGCGACCATATGGGTGTCTGTTTCAGGATCGTATCCAAGACAGAGGGGTCTGTAGCCCGCCTCATCCCTAGCCGCAAGAACCTCGCCATCATGGGTTATCATGACGAAGCTGTAGGAGCCGCTCACCTCTTTGCTCAGCTTGTGAAACGCACGGGTCCAATCCTGTTCGGCACGGTAGTGTTGGAGGAGACGGTAACCAGCAAGCTTCGTGTCAGTTGTCGAGCCTAGGATCGGAAATTCCCTCTGGACCATGGGCTCAAGATCCTCCGTGTTCGCGATAGTTCCGTTCTGGGCGATGGCGAATTCGCCGCGGATGTCGAGCGGATGCGCGTTCTCGAGTGTCGTCCGTCCCCGGGTCGAGTAGCGTACGTGTCCTATTCCGCGATTGCTGGTGAAGCTGAGAATCTTCTTCGCACTAGCATCCGCTCCTTGGCCGATTAGGCCTAAGCCCTTGAGCACTGGCTCGCCGGGTACGGCTATGCCCCATGACTCTTGGCCACGGTGTTGTAGGGCTGCGAGTCCCTTGACGATACGCTCGGCAACAGGCCGGTTCTGCATAGAGTATATGCCTAGGACGCCGCAGTGCTCTTTCATAGCGTCGCCTCCATTGCCCGCGGGATCGTTCCGGACCAGGCCCTTGACGCTTCAGCGAGGGGAATTGTGATAATCGGTTGTCCGTTCGAGAGGAACTCGATCCGATTGTCTGTTACGGTTCCTATCTTTGCGGCAGGTATTCTGAGACGTTTGAACGAGGCGAGAATTCTGGCTGAGTTTTTGGGTCTTGTTTCAAGGACGAATCGTGATCTTGATTCCGAGAATAGCAAATTGTCCATTCTGCTGGTCTTGTTAGGAACCTTATCGAGGTCAACGGTTACTCCTTTGCGGCCTTGAACAGACATCTCGGCCAAGGCAACAGCTAGTCCGCCCTTCGAGATATCGTGGGCAGTTTCTATGCGGCCGGTTCTCAGGATCCTCAACAGAGATCGCAGGAGTATCTTCTCTTTCTTCAAGTTGACCTTGGGGACCTGACTGCCGCTGAGATTGTGTATGTGTTCGTAGTATTCGCTCCCGCCCATCTCATCAGAGGTGCTGCCGATGATGATTAGATCGTTTCCCTCTTCTCTGACGGCTTGCAGTATCTTTGGGGTCTTGGGTTCTACCAGTCCTAGGGCGACGATGATTGGTGAGGGTTTGATTGCCTTGCGATTCATCGAGTCTTCGTTGTAGAAGCTGACCTTGCCCCCGACACATGGGACTCCAACGGCTTTGAGATAGTTGGTGATGGCTCGAATGGCCTCTTTGAAGGTCCAGTAGACCTCAGGATTACCGGGGTCTCCAAACTGCAAGTGATCGACGACCGCAACAGGTTCCGCTCCGGCAGCGGCTAGATTGCAGAATGCTTCGGAGACAACTCCCACGGTCCCCCAGTAGGGGTCCACATAGCATTGTTTGCTGTTGCCGCCGGTGGTGAGAGCGAGGTAGCGTTTGTTTGGGAGATGTAGAAGCGCGGAGTCGGCTTGTCCCGGCTTAACGATGGTCCGGATGCCGACCTCATGATCATACTGGCGATAGATCCATTCCTTGCTCGCGATGCTCGGACTAGAGACTAGATCAATGAATGCTTGACCGAGGTCCTTAGGCATGGCTGGCTCAGGTACCTCTGCTAGAGCATCAAGATAGAGAGGGCGCTTTGATGATCTTGGTGCGAGTGGTGCTTCAGCAACGAACTTGGCTGGCGCCTTGGCCACAATCTCGCTTCCTCGCCGGATGGTTAGGAGGCCATCCTTGGTGACCTGTCCTATCTTCGCGTAGCCTACCTCCCATTTGTCCAGGATGCTGACGAGCTTTCTCTCGTCTCTCTCTCGGATTAGGAGAACCATTCTCTCTTGCGATTCAGAGATCATTATCTCTGCCGGTTTCATGTCGGGCTCACGTGTCTGGATCTTGTCCAGATCGACCTCTATCCCTGTCCCAGCCTTCGCAGCGATCTCTGACAGTCCACAAGTTAGGCCCCCACCCCCAAGGTCCTTCATTCCCTGGATGATGTTCGCCTCTACAGCTTCTAGAATAGCTTCGATGATGAGCTTCTTTGTGAATGGGTCCGGGACCTGGACGGCGGATCGTTCCGTGTCGGACTTGTCTGTCAGTGTCTTGCTGGCGAAGCTTGCTCCGCGGATGCCGTCTCGTCCAGTTCTTCCTCCGACGAGGTAGATTAGGTCGCCGGGATAGCGAGCTTCGCCTAGGACGAGCTGGTCTTTTCGTCCGAGGCCGACACATGCGACATCAACGAGGCAGTTTCGTTCGAAGGATGGGTCGAACTCCACCTCCCCACCGACTGTTGGGACGCCTATGCAGTTGCCGTAATCTGCTATTCCCCTGACCACATTGTCGAAGAGCCAGCGGGTGTGAAGGCTCCCTATTGATCCGAACCTGAGAGGGTCGAGGAGAGCGATGGGACGTGTTCCTAGACTGAGGATGTCGCGGACGACCCCGCCGACGCCAGTGGCCGCTCCACCATACGGGTCGATGGCACTAGGGTGGTTGTGTGATTCGATGTGGAGGGTCACGACCCAACCGTCGCCGACGTCGATGACCCCGGCGTCGAAACCGGGACCGACGAGAACTCTCGGTCCCTTGCTGGGAAGCTGTTTGAGGAGTGGTTTGCTGGATTTGTAGCTGCAGTGCTCGGACCACTGCGCTTCGAGCATCGCCCATTCAACCTCGTTAGGCTCGCGCTGAAGCTTCTTCACAGCGTACCAGATCTCCTCATCGGTGAGATTGGGTTTCGGAACTTCCACTAGGATCAAGCTTTGAGACTCCGCGACGACGGATCGTGTCAAGAGGGTCGCTCTCTTGCTCGATTAGCTAGAAGTGTTGCACGCGAACCTGTGACTGCTCCTATGATGAAGGCGATGATGAACCCAACGAGGCCGGCGATGAGATAAGCAATTAGACCTGCGACAACTCCGGCGATAAGTCCTCCCACGATGGCGGTGGCGCCCGGATTCGTTCTCTTTTTCGCCAAGGGTTCTTCTGTCAAGTCTTATTGAATCTCCTCTTTCTTCGGCCCCTTTTTCGGAAGGATCAGGCCTACACCTAGTGCTATCAATATGAGGCCGTAGAAACCGCCGAGAAAACCGATACCCGCAATATACGTGATGGAAAAGAATCCAACGAGAGAGACGATGCCTAGGGCGATGGAGATTATGCCGAGAACCAGTCGGCGGATGGAGCGAGTCTCTTGCGTCATGATTCTATTTTTTCTCCTCGCCTTGCGAGATCCACCGTTTTCCTCCGTCGAAGGTCTCGATCATCGAGTCGAAAACCATTCTTCCTTCCGAATGGTTGTCTGGAGTTAGAATTGGAATCGAGGCGCGTTCGGGGTGGGGCATGAGCCCCATAACGTTTCCTTCCTTGTTGCATATTCCAGCAATGTTATCCATGGAACCGTTGGGGTTTGAATCCTCTGATGGAATATTGTTCCCGTCAACGTATCGTAGAACGATCTGCTCGTTCTTCTCCAATTCAGTAAGCTGGTCGTTATCGAGATAGTACCGGCCTTCGTTATGGGCAATTGGAATCCGCAACGTCTGACCTTTGTTTGCCAGTTTTGTGAACGGCGTCCTGGTGGATTCTATTCTGAGCCGTGTCCACTTGCAGACGAATCGTAAGCCGGTGTTTCGAAGCACAGCGCCGGGCAGGACCCCAGCTTCTACTAGTATCTGGAAGCCGTTGCATATTCCAAGGACGGGCTTGCCATTGTCTGTTGCCTCTCTGATGGTTTCTAGGCTTGGGCTGGTCGCGGCTATCGCGCCGGCACGGAGGTAGTCGCCGTATGAGAAGCCTCCGGGCAGAACGTACGCGTCATACTGATCCCGTTTCAGGTCTTTGTGCCAAACGAGGTCCGTAGGTACCTTGATGGTTTTCTGGAGAATCTCTAGCGCGTCTAGGTCACAGTTGCTTCCGGGGAACTGTACGACCGCGACCTTTACCATTATCTTGGTTTCCTAAAGTAGTGAATTTCGAGCTGTATTAAGCCCTTCTTTAACAGGAACATGTCAACCATGAAGAGTAGGGGAGAATCAGAGAATCGAGTCAGTTTCGCGATAATCTAGCAGTCGTATCCGTTTGTTGGTTCAATGCTACACGGGCGCACCCAAGGTCATTGTCAAAACAATAGTAGTCATTCTGGCACCTGACAAAGTCGAACCCGAGAGTATCAGCCTGTTTACCTTTTGGGTACCACGAAGCCGAGTTCTGTGAGATGCGCGACGCTAGCTCCGAAACAGAGATTCGACAAGAAACCTGAGAGCAGACCGCGGGTAGACCGGGGAGAGTTCGATAAGATCGTCAAAACTTCGATCCTCGAAAGTGTTCGGATGATAGGAGACGATTACCTTGATCTATTCCTTTCTTTCCTTCAGAAGAGGAACGGTATCAGGGACTTCGACCTAGATGACGTAGACGCCGCCCTCGACTCCATCTTCTCGCGGTTCTCCATCGCTGTCAAGCACGTCATAATGTTTGAGATCTGCGCAACCCTGAAAATCGAACCGCAAAAACTTCTAAAGAGCCTAGAATGGACGATTCAAGAAATTCGATCCTCCTGTTGGTAAAATCATACACGCCCGTCATGCACGGCCTCAACTTCACAAGTCAGGGTTCTTCTGAACCTAGTCGCCTGGCACAAATTACAGAGACCCATAGGGTGTAGGCTTCAGGGTGATCAGAATCGGACTCGAGGACTCAACGCCTTCTTCACCGCGTTTCTCTCCCTCAACAAATAGTGGGTTGAGTGCCTCGTTTTGACGTTGACCTTGCTGATGCCCTCGATCACGAGCCTCATCAGCTTTGTCGGGTGCACCTCAACATCGCTCCACTGCCAGCCCCGGTAGTTCATCTCCCCCTCTCCCGATTCCTCATGAACCACGGCAAGCCTCAGAGTCTTCGCGTGCTCCGGGAAACGTTCCAAGAAAGCTCGCACCTTCTCCTCCTCTGAGCCGTCGTCTAGAAGCTGAACTGATGCCAGGTATTGTGTTAGTATTTCTCGTTCGCCTGATGAGGCAGATTGCTGCGATCTCAATATTTCAACCGTACAACTACAACCGGTTGCATTTGTAGCAGGCCAGGACACGGTTGGGCAGTACTTCCTAATCCATTAGGAAAAAACGCTTATACAGACTTTCTACGCGAGCTTTCCCCGTCTTGTGACTGCTTGATAGAGATCACTACCACTCGCGCTCCACGCTCCAAGTCTGTCGTCAGAAGCCTTCGACTCGACGAGGATGTTGACAGGTCTCTCCACAAATACGCCTTGCAGGAAGGAATCAGTGTCAACTCTCTAGTCAACAGAGCGCTTCGAAGATACGTTGTCTGGGACGTTAACGCTTCCCGGTTCGGCGGCGTCACATTAGCTGGTGCCAGTCTCACGAGAATCATGAACTATCTCTCCGATGATGAAGTTCGGGAGTACGCACAATGGGTTGCCGATAATTCGGTCAGAGACTTCGTTACCTTCTTCTTCGGTGAAGTCACTCTTCAAACGCTTCTGAAAGGGCTGAGACTTCTTTCGGACTATGGAGGTCACTTCGATTACGAAGAACCAACGAGTGGCCGCGTCAGAACCGTTGTACTGAAGCACGGGAGAGGTATGAAATGGTCGATCCACTATGAAGAATGGGTGAGACTAGCAGTCGAGAAACTTCTTGGGTTAAAGGTTGAGACAGAAAGGACGGAAAATCAGGTCATTTTTCGGTTTCCTCTCCCTGCCGGCAAAGAACAGGGAAACTAGAACGATGGCGCCGATCGGGACCCTGGTATCGTTGAGTAAAGACCCTGACAGCATGCTTTGCTAGCTTACTACCCTGACCTGGCAGACATGCGCGGCAGGATTGTAGATGCGAAGATCATCACAAAGTTTCCGAACCAGCTGTTTAGCATCCTCAGGGGAACTTGCTTCAACACTCATCCGCAATAGCTTGCCAGCCCGAACATTTGTCACCTGTGAGTAGCCTCCCTTCAGGATCAGATTGCGATGGATCGTCTCTCCTTCAGGATCCCGAGCCAAAGGCTTGTTCTCTACGACGACCTCGACGGTGAAGCTTGATGGGGACATTGCTGGAAAGCTATCTCACGAGACTCCCCTTAAGCTCTTTTTCCAATCTGGCGACCACAACCATCCGAAGAGTTGACATTCTAGCAGAAACAGAGAAAGAATCTGACCCACATGAAGAAGACTCTCTCGATGAAAGAATTCTTTGTCGACCCGAATATTGATCGAGCCGAATCCTTACCTGCTACAGCTTTTGTGGACCCGGAATTTCTCGAGCTGGAACTTGGAACTATCTTTGCTCAGACCTGGCTGCTAGCACCAGATGAAAATGATTCCCACGACGAACTTACCACTTCCACAAACTCTATTGGGAAAACCAGCTCTCGGGTCCCATTCAATCTTCTAGGAAGGCCGCTCTTCCTCCAACGAGGCCAACATGGCAGGCTGAACTGCTTTCCGAACGTCTGCACCCACGCCTGGCATCCTCTCGTTGAATCGCCGAGCGTTGGAGGGGCGATAATCTGTCCACAGCACGGACGCCAATTTGACAACGAAGGGAGGTTCGTCGCCCAGGCAGGGTTTGAGAATATGGATGGATTTCCACGGGAAACAGACCATCTGAGAAATGTTCACGTTGATGAGTGGGAACAATGGGTCTTCGTCTCTACCGGCGAGCCACTGGCACCCTTCCGCGAGTTCATAGAGACGGTTCAGCAATCCCTACTGGGACTCAAACTGGCTAGCCTCAGGAGACATCGCTTTGATGGGGAAATTCGGGAGGTTGAGGGAAACTGGAAACAGCACGCTTGGAACTATATGGACAACTTCCACATCAAGTTCGTTCACAAGGGACCGGGGGGACTAGCCGACGCCATCGATCTGGCCTCCTACCGGACTGAGTTGTACAAGTTCAGCACTCTACAGTGGGCTTATGCACGGGATGAGGAGAACGGCTTCGACCCTCGGCTCCTAGCCGGCAGGTTCCGGGACCCGAAGAATCCTATCAGAAGAGTGTTTGCGTTGTGGTGGTTTATCTTTCCCAACATAACACTGAACTTCTATCCCTGGGGGCTATCGGTCAACGTGTATATGCCGATTCCCGGGAAACCTGACAAGACCCTGTTCTCATGGTTCCAGTACGCGCTGGACGAAGAAAAATTCCAACGTCGAAATGCCACCTGGCTCAGCGAGCAAGTCGACGCTGAGGACATTGAAGCAATCGGCCTCGTGAGCACTGGTGCAAAGTCCGGATTTGCGCCCCGCGGACGATTTGCTCCAAATGAAGAAACAGGACCCCACTGGTTCCACAGACTCGTGTACGAGACAGTTTTCGAACAGAGGACACCCTATTAGGGTGATTGGAGCCGAGACGTTGCTCAGCGACTTCCTGCCACGCGCCCATTCCAAGAGGTTGGGAGAACTCGACGCATCAAACTGGAAAGATCTCAAGGTAGGAAGAAACGCTTCCCGCATTGACCCGGCCGTTCGAGAGATTGTATCATTACTGAACGAAAAGGGATACAGGACGTTCTCATCTTGTAGTGGAGGCCACAGAGCAAATCTTCGCCGGAGATTCGACCGTCACGAGAGCGGTTACATCGCCTTCTCCCCACCCTCAAGAATTCCCTTCGTCCTCTATCTCGCTCTTCGTGAAAGGAGTCAGGACTTCATGTTCGAGGCGGAAGCGGTCATCCACGATGGAAACGGGGATAGAAGAGAGACAATGTACACGCAGCTAGACTGGCAGCTCGTGGATCAAAGGAAACACCGACTGGAGTACTACGAGAAGCTCTTCCTCGAGATGAAGCGAGTCATCAATCGCTTTCCTGGACAACCAGATGATCACAGGAAAGTCTTGACCGGCCTGCTGGGAAAACCAAACCTGACACTAGCCTCGAGAATTGTGAACGGTCAAATGAAACGCTTTGGCAAGTAGCTAGACAAAACAGGGGAAACCCATCAACGAGGTGGGACTCTTTACCTTAAGGGCCTCGGTCGTCTGTCCACTTGCTTCGCTCTTCTGAATAGGCCTCTTCGTGAGGGAAAGCTCAACGAGGTTTTCCGATAGGCAAGTTTGCCTTCGGCAACGACTAAAAGGGCGTCCGGTACAAGTCTTCCTTGCCTTGACCAACACTGGGGTCTTGAGGGTTGCTGAGGACCTTCTGCGAAGAAGAAAGGAAGTCTTCGCGAACATCAAGACTGGTCAGAACCTTAACAGGTTTCTTTTGAACGCGAACCTCTGCACGATTCTCTTCGCGGCAATTTACGGAGCGACTATGGGAGCCTACCCTGGTGGGCTTCAGATTCTCTACAGCATCATCAAGATACCGCTTCTACTGCTCATCAGCCTCTACGTCGCACTGCCAACCTACTACGTGCTGGACGCGTTTTCAGGGGGCGACATCAGCCTCAGACAGACAGCCGCCGTGGTCCTATCTAGTTTCAGCATCATGTCCATAGTGCTACTTGCCTTTGTCCCGGTAAACCTCTTCTTCATCCTAACCACGCCTGGTCAGGGTTTTCAGACCTACGCCTTCATAGTTCTCCTCAACGTAGGAATATTCGCCATCGCCGGAATCGCAGGCCTAGTCTACCAGTTCGCAGGAATGGAAAGCATCCACTCTAACAGCCGCTGGGTAGAAGGTTTCCTCCTTAGCCTCCTCGTACAAGTCTTTGTTGGCACCCAGATGGCCTGGGTTCTCAGGCCCTACTTTGATACCGGGCCGTTTCTGAGACCGCTGGAAGGGAATTTCTACATCGCGATGTTCAAACTGCTCGCGCGGGTTCTAGGCGGATAATCGATAGACTTAGCTTCAAACATGGTTCGTCCGACGGTGATCTCTGGCGGAGAATCCTCCGCGTGAGAGAAACAAGAAAAGGGAGATTGGTCTTGGAGCTAACTGGTATGCTTACTGTTTGAAGAGGGGTGTGGGTGCGAGAAGTGTCTCGCTGCGGGCGATGCCTTGTAGTGTTGGGAACTTCTCGAAGGCGGACTTGACGATCTCGTCAGAGGTCCTTGCCTGCCAGAGTGCTACGATGTCGAACTGGCCTGGGGTTGTCCATGCCTCGATGAGGCCTGGGAAGCTCTTGAGCTGGTTGACGAATGTCTCGATTGGGCTGGTGACGTTGAAGAGGCTGATGCCGAGTGGCATCTGGT
>WNGM01002633.1_pt1 | contig 21075 bp, 20 predicted proteins | sample 5400571 | NCBI WGS metagenome assembly WNGM01 (sample SAMN13153378, study PRJNA577476) | soil metagenome | isolation source: 100 cm soil or saprolite under Garry oak tree replicate 2 | place: USA:California | collected 2016-06-15 | reverse complement strand
TCTTAGCAACCGACCCTCGCGTCGCAAGAGCGGATGGTCCCTCCGATTGGACGTTCACAAGTCGGCAGGAATCCGAGAGCAAGTCGGAACCCGACCTAGCCTATATACTTGTCGAAACACTTATATTTGAAATCAAACGCGTCGCTCTCGCTTTCCGAGGTTGGACTCTTCTAAAGCGGCGTCCGAATCAAGTCCAGCAGGCGGAGATGCGCACGGTCCCTTAGAACCTAGGCAAAAACCATGAGCACGCCCTCCCCAAGCGCACAACCACCCAAGGTGCACGTTTGTCCCGAGTGCGGGAGCCTCAATCTCATAGAGGACTTTGACCAAGGCGAAACCATCTGTCAAGACTGCGGCTTAGTTCTGTCTCAGAACCTGATGAGTCGCGGACCCGAGTGGCGCGCTTTTACCAAGGAGGAAAAAGATGAGAGAGGCCGCGTCGGAATACCGACATCCTTCTCCATCCACGACAAAGGACTCTCAACCGTCATTGACCGAGTCAACAGGGACGCGTTCGGCAGACAGCTGCCCTTCGAGACGAGAATGGAAATGCTCCGCCTCCGAAAATGGCAAATCCGTACGAGAGTGCACTCATCATCCGACCGCAACCTAGCCCAGGCAATGGCCGAGCTAGACCGTCTAACAGACAGGTTACACGTACCCGCTAACGTCAAGGAAGATTCAGCAGTCGTATACAGAAAGGCACTGGACAACGGACTGGTCCGAGGACGCTCAATTGCCGCAATAGCGGCGGCATCCCTGTACGCAGCCTGCAGGTCTAGCGAGACCCCCCGAACGCTCAAAGAGGTAGCATCAGCAAGCAGAATCAAGAAGAAAGACGTCGCGCGCTGCTACCGTCTCCTACTGAGAGAGCTAGAAATGTCGATGCCGGTCGAAGACCCGATTCGCTGCATATCAAAGATCGCCAGCAGAGCCGGAATCACAATACAGACACAGCAATCTGCGATTCAAGTACTGAAAGACGCACGAAATAAGGGAGTTGTAGCTGGCAAGGATCCGATGGGCCTAGCCGCGGCAGCACTCTATGTTGCCTGTGTCCTCCAAAGAGAAAAGAAGACTCAAAAGGAAATCGCGGAGATTGCTAACGTTACTGAGGTCACTGTGCGGAATAGGTACAAGGGTCTGAAAGACGCCCTTGGTCTGACTGCTTGAACCGGTTCTAGCGTAGATACTGGCGCATGCTCTGAATGTTATTGAATACGGTAGCCCACTGGGGCGAAGGATTCGGTTTCGTCGTGCTATATCCAGTCATGGAAATCGAGAATTTCACTCGTGGATCCCTAGAGTAGTAATAGATAATGTCCAGTTTTTTCTTTGGATTCGCATTATAGAGACTCCTCTTCAAAGCGTTGAAAAGGTATTTGTTAAAGAACTCCAGCTCAATCGAGACGGTTATCCGCTCACTCAATCGAGAACCTTCTAACTCGCCTTATCGTATATACCGGCCATACCTATTTATCGATAGCCCCTGGAGCCGACTAAACCTCAATTAGTCCTCTGGAAAGCGCTGGAAACCCTTGGCAATACCGAGAGAGTTGAAGGAATAAGCAGGCTAGGGCTCAATCTGGCTGCCCACCGTCCGGGACCCAGATTCGTTCCCTTCCTGCGTCCCCGTGGTTACAATCCGGATTTTACCCATTCAGTATAGGACTCACATAAGGAAAGCATGGCAGAAAGGACGACCATAATTCTTGCCCTTGGGATGGCTTGGCTGTTCTGGTTCCTTTTCTTCCTCTACCTCGGTGTCTAACCCATCTTTTCTGAGGGCACGCTTAAATACGCAAGCCAGCTATACAAAACTCGTGGACGATTACAAGGGAGAACTGGGCTTCTAGAATGGCCGACGTGTGTTCCACCTGCGGCCTTCCCAAAGACCTCTGCGTCTGTGGCACCATTAGCATGGAGCAGCAGACTGTAAAAGTGCGCATGGAAATGCGCAAATGGGGGAAACCTGCGACCATAGTTGAAGGCATCGATGGCAAAAGTGTGGACCTGCCAGACCTAGCAACAAAATTGAAAACTTACTGTGCCTGCGGCGGGACATCTAAGAACAATGCCATCATCTTGCAAGGAGACCATCGTGACAAGGTGAAGAAGGTTCTGGTTGGATACGGCTTTCCCGAAACGAGCATAGAGCTTCACTAAGCGGCTGTAAAACATGTCCAGTCTTAAAGAAGTCCTTGGCTCATTTAGGCGAGGCCCGACGGTCCTTCGAACATGTCCCCAATGCGGTTCAACCGTCGTAAGATCTCGAATGCCACTGGAGGGATCCATGTTGCCTGTAACCTATGTGTGTAGGAACTGCGGATATCAGGGGTTCGTCGCCTTAGAGGAGGAGCGGGAAACCGAATCCTAGAAGAGGCATAGTTTCAAGACACTCGGAGGACTCTTGCAATTTCTGATTCGAAAACCTCCGGTCGGAACTGTTGAGCCCTGGCGAACGCGGCTGCAGAAAACCTTTCACGGAGCTGATCGTTTTCAGTAAGCTTTACGATCTGTCGTGCTGCAACAGGCAAGCTACGCCATCGGAAACCCACATCATTGGTCACAATCTCTCTGGGTCCACCGCTATCATGGACAACGGGGACGCATCCGGCAGCCATAGCCTCAACGATCGTAATCCCAAAATGCTCATTCTCAGCACAATGAACATACGCCATCGCTCTTCCAAGAAGATCCTTTGCTTTTCTTAGCGGTACGAGAACGAAGGAAACATTTTCTGGTGCCGTTCTTCTCAGCTCCTCAAAGTACGCTGAAGTCCCATCTGGAAGACTTCCTATTGCGACAAATCTTGTCGTGGGAACCATTCGAGCCAATTCAACGAATAAGTGGAATCTCTTCTCCGGAACGAACCTACCAACCGTTACCACCAAATTCTCCCTTGGCTGAACCCCGCTTAGATCTGAATAAGCTTCGACTGGACAAGGCGGATACACTGTCTTGGAATCGCGTCCCCATTTTCTCCGCACGAATCCTCGAGTAAAATCCGAGACGCTTAGAAGGACTCCGACGCGGCGAACGCGATTCCGGTAATACACACTCGCCGGCCGATAGTACAAGCGCCACATTGGAGAGGATGATGCTTGCAAATGAGAGAAGTATTCCGGAAAATAGCAGTACTGTACGACAGGAGCACATGTTGAAGGCACGTAACCAATGTCCTGCGTACTTAGCACGATATCGAAAGAATCTTGCGAGACGATATCTCTGATCCGATACCAGTGATATGATAGCCTTTGGTAGAGCAGAACCCGAGGCCCGAGGAGCGGCTTGAAGGAGGGATAATAGCGTCGGTTGACTTTGTCGAAGAGCCCAGGGCAACCATAAAAGTCCTCGAAACTCGCCTCGTCAAACTGTTCGCTAACGAGCGAAACCTCGTGGCCGGCCTTCGTCGCCGCGAGGATTGAGTGAATAGCAACTCTTTCGCCGCCACCCTTAACACTTAATCGAGGGTGAACCAGAAGTACCTTCATGGACTAACCGCAGTGATCTGAAGTCTAATCGACACGCGGTTAGGTATTCTTAGTCCTCCACATCTCTACCGTCAGTTTCAGTCCCTCTTGAAGGGTATGCGACGGCTTCCAACCTAGTTCCTTTGATATTTTCGAGTTGTCTAATACTAGATATTGGGGGTCCTGCGACTTCGGCCGCTGAGGGTAGCCCGGTGGATACGATCCAAAGACAATCTTCCCTTTGAACCCTGTCATTGCCGTCAGCATTTTCGCCAATTCAGAGTTTGTAACCGGGTTACCGGGTGATACATTGTAGACTTGGCCTATCGCTTTGGGCGATTTGGCTGCTAGGATGTAGCTACTTACATGGTCTTCTGCAAACATGTAATCCCGAATTGAGTCCGGAGCTCCAACATAACAGGTTTCTCCTGCAAGCATTTTTGATATGAGATATTCCGTGTAGAACCCTCCTTCGCCGGTTCTCCCGTAACTGTTGATAGGTCGGAGCACTGTACCTTTTAGATGGTAGACGCGGTCAGCCATCTGAACGTACTGATCGGCGGCGGATTTTGTGACTGCGTAGGGGGAAGCTGGATTGAGTATGGCATCTTCTGCGATGGGTCGGTTGCCATCCTGCCAGCCGTACACCTCGGCGGTGGAGGCTGCGATCAGTCGTGCGTTAGGCGCTTCTCGCAAGATCGCATGAACTAGGTTTACTGTTCCCTCGAAGTTTGTTGCGATATATGGATAGGGATCGTCGAACGACAACCTGACAGGTGTTAGCGCTCCAAGATGAAAGATTATCTCTGGTTCTGAGGCGTCGACTGCTGATATAATTGAGTGGAATGTTCCAAGATCTCCTTCTATGAGATGAACTTGGGAAATTACATCTCTGATTCTGCTCAGTTCTCTTTCAGATGAGTGTCTGACCAAACCGTGGACGTTGTAGCCGTCTCTGACAAGGCGAGAGGCTAACCTTGAACCTATGAATCCAGTTATTCCGGTTATGAGGACATTCATGTTGATTTTCCTTCCTTCAGTGCTTCGTCGGCCTCTTCAAGCTCCCTCAACGAGTTAACGGTGATGAAAGATCCGTTGTGCTTGAAGGCTTTTAGCTTATTCATTTTCGCCAGCTTTGGAAAAGTTGTTCTTTCAACATCGCCTTTCCCGGGCATGTACTTCAGCACTTTCCGATCGAAAACGTATATTCCCATAGAACAGAAAAAATCCCTCAGAACCGGTTTCTCCACGAAACCTTCACAGAAGCCTTTGGGGCTAATTTCGACGAGGCCGAAAGGTAACCTTGGATGCACCACCGCAATTGACGCCAAGGCTCCATCCTTCGAGTAGCTGTTGTGGAACGAACCTAGTCTAAGATCCGTAATTTGGTCACCATTGAGCGCAAAGAATGAGGGAGAATCCACATAACGCGAAATTGCGAGGCGAAATCCCTCGCTCGTTCCGCCCTCCACGGTATGAACACTGTACCGAATGTCCACTCCAAACTTTCCCCCGTTTCCAAAGTAGTGGATTATTTTCTCTCTCAGATAGGCTACGCCTATGATCAAGTCAGTTACCATGTTCTGTTGTAGCCATTCGATTACCCATTCGAGGAGAGGTTTCCCGCCGACTTTGACCAGTCCTTTCGGAATATCATGGGTAATCGGTCTTAGTCGCAGTCCTTCTCCACCGGAGAGAATCACGGCCGTCTTAGGAGTTGTCATTCGATTGATTCACAAGCTTCCTTCTGAATGGGAGCAAGAGACCCAGATTCAACGGTGGGGATCGGCTCAGTTTGCCATGATAACTAAGGTTTCGGTCGCAAGGGTATTCGAGGACTACTCGATGTTCACAGCAAGCAAATAGACTATGGAGGCGACGACGGCGAAGAAGGCTAGAGGAACGTACCAAAGCAGCAGACCTCCAGTTACCAGCACAAGCAGAGCTCCAAAATCCGCTTTGTCCTTTTTCCTCGACAAGTCTAAGTTCCAAATGCCTAGGGAATATAGGCTCACGGCGCGGCGACACTGAAGAATAGGACGGAGAAGATCGAGCCGCCAATAGGCTTGTCATTGGAGATGGTGGGAACTATGCTTACAATGGGTCCGAGTAGGAATCTGAGGCCATAAACCAAGCCAAGGCCGAAAACGACCCAAGCGAAAGGAAGTAGAAAGAGCCGTTTCTCCAAGTGTCTTCCAGAACTGACCGCCGACCGATATTTCATATAAACGTTAGGCGCAGTGTTCGCGTGGAACTGACAATGAATCTCAGGAGGTTGATATTCAGAAGCTGGTATTATTTTCGGATAGGGTACGGAACTTACGTTGCTTTTCCGCTGGGTTTCGCCAGCACGATGATAGTAATCTATGCACTCGCCGTCGTCAGCGTGCCTGTCATTCACAATATATTCCCTCATCTTTACGTCTTCGGAATTGTCGGTATTCTCATCATTGTTCCGATAAGTATCTACGCAGGGCTGTACCACATTAAGCGGACAGGGGCATACTCTGCTGAGGCTTCGGTATTGACGGAATCCAACCCTTACGTCTACAGGGCAATACCAGGTAAGGAGCGTGAGGTCATTCTGCCACTGATGATTCTCACTGCAAGAGGACTCGCAAAGGTGATGGAGCAACAACACTCACTCTCCTTGGAGGAGCAGAAGGAGTTCGAGAGTGTACTTGCCAAGGCGAATTCGTTGTTGGAGGGTTCCTCGGTTGGCCTGCCGAAGGATAAGTCAAAGCGCTAGGAACTTGCTGTCGTTATCGCAGATCAACGGCTGAGTTCATAAACAGCTGATAAGATTGACCGAGTAGACGCTCTCTAGTAACAAAGGAATAATTAGCAGTCTGGACGGGAGCGGGCAATCAGAAGCAGATGAGCGAAGACCTTCCTCAAACGAAATATGTTGTGCAAGTCACTGTTCCAGAGAAGAGCCCTGCGACTCCAAAACAGTATGTTCAAGATCTGAAAGGCGTCGTCGGAGGCAAACAGCTAGCTAGAATGAAGAAGGAAGCTGTAGACTGCCCAGTTCTCTCCAAGACCGTCTCTTTCGCACAGTGCTTCGCTTGTCCGAACTTTATTCGACGGGTCAAAGGGAAGGTCGACTGTCGAGGTTTCCCCCTGCCAACATCTACTTCATAGTTGTCGATTCCTAGAGGAAAGGCGACTCGCGGATTGAACCACGAAGCCCAAAAACTCATGGAAGAACTCGGATTCTCGAGAGAAGGATGCTCAATCTACTTCTCCCTCCTGGAGAAGCCCTCAGGCGAGACCATAGAGCAGATTCTGGCTCATTCAAGCTTCTCATCACGTGACGCTGAAAGAGCAGTTAAAGAGCTGGTCGAGAAGGGTATTGTCCTAGTTAGTAGCAACAAGCTCGAAGCGTCCGAGCCCAAACAGTTCGTGGCCAGGATCCAGGACATGAAAAGGACAGAGATGTCAAGAGATTTGGACGCCCTCAACGCCAAAAGTACACGATTGCTGTCCCTGCTTGAACCACAGTACTGGGAGCTAAGGCTAGGAGTGAGACCGGAGGACCTTCTGGAACCGTTGCCGACTCTCGAGGAGATGGAAATCAGGACAGTCAAAGTGATCGCAAACGCCTCCCGAAAGATTTCAATCTCAGCAGAGACGTTCGGCTGGTTCGGGAAGGTCAAAGAAGAAATCTATCGCGCGATGGAGAGGAGGGTGAAATTCCGCCTCCTCATGACAGCCAAGGATTCTGAGGCAGTCTCGAGAGCCCGAGAGGCAATGGGGTTGGGAATGGAAGTTCGACAACCCATGGAAGACTGGTATCCTGTCAGAGGAACGCTATCAGACGACAAAGAGCTCGTGTTTCTCATATGGGCTACAAACGAGAGAGATGGCCGGCGACCAAAGTTCTTCCGGCCACACTTCACCAAGAACGATGGTATGATACGGGTCTTCGCCGACGCGTTTGACAAACGCTGGTCCGACGCAAGTCCAATCTAGACCGCTGATTGGAACCGCGGGGTTGGTGCACGCTTGCACACTGCTACCCCGGTTCTCGGTTCGATGCCGATCGTGACGAAGATGGGCGGCTTCGAGACTAGGTTACGAGGGGCGATTTGCGAATGGAAGCTTCCCTCTCAGCCACTCCTGCGTCGCGAGGTGCCCTGTGCAATACCCCCTCCTCTTTTGTCGAGGGAATTTGCTGTCCGGCATCGATAATCGGCGAGTCCCGCGATTCAGGGCAGGATCCAAGCTTTGATGAAAAGGGAAGATAACGGGAATCTAGGCCAGTTCCCGAACGATTCTGGAGCAAGTTATAGGCTTGATCCCAGATTGAAGATCTGGGCACGTTTTGGGCGAGTTTCGATCACTTTACCGCCTTCAGAACCAGGGGTCGAAATTCATCTAGTAACTCTTTGACCTGGCTCTCAGTCTTCGCTTCAACGTAAAGCCTAAGCAAAGGCTCGGTGCCGCTCGCCCGAACCAGAACCCACCCTCGTCCCTCAAGGTCCACTCTAACGCCGTCCAGACTACTGGATATCCTACTCTCGAGCCTAGATTTGAGCGCCTTGATCACGCGCTCTTTTGTTCCTTCCTTGCAGGCAATTTTCTCTTTGACCATGTAGAACTTGGGAAGCGCGTCCAATAGCTTGGAAAGAGACTTGCCAGTCCTAACGATTGCGTTCACTACTAGTACAGCGGCCATTGTTCCGTCCCTGACCGGATGATGAGGCGCGTAGAAGATACCCCCGTTTTCCTCACCGCCTAACAATGCACCTACTCTTACGACTGTTCTTGAGACCTCGATACTCCCCACCTTAGTCAGGATCAGTTTGCCCTTTCTCCTGCTAGCAATCTCCGATACGACCATCGAGGTGTTGATCGGCGTGACAACCATCGCGCCGGGATGATCCTTTAGCAGTTCATCCTCAATGAGTGCGAGAGTCCGATCGCCGGGCTGAACGATGCCCTTCTCGTCGACAAAGATCGCCCGATCCCCGTCCCCATCATGAGCGATTCCCAGGTCAGCCTTTTCCTCTCTCACGATCTTCGAGAGAGCACCTAGGCTTTCTGGTCGTGGCTCCGAATTCCGACCGGGAAACTCGCCATCAATCACATCATTAACACCAATCACACGCGCGCCAAGGTTCCTAAGCAACTTGGGGGTCGTGAGCGCAGCAACTCCGTTGCCAGTATCGATGACGATCTTCAGCTTCCTGATTCGGTCCTTAGCAACGAGATGGCTCTCAACTTTCGCAAAGTAGGACCCTATGCTTTCCTCTCTGCGAATCCTCCGACCTGGCTGATAGCTAGTCCGCCATTTATCTCGATAAATCAGCAGCTCCATTTTTTCTTCTTTTGAACGAGCGATCTCGATCCCGTCAGAATCAACTACCTTGAATCCGTTATACTCGGGCGGGTTGTGACTTGCGGTAATCATCACTCCCGCCGAAGAGGGGGTGGTCTTTACCAGGAATTCCAGCGCAGGGGTCGTGATCAAACCGTGATCGTCTACATCATTGCCTAGGGCGAGCAGTCCGGCTACCGCCCCTTCGAGAAGCACTGGACTAGAAACGCGGCCATCTCTACCGATCAGGACTCTATGCTTAGGAAACAGAGTTCCTAAAGCTGAACCTACACGGAAAGCAAGGCGGGAGTCAATGTCCTTGCCTGCGACTCCCCTAATTCCGTTGGTTCCGAACAGCCTTGGAGTCTTCATCTTTTTGGTAACCTCCTAGTCCTCCATTCTAGTAGAGGATTGTCGAGTTCGGAGGCACTACTGATCTCCCTGGGATGACTGACTGGCCAGCAATTATTGACCCATGGCCGATTTTGGATCCATTACCGATAACCACTCTTTCGCCAATGACCGAGCCTTCGACAATCGCTTTCTCGCCAATGGATGTTTCTTCAAATATTATTGAATTCCGGACAATTGCTTCATCTCCAACACTCACGTTCTCGCTGAGAATCGAAAGAGGGCCGACCTTCGCGCCCACTCCCGAACGGGTCTGGGTACCCAAAAACGAGGGCCTCAAGATCTCCCATCCGTTCTTGGTTGCATTAGGGTCTGCGGCCTTAGGCTCTTGCTTCTCCAAGAGTTCTCGGTTCGCCCGCACGTACTCCGAGACCCGTCCGATGTCATACCAGAATCCGTCATGCTTCCACCCACGCATCCGCCCATTCCGAACTAGCTTAGGGAAAACCTCCTTCTCCAGACTGATGGGTCGGCCTTCCGGAATGGAATCTACCACTCTAGGACTAAGGACGTACACTCCTGCGTTTACATGACTCGCGTCCAAGTGAGCCGTCGATTTTTCTTCGAACTTCTTCACCGCTCCGTCAGAGTCGGTCAAGACTGAGCCATATGGCGAGGGGTAGGGGACGGTGACCAAAGCAATTGTTGCATCTGCCCTAGTCTCTTCGTGCACTACCAGCATACGTCTAATGTCGATATTGCTTACAATGTCACCATTTGTCACGAAGAATGGTTCATCCCCACTCAGAAGATTGGACGCAAGCCGAATCGGACCCGCAGTTCCCAAAGGGGTCTCTTCTATGGAAAACTCGACTGTCACTCCAGCTACACGGTGACCTATTTCGACCTTCAATTTATCTGAAAGATGATTGACTGCTAGGATTATCTGGTTGACTCCACCCGAGCTGAACCATCGAGCCATGGACTCAACGAGCGGCATGCCAACTATGGGAAATAACAACTTCGGCTTAGAGCAGCTGAGCGGTCGCAGTCTCGTTGCGAAGCCTCCCGCAAGTATCGAACCTCTCAACTAGATCGTCTACAACCCGCGGTTTTTCGATTCGTTAGTCCCCTATATTGTCTTTAGAGCCGGCCACAGAATAGTTTGGAACTACCGATGTCCAAGAGAGAGAACCGCGCTATAGTCAGGAAGCGTGATCCTCGCGGCAAAGACCGGATTGTCATTTTCGCCCTGTCAGATTACTGGCTTCTTTAGCATATGTGATGCCCCGAAGGATCCATTGAAGATCGGATCGACAGGGGCTGGAGTGAATCTTCACCAAGGAGTAACGACCTCAGTGAGGATTAGCCGAGCTTCGCGAGCTAAACTTGCTATCTCATTTAACGGAAAGCCGCTCGCACATCCAGTGGTATCGAGAGCAGTTGTTCAAGAGCATCTAGAAAGATCATCCGAAACATTGCATGTTAACATCCTTCACAAAGGGATCCTCCCAATGGGCTGCGGCTACGGGACCAGCGGCGCAGGAGCGCTAAGCCTCTCTCTAGCGCTTAATCAAGCGCTGGGGTCCTACCTCAGCGAGATTGAGGCCGCGCAGATCGCTCACAAAGCGGAGGTGAAGTACAAGACCGGTCTCGGAACGGTGACTTCTGCATTCTGTGGAGGACTTACAATACGGACCCGTGCCGGAGCTCCTGGAATCGGAGAAGTCAAGAGAATCATCCCTTCGTCCTCGCTGAGAGTTGTTTCAGGCGCGTTCGGACCGATATCAACTGCGGGGGTTCTAACGAACAGTGGTTTGAGAAAGCGAATCAACCTATGCGGAAGAGGACTTGTCTCGCTTCAAACTAAGAGTCCTGAAACTAACACTTTCATCAGATTATCGCGAAGGTTCGCAGATTGCCTCGGAATATTTTCTCCGCGGCTGCGTGGAGCCATGGGAAACATGCAAAGGAGACAGATTGTGTCTAGTATGATGATGATTGGGGAATCTCTTTTCACGGTAGTTCGAAGAGATCTCGTCCCTGAAGCCAGGGCCGGCATTAAGTCAGCGGGCCTTATTCCAGTAGTAAGCAAAATCTCTCGACAAGGAGCGGTAGTGTATTGAACATATCACCTAACCATCCACGTTTTAGATCCCTCGAGACCAGAGAACGACTGGTCCAAGGATTTCAAAGCGGAATCGTAGCTCCTCAGGGCTTGATTGCACAGGGTCGTGGAGAGGCATTCGATTACATGCTCGGTGAGGTCACACCAAAATCCTCTCGACTCGCGACCAAGGCTGCCAGCGCTCTCCTATTGGGAGCAAGAAGCCCGGTCATATCCATCAACGGGAACACTGCCGCTTTAGTAGCCCGAGATATCGTGAAACTTGCACGTTCGGTTCCGGCCGAACTTGAAGTAAATCTGTTTCATAGAAGTCTCGCGCGAGAGAGAAGAATTGCTTCTTTGCTCAAACGCAACCGAGCAGATCGAGTACTTGGAGTGGACGCAAAGACCAAGATTAGGATCCGAGGAGTAGCCAGCCCAAGGCGTAGCGTCGATGCTCAAGGAATCGGTAACGCTGACGTTGTATTGATCCCGCTTGAAGATGGTGACCGGGCGCAAGCACTTAGAAAGGCAGGAAAGGCGGTGATCGCGATAGACCTCAATCCAATGTCGCGAACCTCCCGGGCCGCCACTGTCACTATTGTTGACAACATCATCAGAGCTATTCCGGAATTGCTCCGAATCACTGAGACAATGAAACCTCTTTCGAGGTCTAGATTAGACGCCATAGCTTCGAGCTTTGACAATGAGAAGAATCTTGCGAGAGCAATGCAAGACATGATTCGCTACATCCAAGGATGGACCTAGACTTGAGCAGGAATTCTAACACGGAAAGAAAGAAAGTCACGGTTGCTGACTTTTCGAAAATGAAGGCTCAGGGTCAGCGAATCGTCATGGTAACATCATATGACTACCCCACTTCGATTATCGCGGATGACGTCGGAGTCGACTCGATCCTCGTCGGAGACTCGTACGGAATGGTGGTTCTGGGTCACGACACAACAATTCCCGTAACAGTAGAAGATCTTCTTCCCGTTTGCCAAGCGGTCAAAAGAGGAGCGAGCCATTCACTGTTGATCGGTGACATGCCGTTCCTAAGCTTCCAGATCTCCGAAGAGGATGCCATAAGAAACGCAGGACGCTTCATCAAAGAAGGAAGAATGGAGGCTGTCAAAATCGAGGGAGGAAGGGAAATGGCACACATGGCAAAGGCCGTTTCGAATGCGGGCATACCAGTCCTCGGACACATTGGGCTAACGCCGCAAACCGCAACACTCCACGGAGGGTATAGAATTCAGGGCAAGAACGCTCACTCCGGCAAGAGGCTCGTTGAGGATGCCAGGTCACTGGAGGACGCGGGAGTGTTCGGGATTGTTCTTGAGATGATAGCAGAAGAAGTGGCAAAGGTCATCACGCAAACCGTCTCCGTCCCAACCATTGGGATTGGTTCGGGGAGATACTGTGATGGTCAAGTCCTGGTGTTACACGACATTCTCGGGCTCTACCCTAGGTTTGTGCCAAAATTCGCAAAGCGATACGCAGACCTCGCATCCACGATAGGGGAAGCTCTCAGAGAATACGCATCAGAGGTCCGTCGAGGCACATTTCCGGAGGAGAAACACGTCTTCAAAATGGACGACGCGGAACGAAACAAGCTCGACTTACACCAGAAGTCCTGAAGACTTGCGGTTTAGCATTGTAGGCGCAGGGGCTATTGGCTGTCTTTTCGGCGCAAGATTGAGGATGGCAGGCCACGACGTCACCATGGTTCATCGGGACTCTATTGTCATCCAGGCGATCAAGAAGAATGGGATCAAGCTCCAAGACCTCGACGGAACACTCACTAAGGTTCGTGTGCCCGTTCAAAAGGGTCCGACAAGGCTGCCTGGAACAGAGGTTCTCATTGTTGCAGTGAAAGCCTACGATACCAGAGTAGTCGCGGCAAGTTATCGTGGAATAGTACCTCCTGAAACGACAGTCGTGAGTCTTCAAAACGGTCTCGGTAACGTTCAGAGCCTACAATCTGCGTTTCGAAACGAGATTCTCGCAGCATCGACCACCGAGGGAGCCTTATCGTTGGGTCCAGGCTACGTGGTGCATACCGGAAGAGGACTGACGCTCATTGGGGACACTCGAGGGGCGAACTCGGACACGTGCTCTCGCATCAAGTTGGCATTCGATAGGGCAGGATTGAAGGCGAAGACGAGTTCCAACATCCAAGGAGTTCTGTGGGCAAAAGCCATCGTCAACGCAGCAATAAACCCGCTTTCAAGTTTGACCAGACTACCCAACGGTGCCCTAGCCAAGAACCGAGGGATCCGAGAAATCGGGCGAAGCGCCATGAACGAGGGGATAGCGGTTAGCCACGCAATAGACATCAGACTTGCAGGAGACCCGAGAAAACTCTGGCGGAGAATCTTGTTGTCAACTAGAACCAACAAGTCTTCTATGCTCCAAGACATAGAACGAGGCAAGAAGACCGAGATTAGGCAATTAAATGGTGCAATTCTCTCCCACGGAAGAAAGACACAGGTCAAGACCCCTGTAAATGAGATCTTGACAAAACTGGTTCTCGGACTAGAGCAATCGTAGAAGGCGACAACGTTAACGGCCTAGGCGGTTTGCCGGTGCGAACTGGACCATTAATTCTTACAAGCGGTTCTGGTTTTGCCGGATTTCAAGGCGGTGTCACACACGCGAATGGCTTCCATAGCGTCCTTCCCGGAAGGTATGGGGTCCACGTCGTCACTCACGACCTTCATGAAGTATTCAAGTTCCAATCGTAACGGTTCATCGTACCGAATGTACGGTTTGGTCATCATTTTCGAGTTTTCAACCGTAATCTCTTGAGTTATGTAATCTAAGTTGATTGTTGCCTCACTCCCAGTAATTATCAACGTACGAACTTTCCGAGGGGTCAACCAGTTTGCATCCAAGAAACCAGTGACGCCACGACTGAAACGTAACATGATCTCGGCATAGTCCTCAAAGGAATGCTTCAAGGAACCGGTCTGGGCATAGACTACCGAGACGTTGTCCTCTAAGAGGTACCGCATAATGTCAATATCGTGTATCGCCGTATCCTTGATCACTCCGACATCTCCTATCCTGACCGGCCAACGCGCGACGCGCCGCCCGGTAGCGATAATGACCTGGCCTGCGGCTTTTTGAGTTAGTAGCTTTTTGACAAATCGAACTCCTGGGTTGAAACGTTCAATAAATCCGACCATAAGTTTCAAACCTGCTTTTGAACTGGTTGCGACGAGTTTGCGAGCTTGTTCCTGATTCCCGGTCATTGGTTTTTCTACCAAAAGGTGCTTTCCAGCTTCTAGAATCCTAGTCCCGACTTGGAAGTGTGTGTGGGTAGGTGTCGCGACAGTCACGGCTTCTATTTGGGGAATGCGAAGAAACTCATGTGTATCAGTGTACCACGGGACCGAATATTTCGTCCCGACCTGTTTTGCTCGCTCGCGATTAGAGTCGCAAATTCCGACAAGATTGCATTTGGGATTTTGGCGGAGGACTCGTACTTGATTCTCGCCCCAGAATCCGGTTCCTATAACGCCAGCGCCGACACGTTTCATGTCCCCGAGCTGCCTCTTCCAATAGAAGTATAGAAGAGGCCCGCTCTCTCCACATTTGAAGCTTCCAGAACCCTTGACAGATCGCATATTGCCCCAGGATGGCTCATCTCCGAAGCCAATTTCTGCGGACTTATTTCTCCAAAGTCCGACCTGTCCAACGCTACCAGAGCGCAACTTGTCTTTGAAGCAGCCCTCAACGGCGTGTTCTCTATCCTAACGCTATCGCCTAGGACTCCGGCTTCGAACCACCTATTGTCGCTGCCAGGATATACAGAGAGTACCGCCCCTCTCCTTTCAAGTGTCTGGATGATCGGTGGTGGACTGGGTTTTGGATCTCGGGGAGACTCCAGCCCACTAAAACCCAAGATTGCGATTCTGGAATGGCGGACGCGTTTTCCGCAAAGAGACAAGGCGTTCTTGATCAACTCCAGCACTTTTTGCTCCCCCGCCTCGTTGATCCGTCGAGCTGCTCTAACTACTCCCATGCTTCCTCGTCCGCCCATGCTGTTGATAGCGATGCTGCTTGCAATGGCATCTCTAGCCACGAAGGTCCTAGGGATCCCCAAGTTGTCGGTTCCAAATTGTTTGCAGAGATCGAGAGCCTCGGAATAGTCCACATCATCGGCTTCGCAAAGGCTTGCAAGTTCGAACTCCAATGCTCGCAAGACATCTCGATAAATCGGTCCGAATAGTCCGGCCGCCTCGGCTGCGCTAAGCTTTGTGCTGGTACTGATTGAAGGGAATATTGAGAGAAAGATTTCCTGTGCTAACGAGGGTGTGCTTGACCCGGTTCCCGCGACGAGTTTCGGTTTCTCTTTGAATTTCTGAAGCGTCTCACCGCCCCAAAACAAAGGCACGTAGCTCAGGTGAAAGTCTCTGCCAACTGCCTGACCGCTATGTTTCTCGATCATTTCTCGAAGAATTGTACTGGTAAAGTTCGGCCGGCACAACCCCGTAAACGTTAGGCTTGCCCCCTGAGGGAGAAACCTGCAAAGGGTTCGAGTGGTCCTCTCAAGTTCGCTGAGCTCTCTCTGACTTATGGCGTGTCCGGTCAGAACAACAACCGAGGGTGGAATTGTCGAGAGTTCCTCGACATTTGACAGTAGGTTTATAGTTCCCGCTTTCCGATGAATTCCAAGCAACCATCTCGCTTCGCCTAGTCCACCGGTTTGCGTTCTCCTCGTCTTGGCTTCGTCGAAAGGTCCTACGAGGAGGTTGGGTTGTCCAGCCTCAGCAAAGAGGGTTGAAAGTAGGAGTGCTTCTGGCTGGTCTCCGATGATAGCAACCCTGGATTCGGAAACTTGATTGTTCGTGCGGAACCACCCATAATTTTTGCGGGAGTCGGTAATCCTTGGACGTGTAGGTTAACGAATTGATACGAATCTGTTACAATCCTGCCGGTCTGATAGGAGGAAGTTGCCATCCTCACGAGATGGCAGCAATAGCCAGTTAACGCGAATGGTGTTAGCCCTCCTCATGGAAATAGTTAGAGGCTCAAATTATTTGCATCTTTTATCTACTTGTCGTTTGGTCTTCGATGACTGCTCGGAAAGTAAAATTATGAAAGTCTGGATTGAAGTTCTGACACCTAAACAGGCGCTCTTTTTCGAGCCACTATACCGCGCGCTAACGTGGAGAGGACATGATGCGTTAATCACAACGCGTGTCTACCGCGAAGCCGAACAAACTCTCAAGCTGAAGAAACTGCGATTCTCGGTAGTGGGAACCCACGGCGGAGGAACCGCTTTTGGAAAACTCACCGCGAGTGCCGAGAGAGTTACAAGGCTCGCGAACCTGATTCAGAAATGGAAGCCTAACCTGGCTGTTTCCTTCTCATCAGTCGAGGCATCTCGGGTTGCATTCGGCCTTGGGATACCTCACGTTGCGGCAAATGACTCGCCACACTCTTGGATGGTGGCCAGGTTGACAATACCTCTGACAACTTTCCTTTGCTGTCCATGGATCATCGGTCGATCCGTTTGGGAAGAGTTCGGCGGACCCATGAGGAAGATCGTCCTTTACAGAGCCTTGGACCCGGCTGCGTGGCTCAAACGTCATCATCCCAACGGCGAGGTTCTAAGACAATTGGACTTGAAGAGGGATCGGCCAATTGTTGTTTTCCGAACAGAGGAAGCATTCGCATCCTATCTCATGGGAAAAGCCAGTGACAAGGAGCCAGTGGTGGCACCAATCATCGACGAGTTGTTAAGGCGGGAATTGGATTGCCAAGTCGTCGTTTCCACACGGTACGGGATGCAAGCTCCCGTGATAAGGAAGCGATTTGGCGAAAAGGTTACCGTAGTTGACAGGATCGTTGATGCAACTAGCTTGCTTTCATTTTCGTCGGCGTTTGTTGGATCAGGGGGTACAATGACTGTGGAGGCTGCGCTCCTTGGCGTTCCATCAATTTCCTGCTTTCCAGGGCCTAAGCCCCTTTACATCCAGTATCTGGAGCGGCTCGGTCTGGTCGAGACAATTAGGTCACCTCGGGAGATCTCCACTAGGGTTCATAGAATGCTAACCGACCCGGAAGCCTTTGAAAACCAGAGGAGAAGTGGAAAACAACTTCTAGCCAAAATGGAGGACCCCGTCGCCAAGATTCTTAGCACGGTAGAGCTAGCAGGGAAGCAGAGAACACGTTGAACGGAAATACTGCTGTCTTGTTAGATAAGATAAGGTCAAAGACGGCGAGAGTGTGTGTTGTTGGCCTGGGTTATGTTGGTGTTCCACTCGCAGTCGCTTCTGCCCAAGCGGGCTTTGACGTAACCGGTGTCGATGTAGAAAAAGACAAGGTAGCCATGATCAACAAGGGCATATGCTATGTCGAAGACGCTTACAGCGAGAAACATCTGCCTCAACTTGTAAGGGCTGGATCGATCAGAGCTACGGAGAATCTGTCCGAGGGGGCCAAAGCTTCCGATATCGTGATCGTATGTGTGCCAACTCCTCTCAACGGCAAGGGCGAGCCGGACCTGTCATTTCTCCGATCGGTCGCAAGGAACTTGTCGAAGAACCTCTCAGGATTCAAGCTTGTCATCGTTGAGAGTACCAGTTTTCCGGGGACCACTACAGACATATTCCAGCCCCTGCTAGAACGAGACGGAAAGAAACCTGATAGTGATTTCGCTCTTGTCTATTCCCCCGAGCGAATAGACTACGGTAATGCAAAGTTCGGGGTCAGAAACACTCCAAAAGTGGTAGGAGGAATTAACGACGAGTCAACTCAACTTGGTGCTGAATTCTACAAGGCGATATTGGACGCGCCTGTTGTCACGGTTGGAAACCCTTCGGTGGCCGAGGCGACAAAGATGCTTGAGAACATATTCCGTTACGTGAATATCGGGTTGGTAAACGAGCTGGCCGTCCTTCATGAGATTTTGGGCGTTGACTTTATCGAAGCGATCAATGCAGCGGCGACGAAACCATTTGGATTCATGCCACATTATCCCGGTCCAGGAGTTGGCGGTCACTGCATTCCCAAGGACCCGTTCTATCTCGTATTCAAAGCAAAACAGGTCGGATTCGCGCTACGCTTAGTATCCGCATCCAAGGCCGTTAACAAAATGATGCCCGTCCACACCATTGAAAGGTTGGTCACGACGCTGAAAGCCGGCAAAAAGAATCTAACAGATTCTACTGTGACTGTCTGGGGCTTAGCGTACAAGGGTGAGGTCAAAGATACTCGAAGAAGTCCGAGCGTAGAGCTCCTTAAACTACTCAGACAGTCCCGAGCAAAGATTCGGGTCTTTGACCCCTACGTTCCACGTGTGACTGTGGGAGGGAAAGTGTACGAATCCAGTAGCTCTGAAGCCGAATCCGTCAGAGACGCCGACGCCCTCATCATAGCAACGGCACACAATGCTTTTCGAGGCGTTGACCTTTCGAAAATAAGCGGTCTTATGCGGGATCGCCCTATTCTATACGATACAAGAAACCTGCGAAGTAGGGGAGAGTGCGAAGAGGCCGGATTTACATACCTTGCAACAGGACGACCGTAGAATCAGTTTGTGTCGGCCCAGAAAACCAAGGCAACGCTTGAGTCTCAATCAATAAGATCTCAGTGATAGTTACCCTTATCCGGGAAAGCTTGGCCCCTCAGAGTCTGAGAGGAATTGTGTTGAAGAGAAGGTTGATGGATATCCTCGCTTGTCCGATCGACAAGCACTACCCCCTCGACTTGCACGTCTTCGAGGAAAAAGAGGAGATCGTCGAAGGACTGCTTGTGTGTTCCGAGTGTGGCCGCTGGTATCCAATTATGGACGAGATACCCCAGCTCCTCCCCGACGACTTACGGGAGCAGAGAGACGAACTATCTTGGCTAAGCAAGTGGAAAGAAAACGTCCCCCCTCGAGTGTTGAAGGAAGGTAAACCCTTCAATCTTCAATTGTCAGGTTGAAGAAACGGATTCTGTCCGTATGGGGACTTCCGGGAGGTCGTACCAACGCTTCTTCTCCCCGACCTTGTCACGCAACTTCCACTTGAACGACTTCGGAATCGTCTCAATCGCGTGAAGAAGCTTGTCGATTCGGCTTTCGAGTATCTGCTTAGCTTCAAGTTCCAGTTCGTATTTTGGAAGGAACGTGAGAACTTTCCCCAAAGTCAGCGAGATAGTCTTGCACAATCCCCAATCGTCCGCACACAGGCGCGAGACATAGCCAGCATCAATTACTTCCTTATCTCCGGGCGCGATTTGATCGACTACATCGTGGTCTTTGAGAATCGCAATTAGGTCTCGGATATCCTTCTCATTTATTTCTACAACCTGTAGCTTCGTCAGCAGCAAGTCGGAGATGGGGATAGTATAGTCATCAAGAGAGAGCCTGTCCCCGAGATGAAGAGTATGGCACATTCTAAAAACATCAAGGAAAATGTCTACGACCCTCTGATTTTTGGCGTCTTCGAAGATTAGTCGGGTGGCTCCGTGGAGAGCGTTGAACCTTTGGTTAGGCTCATAACCAAGATCCAAGAAATTTCCCGACCTTGTTTTCCTCTTCCAAAGAAATCCAGGTCTAGGTAGGATCTCTGGAGGGATCTGTGAGTTGCACTCGGACAATGATACTCTACGGCAACTCCGCCGAAGAGCCGAAGAATGATACCTCTTTGCTTTGCCTCGTCCAGTATCCGTTTCGCTTCGTCAGATATTGCGGATTGCATGAGTCGGTAGCTTCTTACACCTATGCGACAAGGGTCCCGGTTCGTACTTAAATTTCGTATAACCCGAGATACTAACCAAGCAATTACCCTAGAGGATTTAAAGGAATAGAGTCTCTGCCTCTCTCAAGTTTGCCCAAGACCAGAATTATCTTCTCTTCAGACTTCCACGGAAGCGACATAGTTTGGAGAAAGTTCCTGAACTCCGCCTCGATGTTCAACGCGAATGTCTTGTTGATGGGCGGAGATATGACTAGTAAGGTGATGGTTCCGATCGTACGTGAGCTTGAAGGAAGTTACATCGCTAATTTTCTAGGCAAACAGGTGAAGATTTCAGAAGAGGGCCTTCCCGACCTCAAGAAGCAGATTCGCCAGCATTGTTACCTGCCCTATGTTTGCTCCAAGGCTGAAGTCGAAAAACTGAGCCAAGATCAAGAGTACGTCGAGAAGGTATTCGAGGATCTGGAGGTAGAGATGTTAAGAGACTGGCTGTCCTTAATCCCAAAAAAAGCTCCCAATGCAAAGGTAATCATACACCCAGGGAATGACGATAAGTTCGTTCTCGACGACGTTCTAAAGAGTTCTCCGAACGTAGTTTTTGCGGAGGAATCTGTCGTCCATTTCGATGAAATCCACGAAGGAGCGTGCGTTGGTTGGTCAAACCCAACACCTTGGCATAGCCCACGCGAGTGCTCCGAAGAACAACTTTTGGAGAAACTAGAGAAGACCGTATCACAATTAAAGTCCATCGAAACCTCTTGCTTCTGCTTCCATGTGCCCCCTTACAATTCCACCATTGACATGGCTCCGAAACTCGACGCGACTCTCCGGCCGGTCTACGAAGGAGGGAGACCATCGTTCATTCCGGTAGGATCCACCTCGGTTCGAAAGGTCATCGAGCAATATCAACCCCTGCTGGGGCTTCATGGCCATATACACGAAAGCCCTGGCCTAGTCAAAATCGGAAAAACCCAATGCATTAACCCGGGAAGCGAGTACTCTGAAGGTATTCTCAGGGCTTACATTATTGAGTTAGAGGGTGGCAAGGCTAAGCGGCTTCAACGACTTGAGGGGTAGTCTCTTTGAACCTAACTTCTGAGATCAAAGACTGGACGTAGTCCCTAA
>WNGM01003443.1_pt1 | contig 21080 bp, 19 predicted proteins | sample 5400571 | NCBI WGS metagenome assembly WNGM01 (sample SAMN13153378, study PRJNA577476) | soil metagenome | isolation source: 100 cm soil or saprolite under Garry oak tree replicate 2 | place: USA:California | collected 2016-06-15 | reverse complement strand
GAGCAGCGCACTCAGGGGGTCCTGATTACTCCTGTGCAGAATGATGCCAGTTACCTGCAGCGGTTTCGACAGCGCGGTATTGCCGTCGTCTTACTCGATCGTCCGAGCCGCATCAAGGACCTTTGCTCGGTCGATCCAGTAAAACGACAGCGATACCACGCTGTCGAAATCGCTGCAGGTAACTGGCATCGCTCTGCACCGGAGTAATCAGCACTCCCTGGGTGCGCTGCTCCTCGAGGACATGCAGGTAATGATTTTCCTTCTCTACAGAGTCGTCGGAGTTACACAGAATCACGATATAGCCGGCCTGGTTAGCCAGGTCCTCAACACCTCGAGCAACCTCCGTGAAAAAAGGGTTGGACACATCGAGCACGACCAGGCCGATGTGCTGACTGGTGCCGGCGCGTAACTGGCGCGCCGACCCGTTACGTACAAAGCCGATTTCGTCAATGGCTTGCTGCACCCTTTGCCGCGTCTGCAGCGCAACGATTTCTGGCCGGTTGAGCACGTTCGACACGGTTCCAAGCGAAACGCCCGCACGCCTCGCCACTTCTCGAATACCTGACAAAGAACCCATGCGCGTAAGCTTCCTCATCTTCTCAATTGATGTGAGGTTGTAATGCCATACCTCTTGACAATGTGGTAATTTGCATTTATACTTGCATTTATTGAAACGTTTCAATTCGCGATAATTTTTGCGTATGTCACAGGAAATCGGATAGACTGCGCGAATGCGACACCTTATTTTTGATCCTCCTCCTGGCAACGCGGCAAATTTTTTTCTGGAACGATTGAAACGTTTCAATTCACTGGTAATTGTACTGTACAGAATCTGGCCCGTCAAGTTTACCCGTTAAGGAGGGGAAAGAACGTGACGAATCCTCCTGAACCCATCGTTGAACTCAGTGGGATTGCCAAACACTTTGGCGGTGTGCATGCCCTGCGAGGAGTGGACTTTCGCCTGTTCCCTGGCGAAGTGCATGCCCTGGTAGGCGAGAATGGCGCGGGCAAAAGCACGCTGGTGAAAATCCTGGCAGGTATCTACAGGCCTGACGCGGGAGTGGTGAAAGTTGGCGGCGAGGTGGTAGAACTGCGCTCGCCTACCCAGGCCCAGGCCCTGGGCATCGCTGTTGTCCAGCAGGAACCTATGCTTTTCCCCGACCTGGATGTTGCCGAGAATGTCTTCATGGGGCGTCACCCTCGTGATCGCTTCGGGCGTGTTGATTGGAAGCGCATGTATCGCGAAGTCGATCAACTGCTTGCGCCCCTGGATGTTTCGCTCAGTTCTCATACACCGGTACAAGGACTCTCCATTGCAGAACAACAGCTGGTAGAGAGCGCCAAGGCGCTCTCTCTACAGGCGCGGGTGCTGGTACTCGATGAACCAACAGCGGCCCTCTCGTCGCATGAGGTCGATGAATTATTTGCCATTGTGAAGCAACTGCGGGAGCGCGGCGTGGCTGTACTCTTCGTCAGCCACCGCCTGGAAGAAGTTTTCAAGATCGCCGACCGCCTGACCGTCTTTCGCGACGGCACACATATCATTACGGCTCCTGTCAGCGAGATGAATACTGAAGAGATCATCAAGCACATGGTCGGGCGAGAACTCTCCAAGCTTTTCCCCAAGGGTGAGGCCGAGATCGGGGAAGTGGTGCTGGAGGTACGCCAACTCACACGGCCTGGAGTTTTTGCCGATGTAAGCTTCCAGCTTCGCCGGGGCGAAATTCTTGGTTTCGCGGGCCTCGTGGGAGCCGGACGCACAGAGATGGCACGGGTGCTCTTTGGCATTGACCGGGCTGAGAGCGGAGAGATCTGGCTCAAAGGCAAGAAGGTGCGTATCCGCTCGCCACAGCAGGCGATGGATTACGGCATTGCCTATGTGCCTGAAGATCGCCACCAGTATGGGTTGGTTATGAACTTCAGTATCGCTGCCAATGTGACCCTACCTATTCTGCAACAGGTTTCGCGCCTGGGACTGCTTGATCCGCGCCGGGAACAGAAGATCGCAGGCGAGTATTCCAGCCAGCTGCATATCCGTTCTGAGAGCGTGGAGCAGTTAGTCAACGCCCTTTCTGGTGGGAATCAGCAGAAGGTAGTGCTGAGCAAATGGCTGGCGACCAACCCGTCGGTGCTGATCCTGGATGAGCCAACGCGCGGTATCGATGTGGGAGCCAAGGCTGAAGTTCACCGCATTATTTCAGATCTGGCCGCCCGGGGCCTGGCGATTATTTTGATCTCCAGCGAGCTGCCAGAGGTGCTCGCCATGGCAGACCGGGTTATTGTTCTACATGAGGGACGTGTTACCGGCACATTCACTCGCTCCGAGGCGACTCAGGAGCGAGTAATGTTCGCCGCTACAGGACAGGATAGGTGATGGCATGACCACCACGAGTCAAGAAGTGAAGCGCGCGAAGCAGAGCAGCCAGGCGGGTCAGGCGCGTCTGCTTGGCCTGGTCAGCCGGGTGCGTGAACTGGGCCTTCTGATTGTATTGCTTCTTATTGTTCTCATCGTCGGCGTCCAGGCGCCGCGTTTTCTGAGTATCGACAATTTCGAGCAGATTTTGCTCTCGGTCGCCATTCTTGCGATTGTAGCCGTGGGAGAGACGCTGGTGGTGTTGACGCGCAACGTGGATCTGTCGGTGGGTTCGATGGTAGGCCTCACCGCCTTTGTCACGGCCTATTTCTTCAAAGAGCTTCCCCATAGCAATCTGCTGATTGGCATCCTGCTGGGTTGTGCTCTGGGGCTAGTTCTGGGAATGGTCAATGGACTGATTGTCTCGTTCGGGAGCGTCCCGGCGATTGTAGCCACACTGGGTACCCTCTACGCCTACCGGGGCCTGGTTTTTATTGTCGCATCCAATACGACCTCCCAGATCAATGCCTCCGATGTGCCGAGCAGTTACCTGGCGCTGGCGACTACCCAGATCTTTGGCATTCCGACCTTAATACTCATTGCGGCAGCCATAGCTGTGATCGTCGGTTATTTTCTGCATGCCTCGCATACCGGACGCCAGCTTTACGCGGTAGGCAGCAATCCCGAAGCGGCGAACATGATTGGTATTCGCCGGGATTGGCTTGTTTTCGCGGCCTTCGCGGCTTCGGGGTTGTTCTGCGGGCTAGCGGGAGTGCTCTGGGGAGCGCGCTTTGCTACTGTGGACGCGACCAATGCCTCAGGCCTGGAATTGCAGGTTATTGCGGCGGTCGTCGTAGGCGGGGTCAATATCTTTGGTGGCTCGGGCACTATCCTGGGTGCGATGCTGGGAGCGATAGTACTGGGCACGTTGGTAAATGCATTAAACATCCTGAACATTTCCCAGTTCTGGTTACAGGCGCTCTATGGCGCGGCAATTATCGGTGCTGTAGTACTTGATGCCTTTATCATCCGCTGGGTGCAGCGAACTATCCTCTCCAGGAGGAAGAAAGTATGAAAAGGGTCAAATCGCTCCTGATTTCCTGGGAGGCTCTGCTTGTGCTCCTGCTCCTGATTGGAGTGGTGATCGGCAGTGTTCTCTCGCCTTATTTCCTGAGCAGCTTTAACCTTGAGTATGCGCTCCCCAGTAACATCATGGAAATAGCCATCATGGCCCTACCCATGACGATGATTATCATCGCTGGCGAGATTGATCTGTCTGTCGCTTCGCTGCTGGGTCTGACCAGCGTCGTTCTGGGCCTTCTCTGGCAGAGCGGGCATCCTATGTGGCTCGCGATAGGAGTAGCGCTGCTGGTTGGGCTTGTTGCGGGCGGCCTCAACGGCTTACTCGTCACCAGGCTCGCCTTGCCCTCACTGGTCGTAACGATTGGCACTCTCGCCCTCTATCGCGGTCTGGCCTATGTCGTTTTGGGTGATCAGGCGGTCAGCAACTTTCCCACCACTTTTACCAATCTGGGATTTGGGACTCTCCCAGGCATACAGCTTCCCTGGTCGGGCCTGATCTTTGCCATCCTGGCGGCGATTTTTGTGGTGGTGTTGCATTTTAGCCGCTGGGGGAGGCAACTCTACGCCATGGGCAATAACAAAGAGGCGGCGCGGTTTTCTGGGATCAATGTGAGCCGGGTGAAGCTCGTGCTGTTCATTCTCTCTGGAGTGATCGCGGCGCTAGCCGGGATAATTTTTACCGCGCGCTTTTCCAGCGCTCGACCGGACAATGCGGTGGGGTTTGAACTCTACGTCGTGACGGTTGTCTTGCTGGGTGGCGTCAACATCTTTGGGGGGCGTGGCTCGCTGTTGGGCGTGGTATTGGCCATTTTTATTGTCGCTGTTTTACAGAACGTGATGGGGCTGGTGAATATTAGTGGGGATATCCAGAGTCTCGCTATTGGCTTACTGTTGATCCTCTCTGTGCTGGGACCCAACCTTGCCCGGCGCATTCAGGTCGTTATAACCCGTCGGCCTCTTGCCGCGGGAAGTGCAAAACAAGTGTAAAGGAGGAGACAGTGAAAAGGCTGTTTCAAACACTCAGCCCCGGTTTTCTGGTTTTTGTACTGCTGCTGCTGGCCGCCTGTGGGGGCGGGGGCACTACCAGCACTGGAGGAGGTACCTCTACTACCGGTACAGGGAGTAATAACCTCAATATCGTATTCGTGCCCAAGCAGATCAACAACCCGTATTTCGACACGGCAGCCTCGGGCGGCAAAGAGGCTGCTACGTCTCTAAGTGGACAATTCAAACAGGTCGGCCCGTCCTCGGCAAACGCCGCTGCCCAGGTGCCGTTCATCACGAGCCTCACCCAGCAGCATGTCGGCGCCATCGTCATCTCGGGCGATGATCCCAATGCCGTCGCACCGTCCCTGAAGCAGGCGATGGCGCAGGGGGTCAAGGTCGTGAGTTATGACGCTGACGTGGCACCCGATGCACGCAACGTGTTTGTCAACCAGGCCAACAGTGAGCAGATTGGCCGCAGCGAGGTGGATTTGCTGGCCCAGCAAATCAATAGCACCGGCCAGATTGCCATTCTCTCGGCAGCCAGCACAGCCGCGAACCAGAACACCTGGATTGGTTTCATGAAGGATGAGCTGGCAAAGAAGTACCCACATATGCAGTTGGTCAAGATCGCTTATGGGAACGACGATGACCAGACCAGCTTTAACGATACGCTAGCCCTGCTGCAGCAGTTCCCAAGTCTCAAGGGGATCATTTCTCCCACCACGGTGGGTATCGCTGCCGCGGCTCGCGCGATCGAGTCGGTGCATAAAGGCGGTCAGGTGGCTCTGACAGGTCTTGGTACGCCGAATCAGCTGCGCCAGTACGTGAAAGATGGCACAATCAAGGGCTTTGAGCTGTGGAACCCTGCCAGCCTGGGCTATCTGGCCTATTATGTCGCGGCCTTGCTATCTGAAGGCAAGATCAAAGGGAATGTCGGCGAGATGTTCACGGCTGGCAAGCTGGGTCAGTATACAATTGGCGCCAATAACGTCGTCCTGCTGGGCCCACCAACCGTGTTCAACAGCGCAAACATCGACCAGTTTCACTTCTAGTGCAGCCGCTTGAAAGAGCAACGGGACGGGCGACCACAAGGTCCCCTCCCCGCTCTTCCCTTCCCCCGCCCCTACTATACGACGAAGCGGCGGGTTCTGCCAGTGTATAGTAGGGGCGGGGGTGGAGTGGCGTTGGGTGGGGGCCCTCGTGGCCGCCCGTCTTATTTAAGTCGGTTCGCCAGTTTTCTGGGAGGCATGTACACATGACCTCTCGTGATTGGCCCACAAAGGCAGAACTATTCTATGCAGCGCATCGCTTTTATGATGAGGATCAGGCCCGGTACCGAGGAGGAATATCGCCGACGCCACCGGCAGGTCTGGCCAGAACTCCTGGCGGACCTGAAGCGCGCGGGGTGCCAGAATTACTCCATCTATCTGCGGGGCACGGAGCTTTTCGCTTATATGGAGGTCGATGATTTTCAGCGTTACCTGGAGGTTATGGCGACCAGTCGGGCCAGCGAACGCTGGGAGACCCAGATGAGCGATATTTTAATCCGCGAAACCGAGGCCGCTACAGGTTTTCCACCAGTACTTGAGGAAGTTTTTCACCTCGATTAGGATAGAGGTAGCAAACCTGTGCCGGCATAAAACCGGTATTAGTCAGGCAAGGTGAGTACGTGAGTTCAGAAATCGAAAATCGCTTGCAGGAGCGGGGTGTCACTCTTGACGGTTTCATTGCGGCCATGCAGCAATTCAGTATTGAGACTCCCTCGTGGGGCTATGGCGATTCGGGGACGCGCTTCAAGGTCTTTCATTGGCCGGGGGCGGCCAGAAATCTGCGCGAGAAGCTGGCGGATGCGGCCCAGGTTCAGAAGGTCACCGGCACTTGCCCAGGCGTCGCCATTCACATCCCCTGGGACAGAGAAGACGATTGGCGTGCGGTGAAGGAATATGCGAGCCAGCTCGGCCTGCGTATCGGTGCGGTGAATCCGAACCTCTTTCAGGATGATGGGTACCGCTTCGGAAGCCTGAGCCATTTCGACAAGGCGATTCGGCAGCGAGCGATCGAGCACGTAATCGAGTGCATCCAGATTGCGCAATTGGTGGGCTCAGATGTTATCAGCCTGTGGCTGGCTGACGGCACCAATTATCCCGGACAGGATGACCTGCGCCGACGCCGCCGCCGCCTGTTGGAGTCCTTGCAGACCGTCTATGTGGCGTTACCTGCTGGCATGCGCCTGCTGGTCGAGTACAAGTTCTTCGAGCCGGCCTTCTATTCCACTGACCTCCCAGACTGGGGAACATCACTGCTCATGGCCCAAAAACTTGGGCCGCAGGCGGATGTGCTGGTGGATACCGGCCACCATCCACAAGGAACCAATATTGCACAGATTGTGGCACAATTGCTCGACGAAGATCGGTTGGGCGGCTTCCATTTCAACGATCGCAGGTATGCCGACGATGACCTGATCGTTGGTTCGCAGAATCCCTTTGAACTCTTCTGCATCTTCAACGAGATCGTCGGTGCGGGGGCCGAGGGCAACGCCAATGCCGGCCGCATTGCTTATATGATCGACCAGTCGCACAACATCGAACCGAAGATCGAGGCTATGATCCAGAGCGTCATTAATGTACAGACAGCTTATGCTAAAGCGCTGCTGGTGGATCGGACAGCGCTGCGCGAGGCCCAGGAGGCTGGCGATGTGCTGGAGGCGTATCGCGTACTCCAGGCGGCGTTTGAGACGGATGTGCGCTCGCTCCTCTCCGAATTCCGCGTGCGCCAGGGGTGCGATCCCAACCCGGTCGCAGCATTCCGCGCCAGTGGCTATGCTGAAAGGGTGGCGCGCGAGAGGCCCGCTAGCGCTGGGAGCAGCGGTTATCCCGGCGCGTAAGATCAGTTTTCCTATGCTGTTCCGGCGGAGAAGATTCATTTTGATGACGAAGGATGTAATGCCATGACGAATATCTCTATGCCAACAACCCTATCGCAGTTGGTCGCGCGCTCGCGCAAACTGGGAGCGGATCGCTCGGTCTGCAACTGGGGAGGCGGCAATACCTCTGCCAAGTCTGACGAGATCGATTTTCGCGGTCGCCCGGCACGTATTCTGTGGGTCAAAGGCTCCGGCTCGGATCTGGCGACCGTCACAGAAGCTTCGTTTACCGGGCTGTTCCTGGAGGATGTGCTTCCCCTGCTTGAACGCGAGCGCATGAGCGATACTGAGATGGTTGACTATCTGGCGCACTGCTTCTACGAGCCGGGCCGCCCGCGTCCCTCCATCGAGACCCTCCTGCATGGGTTTCTCCCGTTTACGCACGTCGATCACACGCATGCCGACGCCACGAACTACTTCGCCTGTGCTGCCGGTGGCGAGAAGCTAGCGCGGGACTGCTTCGGAGATGAACTGATCTGGATTCCGTACCGCCGCCCCGGCTTTGGCCTGGCTCGCGAGGTCGCGCTGGCGTTGCGTAGCAGGGCAAACGCAAAGCTTGTCATCCTGGCGAAACACGGACTCATCACCTGGGGAGAGAGCGACGGAGCCTGCTACGCCTCAACCCTGGAGACAATCTCGCGGGCGCGTGACTATGTGGAGTCCCGTATCGCTCGTGCTGACCGGCCTGTCTTCGGCGGCGCCCGTGTCACCGCGCTCTCAGCCGAGGAGCGGCGCGCCATCGCGTCCCAGGTCGCGCCTGTCTTGCGCGGGCTGGTTTCGGCAGAGAAACGCCAGATCCTGCGCTTCGAAGACACTGAGGATGTACTGACCTTCGCCAACAGCCAGGATGCCCTGCGCCTGACAACTATTGGTGCCGCCTGTCCGGATCACCTGGTGCATACCAAACCCTGGCCGCTGCTGGTCGGCTGGACACCCGAACAAGATACGACCACACTGTCCGAGGCCTTGCGGACGGGCGTCGAGGCCTATGGAGCAAAGTATCGTCACTACCTGGATGCAAACGCGCAACAGAACCTCGATCCAGATGCTGCTGCACCGGTCTATCGTGAATCTGATGCCGCAGCCGAGCAGAGGCCTGTGGAGGCTTTATCTCGCTCAGTGATGCCGAGAGCTATGCCGTCGAATACTGGCCGCTGGAGCAATACAAGCTCAAGCTGGCACCGCCGGAGCGCGAGTTCGCGCGGCACGTGGTGCTGGTGACCGGAGCGGCGGGAGGCATCGGTTCGGCCATCTGCCGGCGAGCGGCGCAAGATGGTGCGCACATTGTCACTACCGACATCGATCTCGCCGGTGCGGAGCAGCTGGCTGAGTATCTCAACCAGCACTTCGGCTCCGGACGAGCGATCGCCGTCAAGATGGATGTCACCGATGAGAACAGCGTACGCACGGCCTTCGAGCACGCGGCTCTGGCCTTCGGAGGTATCGATGTAATCGTCAACAACGCCGGGCTGGCTTCCAGCGCGCCGGTTACCGAGACGAGCCTGGCAGAATGGAACAAGAACTGGAACGTGCTGGCAACCGGCTACTTCCTGGTGGCGCGCGAGGGCTTCCGGCTCATGCAGGCGCAGGGACGCGGGGGCAACCTGGTCTTTGTTGCCAGTAAGAATGCGCTGGTTGCTGGCAAGAACGCTGCCGCCTATTCGACTGCCAAAGCTGCCGAAGCGCACCTGGCACGCTGCCTGGCAGAAGAGGGTGGGCAGTTCGGCATTCGCGTGAACACCGTCAACCCGGACGCGGTGCTGGCCGGCTCGCGCATCTGGGACAGCACGTGGCGAGAGGCTCGTGCGGCAACATACGGCGTGGCACCCGATCAATTGGAGGAGGTGTACCGCAAGCGCACGACGCTGGGAGTCAACATCCTGCCGGAGGATATCGCCGAGGCTGTGGCGTTCTTCGCCTCGCCGACACGCTCGGTGAAGAGCACCGGCAATATCCTCAACGTCGATGGCGGCGTCGCGGCGGCGTATCCTCGCTGATGTAGGAAAGGGGGAGAGGAATATGGCGACGCGCAATGTGGCTGCGGTCGATCTGGGCGCCGAGAGCGGGCGCGTCATCCTGGCGCGCTTCGATGGGCAGCAGTTGAGCCTGGAAGAGGTGCATCGTTTCCCCAACCGCCCGGTGCAGTTGCACGGGCATCGCTTCTGGAATATGCTGGGCCTATGGGACGAGATACTCGCCGGGCTGCGCAAAGCGCGACAGACGGCGGGAACCCTCGACAGCATAGGCGTCGATACGTGGGGCGTCGATTACGGCCTGGTGGATGCCAATGGTTTTCTGCTTGGCCAGCCTTTCCAGTATCGCGACCACCGCACCGATGGCGTAATGGAGCAGGTCTTCGCGCGCGTTCCTCGCGATGTACTCTACCGGCGCACGGGCATCCAGTTCATGCCTATTAACACTCTTTTCCAACTGTACGCACACGAACACATGCAGCCGGGAGAATTAGCCCATGCGCATGGCCTGTTGCTGATTCCCGATCTCCTCCACAACTGGCTCTGCGGGTCGTTCTCAATCGAGCGCACTAACGCCACCACGACGCAGTGCTGGGACCCCGTCTCCGGAGCATGGGTCACAGACCTGCTCGACCGGCTAGACATCCCGACTGCAATGCTTCCACCGGTGGTCGAAGCTGGCACAGTGCTCGGGGAGGTTCTCCCGGAATGGCGCGGCGACCTCGGCGCATCTCAAGTTGTTGCGCCTGCGACGCACGATACCGGCTCAGCGATTGTGGCCATCCCTGCTCAGCACGCTGATGGTTGGGGCTATATCAGCTCCGGTACCTGGTCCCTGGTGGGAGTCGAACTCTCACGGCCGGTTATAACCCAGGAGTCGCTCGCCGCCAACTTCACCAATGAAGGTGGCGTCTTTGGCACGACGCGCTACCTCAAGAATGTGATGGGGCTCTGGCTATTGCAGGAATGCCAGAGCCGCTGGAATCGCGACGGTCATGCCATCGATTATGATACTCTGTTAGCGGACGTGGATGCCGTTCCAGCTTTTGCCGCCTTGCTCGACCCTGATGACCCGCGATTCCTGGCTCCGCAGGACATGCCGGATGCCATCGATGCGTATCTCCTGGAACACGGACAAGCACCGCTTGTTGCGCCTGCGGCGTTCGCGCGTTGCATCATGGAAAGCCTCGTGCTACGCTATAGCGAAGTGTTCCAGCAGGTCAGCCAACTGACAGGTGCTATAATCAATCAGGTACATGTTGTAGGAGGCGGCGCGCGCAATGTGCGGCTGAACCAGTGGCTGGCCGACGCTCTCGGTGTGCCGGTGATCGCCGGGCCGTTCGAGGCGACGGCACAGGGAAATGCGCTGATGCAACTGGTGGGCCTGGGCGAACTGCGGGGTCTGGAGGAGGTGCGCGCCATCGCGCGGAATACTCCCACGCGGGTCTACTCCCCGCGCAGCGCTGGGCGTGCAGCCTGGGACCAGGCGTTTCAGCGCTTCAGCGTAATGGTCTCTTCGCGAGTTCGTTGAGTTAAAAGGATCAGCCGAACACTCATCACAAGGAGAAGGATATGGTTGCTTCAAACATGACCGTCGGGGTTGACCTCCTGACTACGCCTCCTCTTGGTTTGAATCGTGTGCTCATCTACGCTGCCCGACTGAGCCGACTCGATACCGTGTGGGCTGTGGATCACTGGCAGGGGCCTATTCCCACCGCCATCTGGGATCAGCAGTTCAGTTGGTACGCGACCCAGTACAAGAACCCCCACGAGTTGTTCGACTACCAGGTCCTGCTGGGCTACCTCGCAAAAAGCGCAGGCAGACTGCGCATCGGGGTCGGGGTCACTGATCCCATTCGCCGCCACCCGGTGCTCATTGCTCAGGCGATGCTGACACTGGCTCACATGACCAGGCGCCCCCCGATCCTCGGGATCGGGGCCGGGGAACGGGAGAACATCGAGCCCTACGGGCTGGACTTCACCGCACCGGTCAGCCGGTTGGAGGAGGCGCTGCAGATCATCCGGCTGTGCTTCTCGCACCAGGGCCCCATCAACTTTCGAGGAAAGTACTACCACCTGGATCGCGCGGTGATGGACTTGCGCGCTCCGAAAGGCAAGACGCCTGAGATCTGGATTGGCGGGCAGGGGCCGCGCATGCTCCGGCTCACCGGACAGTACGGGGATGGCTGGTATCCCACCGCGATCGCCTCGCAAGAGGAGTACGCAACCAAGCTTCAGGTCATCCAGAATACGGCGCAGGAGGCGGGACGAGACCCACAGGCCATCACCCCTGCCCTCGTGCAAAATTTCGTTGTGGCTCCCACCGAGCAAGAGGCGCGGAAGATGCTGGACACCAGGTTTGGCCGCTTATTTGCGCTCCAGGTCGCATCCGCTGCATGGCGGAAGGTCGGGGCGCAACATCCCTTTGGGGAGCACTTCCGGGGCTTCATTGACTGGATTCCCGAGCAGTATGAGCGCAAGACGCTCGAAGAAGCGCTGGCGGCGGTTCCGCCCGAGTTGCTCGGCTACGGGCTGCTGTGGGGAACTCCGGAGCAGGTCGCGGTCAAGCTCCGGGCGTACGGCGAGGTGGGAGTGCGGCACGTGGTCCTCGTGCCCATCTCAGCGATCCTCTCCAGGCGGGCGAGTATCTACGGACTTTGGGCGATACGCAAGATCGCCCGGTGGTTGAGGAAGGCTGGGTAACGGTGAGGATGTGATGACTGCCGAGCCGGCACCACAGGAAAAAGACTTACGCCTCCGATATCTGTACAAATTGACCATCTACCTCCTTTCAGCTGTCCTCCCGTTCCTGGAGTTCCCACGCATGATCGAGAGCGTGCCATGCTGATCTTCGCAGGGCAAAGCGCGGAGTCCAGGAAAAGCCATACCTGCGGCGAGGGACCAGCACTTCCTTGCGCGGGACGGCTCGTAGCTCCGCAAGGAACTGCGCACGAACCGCTGCTTCCTGCTCAGCGACATGAGCCGGATCAGGCTGCCGGAAAGCGGGGCCAAACGCCGAGAGGTGCATCCGATCGCTCTCCAACAGGTGCAGGCGCATCGCGCCAGGAGATCGCCCGCGCCCAGGCTTCACATCGTGGAGGTCGGCCGGAATACGCTGCAGAACCTCATCGAAGGTGGACCAGCAGGCGATGACAAGGCTGATGTGTCGCTCGATATCCTCCTCTTCGAGCGGCTCTCGATCAGACGTAAGAAGAACACTCGGCGCCCCGAAGTCAGTCGTTGCTGTTCCCGGCACCCGCTCGACAATCTCGAAAGCCTCGATGGAGGAAGGCGAAACGAAGGTGAGACTGGCGCGCTCGGCCACTTGTGCATAACGCAAGCCAGCGGTGACGAGATGGTTCAGCGCCGTCGCCTCATCTTTACCTGCTCGACACCACCCGATCCACTCGAGCGCATGGGCGAACACGCGGCGTTTGGGTCCAACCTCAAGGGCTACTGCAATTCTCTCCAAACCGACTCTCCCATGCATCTAGTCAGTCATCAGGGATGACTCTGCGCTATTCCTGTCGAACAATCCTGGCCCCTTCGACCAACGCACATAGCTTACCAAAGGCTACTTCCCTTGGCAGGTATTTCATGCCGCAATCGGGTGCCAGGATCAGGCGCTCCGGCTCTACATACTGCAAGGCTGAACGTATTCTCCCGGCCACTGTCTCCGGCGTCTCTACCTCCATATCGCCCAGATTCAAGACGCCCACAATGATGGTTTTCTGTGGGAATTGACGAAGGACCGATAGATCGAGGCGTGGTTGAGCCGCTTCAAGCGAAATCTGCCTGACGACACAATCACGCAACTCCGTGAGGAATGCGTACTGGGGAGGTCGGTCATGAACGATAGCGGCATACCCGAAGCAGAGGTGCAGCGCCGTTGGCCCTTCAATTCCTTCCAGCGCCCGGTTGATGACCTCTACCCCATATGCCCTGGCCTTCTCGGGTCTCGCTTGCAGATACGGTTCATCAATCTGTACTACATCGGCTCCTGCGGCCTGCAAGCTTTTGATCTCCTCGTTGATGGCTGCCGCGATATCCAGTGCCAGGGCTTTCTCATCGCTATAATAATCATTCTGCGCCTGCTGGGTGACCGTGAAAGGGCCTGGCACGGTAATTTTGATCCGGCGGTCAGTGTTGCGTCGCAAAAACTCCACGTCGCGTACTTCAACGGGGTGTAAGCGGCGGATCGGGCCGACGACCCGCGGGACAGGGTTGGGGTGACCGGTGCGATCCAGGGCCACCCCCGGGTTATCGAGGTCCATTCCATGTAATGCTGTGGCAAAGCGGTTAGAGTAACTCTCTCTTCGTATCTCCCCGTCAGAAATAATGTCGATGCCTGCACGCTCCATGTCGCGAATGGCGAGGATGGTTGCATCGTCCTGAGCCTGTTGCAGCAGCGGCTCTGGGATGCGCCAGATTTCACGTGCCCGGATGCGAGGGGGTAATCTGCTCTGTAAGTTCTTGCGATCAACCAGCCACTCGGGTTGGGGGTAGCTTCCCACAACCGTCGTCAAAAGCCTCTCAGTCACGCTGAATTCTCCTTGTCATAGTGTGCACTACAGCCCTCAGTTTGACTCGCCCGCTCACCCGCCCTCGTTACGTAGTGATGTCCGGGTAGGGCAGCGACCAGTGCTGGAGTTTCCGCGCATACTCACGCTGGAACCCCAGCGGCTCCGCATGGTCACGCTCGAACAGGGCGATACAAAGCGTGAGCGTCAGGAAATGGTGCGCTCCAAGCTCGAACAGCTTGACGTAGTCATGCGTCGCCAGCGCCTCGCGCTCTTCGTCGGTAAACTGCTGCCACGTGCTGCGTTCGACCTCGGGCAGGTTCAAGATGACGTTGGCCCGCTCCGCTTCCCACCAGGTGACGGTTCCGCGCGGGTCTTCGCGGTAGCGCTCAACCAGCTCTGGGTCGCGGTCTATGGTGAAGAGGAACTTGTTGAGGAGGTACTTGCTCATGCGTCCACTCCCTTCGGATACCAGGTAATGTAAGCTTCCATTGTGTGGAAAAGGTCAAGTGTATCGGCGTAATCGGCCCTGGCTGCTCCGGCGACGCCCATCATCAGCATGAAGTCAAGGAAGCCGTGCGTGGCGTTGCCCGGCATCCAGAGGCTCTCGAGCGTCACTTCCCGTAACGCGCCTTCAATGTCGCCATTGGCGATCCACTCGACGGCTTTGCGGTCGAACTCGGGGTCAGGTCCATGGGGGCCGAACTGGCGTGGCCCGCCAAGTTCAAGGGATAGATGACCGGTCCCGATGACGGCGACGCGCTGGTCGCTGGGCCAGGCCTCGATGAGGCGGCGCAGGGTGCGGCCCAGCTCGACGAACCGCCAGGGCTGGGGAAGCGGCGGGGCGAAGATGTTCGTGTAGATGGGCACGATGGGCAGATCTGCTTGTGGGCGTATCGTAATGATGGGGCACGTAATACTGTGGTCGACGCGCAGTTCATTGCTAAAGGCGAAGTCGAAACCGGCATCGAGCCCGGCACGAAGCAGATATCCCGAGAGTTCTTCGTGTCCCTTGAGGACCATGCGAGGCAGCCCGAATTCGCGCTCCTCATTGTAGTAGTTCGCGTCGTAGAAAGGCGCTTTGCCAATGAGGAACTGCGGCATATTATCGTAGAAAAGCTGGTGGAAGTGGTCAGAACCGACCATGACCAGTACGTCTGGTCTGGCCCGGGTCAGCGTCTCGCGGTAGGCCATCACCTTGCGCACCCACTCGTCTGCAAAGCCTGGTCTGCTCTCCGGCGGCGCAGTGGTGGCACGGTAGAAGAATGGGTGGTGGGTGGTGGCGAGGACGGCGACAAGATTTGCCATAGTTTTCTCCTTCGGGCCCGACCTGCGAGCATGACAGGTGTCGGGTGAGTTGGGCTAGCGTTGTTCTGTGATGTCGTTGCTGGCCGTCGGTCGATATACGGCATTCCGATCGATCGATGAGTAGATGGCGGGTGCGATGGGGTGACGCAGCTCTTCAGCGATATGGCCGAGCAACCCCGCCGCACGCGCGAGCAGGGCCACACCGCGCAGCAACTCTGGCGGCAGCCCAATGTCGGCAAGCGCGGCACCAGCCACTCCAGCGCCGTTGAGCGGCAACGTGCGGCCAAGCACCTCGGCATGGATTCGACCAATGGCCTCGAACAAGCGCAAGTGCGGTCCCCGCAGGCCCTCCTGCTCGGCAAGCTCGATGATCACGGCGGTCCGGGGATCAACGGTCTTATGCACCGGGTGGCCCAATCCCGGAACGAAGCGGCCAGCAGCCCGCTGTTCGGCGACCGCCCGGCGGGCAAGCTCGTCCCATTGCTCATCGGTCGCCGGGAACTGGCCCGCGACGGTTGCCAGCACGCCTGCGAGAAAGCGGCCAGTGTCTTCTGTGACGCCGAGGAACCGCGAGCCACCACCCAGCAGACCCGCTGCCATCGCACCCTGGAGCGCATCGGGGGCGCTATACAGGGTCATGCGGGCCGCGATGGCTGTCGGGGTAAAGCCGTGGTCAGCCAGCGAGACAAGCACTGCCTCGAATACACGCACCTGCTGCGGTGTCGGTCGCTGCTGCGTGGCGAGCCAGAGGGCCAGCTCGCCAAACCCAATGTGACCCATCAACTCGCCAGCAAGATCATGACCAAGCAGGTGAATGCTGGTGGCATCAGACGTGCCGATTCCGGTGGGATATTCCATATGTCTCCCTCTTCTACACTACAATGGTTCGCAACCCTCTCGATGCAGGACTGCTGCCAGGGTATCCTGGCTGAACTGGACCTCTCGTTACTCAACCTTGCTCTGCGGGTGCCCTGGCCGTTTTGATTTCCTCCGGGTCGATGTGTACCGTCTGGCTGAGCCATGCACGAATCTGCTCGTTGTCCTGGCCGAGCGCCGGGGGCGGTAGCTTGTGGCGCGGAGGCGTTAGCGAGAACGAGATCGGATGACGAACCATTGGCACGGCATCATCCCCGGCGCCAACCTCGACGACGGGATCGAGTTCGATTTCGCGAGCGAACGCGATGCCCCCTTCGACGCTGTTGATCGGGCCGCACGGTACGCCAGCGGCGCTCAGCCTGCGGAACCATTCGTTGGCTGTTCTCCTGCGCAGCCGCTCAACCAGCAGCGGGCGCAAGGCATCGCGGTTGCGGTTGCGATCTTTGGTATTCGCAAACCTGGGATCACGTGGCAACTCAGGAAGGTCGAGGATCTCACAGAGCTTACCGAACTGCCCATTATTCCCGGCAGCGATAATCAGGTCCAGATCCGCCGTGGGCAGCGCTTCGTAGGGGAACAGGCTGGGATGGGCATTGCCCATCCGGGTGGGAATGACGCCGCCAGCCACATAGGCAGACGTCTGGTTGACCATCGCTGAGAGCGCCGAGGCGAACAAGCTCACTTCCACATGCTGGCCTTCGCCAGTGTGATTGCGGTGGTTGAGGGCAGCCAGGATGCCAATGGCCGCGTGCAGCCCGGCCATCACATCGAAGACCGAGATGCCGGAGCGATAGGCCGGGCCATCAGGGTCACCCGTGAGACTCATTAACCCGGACATAGCTTGCACGATGAGGTCGTAGCCGGGGAGGGACGCCCCTTGCGCCGCTCCGAAACCACTGATGGAGGCGTAGATGATCCCAGCGTTTCGCCGCTGGACCGCGTCATAATCCAGGCCGAAGCGCTTGAGGCCGCCGGGCTTGAAATTTTCGATGAAGACACCGGCGCGGGCAGCCAGTTCCTGGGCAAGTTGCAGGTCCGCGGAATCGTTGAAATCGAGAATGACCGAGCGCTTGTTGCGGTTGATCGCCATGTAGTAGGTCGCTACCCCATCGCGGTCTGGAGGCATCCAGGAGCGCGTGTCATCCCCGGAGGGGCTCTCAACCTTAATCACCGTCGCGCCGAGGTCGCCAAGCAGCATTGTGCAGTACGGACCGGCGAGTACTCGTGAGAAGTCGGCTATCAGCAGCCCCTCGAGCGGGCCAGGTCGCTGGTCGGCTCCCTGGGTGGTTTTCTCGTTGTCCTGCTCCGGCATAAGGTTCACGCCTGCTTTCTCAAATGTAGTAAAACGTGTTACAACACCATCGTACCTGCTTCACAGCAGAAAGTTTCACCCATTTCTGAGCCAGAGCCTCCCGCTCCACAGGCGAATTTTCGTTCCGACGAAGCCACTACCGGAACGTCCGTCACCAGACGGAGGGTTTCGGCCTGAATGTTTCTGGCCGCATTCAAATCTCGGTCGATGGACAGACCACATGCCTCGCAGTTGAACACCCGATCACCCAGGTTCAGGTCTTCATCCACCCATCCACACGCAGAACAGGTCTTGCTTGAGGCAAACCATCGATCTACCAATTGCACATATCCCCCATATTGCTCAGCCTTGTAGAGCAATTGACGCTTGACCTCAAAGAAACTGGCATCGCTCACCGCTTGCGCTACGTGATGGTTGGCAAGCATGCCTTTCGTGTTGAGGTCTTCCAAGCCTATCAACGCATAGGTTCGGGCAACATGTGTAGACATCTTGTGCAAGGCATCCTGACGTTGGCATGCGACGCGATAGTGTGCTTTTGCCAGCTTCTTGGTATGCTTCCACCAGTTCTGGCTGCCTTCTACTTTGCGAGATAGGCCCTTGCTTAAGCCCTGGATACGCCCTAGCGACTTTCGATAGTGTTTTTGGTTCTCAAACTTCTCGCCGTCGCTTAATGTTGCCAGGGTCTTAACGCCCAGGTCTATCCCAACCGTTCCACCGCTATGGTTTGGTGTCTCATGCTCCACCTCGACCGCGATGGAGACGAACCACCATCCCGCACGATAGGAAATGGTGGCACTCATGATCTTGCCTGCAAAGCGCAATTCCTCAGTCATGTTGACATCGCCTAGCTTAGGAACGCGAAGCGTATGCCCGTCGACCGAAAACTTATCGTTTGCTAGGTAGAAGCTCAATCGATCATGCTTCTTGCTTTTGAAGTGCGGAAAGCCCGTTTCCTCCCCATCCTTGCGGGGATGTTTGAGCTTAGGTTGCGTCCCTTCCTCTTTCATGCGCCAATAGTTGGCAAAGGCTTGCCCGAGGTGAGTGAACTCTTGTTCTGGCGCACATTTCGTGACTTCATAGCACCAGGGAAATTGTTCGGCCTTGATCTTGTTGTATTCCGCCTTCAGGTCTTTCATCTTTACCCGTTTCCCATCTCTGCGGTACTCTTTCCAGCGAGCCAGTGCCCAATTGTAGGCGTGGCGGGCAACACCGCAAGCCTTGCGAAAGTACACCTCTTGCTCCGGCGTGGTATTCAGTCTGATGACATGCGAGCGGTTCACATTATCCCCCTGGCTTTCCTGTCTCTTCTGAAGACGAGCCAACTCTTGCCGTGCAAGCCGATCAATCGTTTGCCCATGCTTTCATGGGATAAGACCGAGACTAGCTTGAGTGTGTCACGTGTGGTTTTCCGTATACGTAAGACGGTATATTTTTGTGTTTCCATGCATACATTGTATATCTTTGTATGCATTCTGTTAAATTGGTAGCGAGCGATCGGCACGAGCCGTGCGGGTACACGATTTGTTGTGGCCAATGGCATCTCCCGCTGGTGTTTGTCCGTTCTACGGACGATTGTCCGTTAAAATAAGTATAGACGACATCGAAGGTGATGTCAAGCGAAAGCTTTCTGGTAATTGCCCAGAAAGCTTTTTAGGTGGAGGCGCTCGCTGACCTTGCCCCAAGAGTGATCTGTGGCCTGCATTGCCAGCGCGTCCAGTCAGCGCTGATCGCGGCGGCCGTCTGCAACAGCAGCGGTAGATGCTTCTCGGTCAGTATCTCGATGCTTGTTTCTGCTGCGTGAACGGTGACGTTGAGCGCAGCAACCACATGGTTGCTGCCATCGCGCACAGGAGCAGCAATCGAGCGAATGCCGTGCGCCAAATGTTCGTCGGTGAGCGCCCATCCCCTCGTGCGCACCTCGTGCAGCACCCGGGCGCGCTCTTCCACTTTCGGCTGCCAGAGCGGCGTGATGCCGGATCGGCTGGGCTCGGCGAGTACCCGGTCCAGCTCGTCTGGTGGCAACTCGGCGAGCAGCACTTTCCCAAGCGACGTCTGAAGGGCCGGAAAGCGCGTGCCGATGGTCACCGCGAGGGTGATGATCTTGGGCACCGCTACTCGTGCGACGTAGACGATATCAGACCCATCGAGCTGGGCGAGCGATGACGATTCGCCCGTACGTCCCACGAGCTGTTCCATGTGTGGGCGTGCGATATCCCAAATGCTGGTCGATCCAATGTAGGCCATGCCAAGCTCGAGAACTCGCGGGGTGAGTGCAAACCCACCTTGTGCTGTGCGGACATACCCCAGTTCCTCAAGCGTGAGCAGCATCCGGCGTGCTGTTGGTCGAGCAAGCCCGCTAGCGGCAGCCACCTCGCTCAGTGTCATTGTTGGTCGCCTGGGTTCAAACGCCCGGATGACGTCCAGGCCGCGTGCCAGCGCCTCAATGAAGTCGGGTCCTGTTTCGCCACGCATCATTTCCCCCTATGGCACATCAGCACCCTTCTGGGCACATTGTGCTGGTGAATACGGAACTGTTTTCTCTGCACTCATGGTAGCAGAAACGGTACCCTGATGTCCAGATCATTTCCCTTCCTTGCCAGGGGTTCTCAAACTGTGGGGGTATTGCTCCACGGTTTGAGAATCCCAGAACCTCAACGATATCCTTGACACAGCCTTGCCAATTGTGTAATATGTGATCAGTGGACAAGTGTCCGTTGTGCGGACACCATTCATTACCGCTTTTAGCCTTTTGAAAGTAGGGATCACAACACGGCTACCAAGACGCGGGAGAAGGTAGGAGACGACCGGTATCCAGCAGGTATCGTGCGGCCTGCTTCGCGTCCTTGCAGCCGGGACACAACGAGGTGAGCAACATGAGCCAGAACGCAGCAGTGAACAGCAATTCCTTCCCGTCAGGACGCCCGGTGGTATTTCGTAACGCCACGGTGCTGACCATTGACCCATCGCTTGGCATGATCGAGCGCGGCGATGTCCTCGTCGTTGACAACCGCATTGCTGAAGTCGGGCGGCAGCTCACTGTGCCTGATAGCGCGGCGGAGATCGACGCGACTGGCGGCATTCTCATGCCGGGCATGGTTGACACGCACCGTCATATGTGGCAAACGGCGCTCCGTGGGTTCGGCGCCGACTGGACCCTCACGAACTACTTCCAGTTCTACTACCTGAACTGGGGCAAGATTTTCCGTCCTGAAGATATTTATGCTGGCAACCTCCTGTCGGCGATTGAGGCTGTAGATGCCGGAGTCACCACAACGGTTGACTGGTCTCATGGCTTGCAAACGGTTGATTACGCCGATGCGGCGGTGGATGCGCTCGAAGCGGTTCCAGGCCGGTTTGTCCTCGCTTACGGCAATCTGCTTGGCGCTCCCTGGGAGTGGACTAAGGCCCCGGAGTTCGCCGACTTCATCCGGCGTCGTATTGATGGGCGCGGAGATATGCTGCGCATGCAGATTGCCTTCGACGTGACCGGCGACCCGGCCTTCCCCGAAAAGGCCGCCTTCGAGGTTGCTCGTGACTTCAACCTGCCGGTGACTACCCACGCCGGCGTGTGGGGCGTCACCAAAGACGACAGTATCCGCATGATGCACGAGCATGGCTTCATGACCCCTTCCACCATCTATGTACATGCGTCATCGCTTTCCGATGACTCCTATCACCGCATCGCGGCCACGGGCGGCCACGCATCGGTATCTGCCGAGAGCGAGGATAACGCCGGCCAGGGCTA
>WNGM01002239.1_pt1 | contig 21087 bp, 21 predicted proteins | sample 5400571 | NCBI WGS metagenome assembly WNGM01 (sample SAMN13153378, study PRJNA577476) | soil metagenome | isolation source: 100 cm soil or saprolite under Garry oak tree replicate 2 | place: USA:California | collected 2016-06-15 | reverse complement strand
GAGACGAAAGCCGAGTTCTTCGCGAGCGTCTCGCACGAGCTCCGGTCGCCGCTCACGTCGATCCACGGCTCGATCGAGCTTCTCCGCGACGGCGCCCCCGGCCCGCTCACGGAGAGACAGAGACGCCTCACGGACATCATCGGGCTGAGCTCCGAGCGGCTGCTCCGGCTCGTCAATCAGATCCTCGAGATGTCGCGCCTGCGGGCGGGGCTCGTGGAGCTCGACCGCGGGCCACTCGACTTCGCGTGGCTCGTGGACCGCGCCGTCGAGGAGATCCATCCGCAGGCCGAGGAGGCGGGCGTCACCCTCGAGCACGAGCGGTTCGGGTCGCACTTCGCGTACCTCGGCGACACGGAGCGGCTCCACCAGGTGGTGGTCAACCTCGGCGCCAACGCGATCCGCTTCACCCCGCGCGGGGGGCACGTCGTCGTGCGGCTGATCGACACGGGCCCGGAGCTCGAGCTCCAGGTCGAGGACACGGGCGTCGGCATCCCCGCCGACGCGTTGCCGCACATCTTCGACCCCTACCGCCAGGCCCACCGCGAGCGGGGCGGCACGGGCCTTGGCCTGGCGATCGTGCGCGGCATCGTGGACGCCCACGGCGGGCGCGTGACCGCCGAGTCGCGCGAAGGGAAGGGGAGCCGCTTCACCGTGCTCCTGCCGCGCGCCTAGCACCCGCTTCTCGCCCCGGTCCTCCCACATCCCGGTTGTTTGACAGGTGGAATGTCCTGTACAGTGTGGCGTCCCGCACTCGGAGCCAAGGGAGGAGACCTTCATGCGCTCAACCCCGACTCTCGCCGGAGCTCTCGTGGCCCTCCTCGCGCTCGGCGTCGTCCCGGCCCGGGCGGGCCATCGTCCGAACAACGAGGTGCTCGTCGGGGGCGCGATCTCGCTGACCGGACAATACGCCGAGCCGGCCGGCCGTCAGGTCAACTCCATCAGGCTGTGGGTCGACGACGTCAACGCCCGCGGCGGACTCCTCGGCCACAGGATCGCCTTGCGGCTGCTCGACGACAAGTCCGACATCCAGACGAGCATCAAGCTCTACGAGAAGCTGATCACCGAGGACAAGGTCGACGTGCTCCTGGCCCCCTACTCGAGCGGAATCACCGAGGCCGTCGCCAACGTCACCGAGCGCTACAAGATGCCGATCGTCGCGTACGGCGCCTCCGCGAGCCCGATCTGGGAGAAGGGCCGGCGGTACATCTTCAACATCGTGGCCGTCGCCGAGACCTTCCAGAAGGGCGCGGTCCATCTGGCCAGGCAGATCGGCGTGACGAAGCTCGCCGTCATCGGCCAAGACAGCCTCTTCCCCCGCCAGGCGGGGAAGGGCGCGAAGGACTGGGCGCAGCGGCTCGGCATCGACGTCGTCCTCGAGGAGAACTACCCGACGAAGCAGACGGACTTCACCGCGCTCCTCCAGAAGATCCAGGCGTCGGGCGCCGAGGCGGTCATCTCCAACAGCTACTTCGCCGACGCCGCCGCCCAGCTGCGGCAGATGCGGGAGCTCGGCCTGAACTTCAAGCTCTACTCGAGCACGGTGGGGCCCGCGCTGCCGAACTTCGCCGAGCAGCTCGGCGCCACCGCCGAGTACGTGCTGGGCTTCAGCCTGTGGGAGCCGCTTCCCGGCGTGCTCGGCTATCCGGGCATGAAGGAGTACATCGAGCGATACGAGAAGCGCTACGGCGAGAAACCCAACTACCACGCCGGGGGCGCCTACGGCGCCCTCCAGGTGACCGAGGCCGCGCTGAAGCACGTGGGCAGCTTCGACAGCGAGAAGCTCCGAGACGCGCTGGCCACCATCGAGGTGCAGACGGTCTTCGGCCGCTACAAGGTCGACGCCAAGGGCATGAACTCGCACGAGGGTCTCACCTTCCAGATCCTGAGGGGCCAGCGCCGCGTCGTGTGGCCAGAGAAGTGGGCGGAGACGAAGGCCGAGCTTCCGATCCCGGAGTGGAGCAGGCGGTAAGCCCCGGCTGAGGGCGTGGAGCGGAGCGAAGTCCGGAGCCTCTACCTGCTCGCGGTGTTCCTGGCCTGCGCGTACACGGTCCCCTTCCTCGTGGGCGCCTGGGCGGGCACCGTGCGCTTCGACGAGCGCTGGCTCGGGAACCTGGCGACCGTCGTCGTCGCCGGCGTCATGCAGGGCGGCGTCTACGCCATGTTCGCGCTCGGCCTCACGCTGATCTTCGGCGTGATGCGCATCATCAACGCCGCCCACGGCGAGATGGTGATGATGGGCGCTTACCTGACCTGGGTCTGCTTCTTCTACCTGGGCGTCGATCCGTTGCTGTCGATGGTCCTCACCCTACCCGTCGCCTTCCTGTTTGGCGTGGCAGTGCAGAAGCTCCTCCTGAACGCCGTCGTCGGTCAACCCGAGCTGACGGCGCTCCTGATCACCTTCGGCCTGGGCCTCACGATGATCTACACGGCGGAGCTGATCTTCACCACGGACTTCCGGGCCATTCCGTACGCGCCCGGAACGGTCCACCTCACACGCACGATCGCGGTCGGTCAGAACAAGGTGATCAGCTTCGTGCTGGCGGTGGTGATCTCCACCGCCGTGTATCTCTTCCTCAAGCTCTCCCGGCTGGGCAAGGCCGTCCGCGCCACCGCGCTCAACGCTGAGGTGGCCATGGTGTGCGGGGTCGACGTGCGGCGGATCTACCTGATCACCACGGGCTTCGGCGCGGCACTGGCAGCGGCGGGCGGGGCGCTCGTGTCCATCCAGTTCGGCTTCAACCCCGAGACCGGCGTCGTCTACACCCTGCAGGCGTTCGCGATCATCGTCCTCGGCGGGCGCGGCAACTACATGGGCGCGCTGATCGGCGGCCTCATGCTCGCCGTCCTCGAGAACCTGGTCTCGCTGATGGTCCCCAACGGCACGGCGGTGGTCGAGCTCGCCGCCTACGGGCTGATGATCTTCGTGTTGCTGATCCGACCGGGCGGGCTCATGGGCGTGAAGGAAGGCTGAGCCGGCACGGTGACGCGGGGCGAGCACCTCCGGAACCTGGCCCTCCTGGGAACGTCCGCGATCGCGCTCGCGATCCTCCCGCACGCGCTGAGCGTCTACCTCCGCTCGTTCGCGCTCTTCACGATGATGTACGTCGTCCTGGCCCTCGCCTGGAACATTGTCAGCGGCTTCACCGGCTACACCTCCTTCGGCCACGTGGCCTTCTACGGCATCGGCGCCTACGCCAGCGCCATCCTCACCGCCGACTACGGGTGGCACTGGCTTCCCACGCTCGGCGTCGGGGCCGTGCTGGCCGCGGCCGTCGGGGCGGTGATCGGCTATCCCGTGCTGCGCCTCAAGGGTCCCTACTTCGCCATCGCCATGCTGGGGACGGCCGAGGGGACCCGCGTCATCGCGACGGTGTGGGACAGCCTGACCCACGGGGGCCTCGGGATCAGCTTCCCGAGCGCCGAGAACTCGCTCGAGACCTACGACGCGATGCTCACCCTGATGCTGGTGACCATCGTGGTGGCGTACGTGGTGGGGCACTCCCGCTTCGGGATCCGTCTCAACGCCATCCGCGAGGACGAGGTGGCGGCCGAGGCGCTCGGGATCAACGCCACACTCTACAAGCTGGCGGCGTTCGTGCTCTCCGCGGTGTTCCCGGCGGTGGCCGGCGGCATCCAGGCCTACAAGGTGCTCTACATCGACCCGCCGTCGGTGTTCTTCGTCCAGATCACCATCGCGATGGCGCTCATGGCGATGCTCGGCGGCAAAGGCACGGTCATCGGCCCCATCCTGGGGGCGGTGCTGCTCTACACGGCCCAGGAGCTGACCTGGGTCAACTTCCCGACGGCGCACCTGATCGCGTACGGCCTCTTCATCGTCCTGGTCGCGCGCTTCATGCCGCGGGGCCTCGTGGGGTTCGCCATCGACCGGGGCTGGGTCCGCAAGGGGATGGTTCACTGATCGGCGCGAACGCGGACGGGATCGCCCTGGAAGCGCGTGACCTGAGGAAGGCCTTCGGCGGGATCCGGGCCGTGGACGGGTGCAGCTTCGCCGTCCCGCGGGGGAAGATCTCCGGGCTCATCGGCCCCAACGGATCGGGCAAGACGACGACCTTCAACCTGCTCACCGGGCTCGCGACGCCCGACAGCGGGGAGGTGATCTATCGGGGGGAGAACCTCGCCGGCCTCAAGCCCTACCAGATCTTCCGCAAGGGAGTCACGCGGACGTTTCAGGTGACCCGCATCTTCCGCGAGATGACGGTCCTCGAGAACATGCTGTCGGTGACCGGGCTCGACGTGCCCGATCGGGTCGCGCGCGAGCGGGCCGCGGAGCTCATCGCCTTCGTCAACCTCACGCACCTCCGCGCCGAGTACGGTGGACGCCTCTCCTACGGGCAGCAGAAGCTCCTGGAGTTCGCGCGCGCGCTCATGACCGACCCCGACCTGATCCTGCTCGATGAGCCGGCGGCCGGCGTCAACCGGACGCTGCTCCAGCACCTCCTGGACCACATCCACCGGCTCGAGGAGCGGGGCAAGACGATCCTGATCGTCGAGCACGACATGGGCGTGATCATGAACCACTGCGAGCGGATCTTCGTCCTGGACGGGGGCGTGAAGGTCGCCGAAGGACCGCCCGCCGAGATCCAGCGTGACGAGCGCGTCCTCGAAGCCTACTTCGGCCGCCGACGCGTGGCAGGGCGAACCGGAGGACGTCGCGGGGCTGGGGCCCCGCCGTCCGAGGCGAGCGAAATCTAGGATGGCCCTCCTCGAGCTCCGCCACGTCGAGGCCGGCTACGGGTCCATGCAGATCCTCCACGGCGTGACACTCCACGTCACCGCGGGCGAGGTCGTCGCGGTGATCGGCCCGAACGGGGCGGGCAAGTCGACCACCTTCAAGGTCATCATGGGGTTCACCACGTACCTTGGCGGCGAGATCGTCTTCGACGGGCGCAGCCTGGTCGGCCAGCGCCCGGACACGATCCTCGCGCTCGGGCTCTCGTACGTGCCCCAGGGACGTGTGGTGTTCGGCCAGATGAGCGTGCGCGAGAACCTCGAGATGGGCGCCTATCTGGAGCGGGACAAGGCGAAGATCAGCGCCTCCATGGAGTATGTCTTCTCCCACTTCCCCCGACTTCGCGAGCGCCGGCGTCAGCTGGCGGCGACGATGAGCGGCGGCGAGCAGCAGATGCTCGCCATGGGGCGCGCTCTCATGACGCTGCCGAAGATGCTGATGCTGGACGAGCCCTCGCTCGGGCTCTCCCCGCGACTCGTCGACGATGTGTTCGAGACGATCGTCGAGCTGGCACGGGGCGGTCTCACGGTGATGCTCGTGGAGCAGAACGCGGCCCGAGCGCTGGAGATCTCCGACCGGGGCTATGTCCTGGAGCTCGGGCGGAACCGGTTCGAGGGTACCGGCCGGGAGCTACTCCAGAACCCCGAGGTCAGGCGAATGTATCTCGGCGGCGAGGCGCGGCCCTCGCGCGCTCGTTGACAGCGCCACGGGCACCGGACCAGTATCCTACGTCCGACCCTCGGCGAGGAGGACCTTCCCATGCGGCGCACCGCCCTCTCCGCACTGATTGGCTGCACCCTGACGGTCCTCACCACCGGCGCGGCGCGCGCGCACGGGCCCAACCAGCCGCCCCATCAGCGGTACGCCATGGGCGACCTCCGGCTCGAGAGTGGCGACGTCATCAAGGACTTCGCGATCTCGTACGTGACGCACGGGGCGCTGAACGCGAAACGATCGAACGCCGTCTTGATGGTCACCGCCCTCACCGGCAACCACCATCGCCTCGACTTCCTGATCGGCCCGGGCAAGGCGCTCGACACGAACAAGTACTTGGTGGTGTGCACCGACGCCATCGGCAACGGGCTGACCACCTCGCCGAGCAACAGCACCGCGCAGCCCCGAATGAAATTCCCCAGGTTCACGATCCGCGATATGGTGCAGTCCCAGCACCGGTTGCTCACCGAGCACCTCAAGATCGAGCACGTGGTCACGGTGGTGGGACCGTCCATGGGCGGCATGCAGGCGCTCCAGTGGGGCGTGAGCCACCCGAAGTTTATGGACAGCGTGGTCGCGCTGGTGCCGCTCGCCCGGACGCCCGCCTGGAGCATCGTCGCCACCGAGGCGACGCGCCAGGCCATCATGTTGGACCCGGCGTGGAACGGCGGTGAGTACGCGAGCCCGCCCGAGCGGGGCATCCGCCTGTGGCGCGAGATCCTCGCCTTCCTGGCCGCCCGGACACCCGAGTGGTACCGATACCAGTTCGCGCGGCCCGGCGACGTCCTGCCTTGGCTCGAGGCGCAGGTCAGCGCCACCATTCGAGCCTTCGACGCCAACGATTACATCTACCAGTCGTGGGCCTACGACGTGCACGACGTGGGCACGACGCCCGGCATGAACGGCGACTACGGACGCGCGCTGCGCGCCATCGAGGCCAAGACCTTCGTCATGGTCGGCACGAAGGATCTTCTGAACCCCGAGTGGGAGCCGATCGAGGCGGCGCGGTACATCCGCGACGTGCGGGTCAGCACGATCCGACCCGACTCCGTGACCGGCCACTACGCGGCCGGTGGCTTCTTGCCCGCGGACGTCGAAGTGATCAACGCCGAGATCGGGCAGTTCCTCGATGTGGTCACCCAGCGGGGCGAGCGGCTCAAGTGAGCGCCGGCTCGCGGCGGTCTACGTCGGACGCGGGACGCGTCCGGCGACGGCCCGCACTGCGCGTGGGGCGGCGCGCCAGATGGCCACGGCCGAGAGCACGCTCGAGCCGATCGCGAGGGAGAACGCCAGCGTGTAGCTGCCGGTGGCGTCGTAGAGCGCGCCCGTCACCCACGGCCCCGCGGCCCCGCCCACGATGGACGCCAGCATCAGCGTGCCGAAGATCGTGCCGTAGTGCCGGCCCTGGAAAATCTCGGCGGGGATGGCGCCGACGACCGAGGTGAGGCCATAGCCGAGCATGCCCTGCGAGACGACCATGAGGTAGAGCAGGGTCGGCGTCGGGGCGTGGCGCAGGAGGAGCAGGGCCAGGTAGCAGAGCGCGAAGCCCAGGCTGCCCACCGTCCACACCCACTCGCGCCCGATCCGGTCCGAGAGATGGCCGAGCGCGATCTGGCCGGGGATGCCCGCCAGGCTCACGACGCCCAGCGCCCAGGCGGCGTCGGTCGGACTGAACCCGATCTCGACCAGGTACTTCGTCTGATGGACTTGCACCGCGTACCAGGCGAAGAGCCCGCAGAAATATCCGACCATGATCCACCAGAAGCGGGTCGTGCGCATCGCGCGGCCGAGGGTCCAGTCGACGGCGGCCCAGGCCAGGTCCACCACGTTCGCCGTCCGATTGGCGGCCGGGGAGCCGGGCGGGGCGTCATCGCCGTCGGGCTCGAGCCCGAGATCCTCGGGCCGGCGCCTCAAGAGGAGGTTGAGCGGCGCCAGCAGCGCCAGGATCAAGATGCCCAGCGCCCAGCAGGAGGCGCGCCAACCGGCGCGTCCGATGAGGTCCTGCAGCCAGGGCAGCAGGATGATCGAGCCCACGCCGACGCCAGAATAGGCCACGCTGATGGCCAGGCCCCGCCGTCGGACGAACCAGTTGGGGAGGAAGAGCGCCTGACCGGTATAGCCCAGACAGACGCTGCCTCCGCCGACGAGGACGCCGAGCGTGGCGTAGAGATGCCACGGCTGGCGCACCAGCGGGGCCAGCAGCAAGCCGGCGGCCATGAGACCCACGCCCAGCTCGATCACGACTCGCGGCCCACGGCGATCCATCAGGCGGCCAAGGGAGGGGCTCAGAACGGCGGAGACGAGAAAGCCGAAGGAGAATGCACCGGCCGTTACGCCCCGCTCCCAGCCGAACTCGTCGAGGATCGGCGGGAAGAGCAGCGAGAAGGCGGTGCGCGCGTTGACCCCCACGCCCATCGTGACGAAGGCGACGGCCACGATGACCCAGCCGTAGAAGAAGGGCAGTGTCAACGAATCAGATTCGCCGGAGGCTCGCCCCGCGCGGCCCGGCGGATATTCTCTGCGAAGGTTCCGGCGAAGGCGACCCGAAGCATGGCGGCATTCTCCGCGTGGTCGGGCAGCGAATCAATTACCTCTGAGGTAATTGGCGGGCGGACGGCGTCCGCGTATATTGGCGGGTGTGAAGGCGGGCCAGCTCGACCTGGCCGTGGAGGCCGAGATCTCGACCCGTCACCTGAGCTTCCTCGGAACACCCTACGACATCACCCTGCACGAGCTCCGGATCGAGCGCTTCTTCGCCGCCGACCGCGCCACCGAGGAGGCGCTTCGCCGCCTCGCGTGACGCGAAAGGAGCGCGTATGTCGGTGATCCTGATTACCGGGACCAGCAGCGGCATCGGTCTGGCCACCGCCGTCCACTTCGCGCGCAAGCGCCACGACGTCTACGCGGCCGTCCGCAACCCGACCACCGCGGGGGCGCTCGCCGAGGCGATGGCAAAGGAGCCGTTGCCGATCACGCGCGTGACGATCGACGTCGACGACGCGTCTTCAGTGCGCCGCGGGGTGGACGAGGTCCTCGCGAAGAGCGGACGTGTCGACGTGCTCGTGAACAACGCAGGCCTGGGCGGGGGCGGGGCGATCGAGGACGTGCCGATCGACTGGGCGAAGACGCTGTTCGAGACGAACTACTTCGGTGCGATCCGCATGATCCAGGCCGTGCTCCCCGGCATGCGCGCCCGAGGGAGCGGCGTGATCGTCAACGTCAGCTCCGTCGCCGGCCGCTACGTTCCCGCCGGGCACGGCCACTACGCCGCCGTGAAACACGCCCTCGAGGCCGCCAGCGAGGCGCTGGCGCTCGAGGTGACGCCGCTCGGTCTGCGCGTCGTCATCATCGAGCCGGGCGTCATCGTGACGCCGATCTTCTCGAAGGCGAAACGCTTCGTCGCGCCGGATTCGCCGTACGCGCATCACCTCAGGCGACTGCTGCTCATGTACCAGAGGCAGCTCACGAATCCGACGGCGCCCGAGAGGGTCGCGGAGACGATCGAGGAGGCGGTGACGACCCCGACGCCGAGGCTTCGGTGGCTCGTCGGCGATGACGCGCAACGACTCGTCGCCGGCCGCAGGCGGATCAGCGACGAGGAATTCGTCGCGGACGCGAGCGCGGCGACCGACGCCGAGTGGGAGGCCCTGATGCGCCGCCGCTACGGCTTCGAGTGGCCCTGAGCGGCGCGAGACGCCCTCGAGCACCGCCGCGATCCCGGAAATCGGCCGTCGTTCCCGCCGAGCCGACACGCTCCTAGACAACCCGACAGTGTCGTGCCACATCGCCTCGTCTGACGCCATGAAGAAGCGGATATCCGCGGGGTTAGCCGTGGCACGTTCCTTGATAATACGGAGACCGGACAAGATGACAGGAGCTCGGGAGTGCGCCGCGAGGGCTCCGAGGAAGGACAAGCAGTGAACCCTATTTCCGGTAGCCGATCGGGAGGGGCGACGGGCGCCGAGAATGGGAGCAGGGGTTCCAGGCAGACCAGCAGTCCCCGCACGCACACCACGAATTCGTAGCACGGCAACGCCAGCGGCGGAGTGGCTACCTCTAAAACCATGAGAAAGGAGTCGAGCAGTGCTCAACGACACTGAAGTAAAGAAAATCGTCGAGGCCATCACCGAGTACCGGGAGCTGATCCAGCAGTCCAGTGAGATGCGCGACCAGCTCGAGTCGCTGCAGAAGCGCTGGTTTTCTCTGCGGCAGGAGCGAGAGCAGCTCCGCATCAGCGTCGACTCCCTCCACGCGACGCTGGCCCAGCTGAAAGTCGACTATCAGGCGGTCATGAAGCGGATGACCGACCTCTACGGCACCGAGGACACCGTCCTGGACAACATGAAGTTCCTCATCGACGAGCTGAGCTCGGTCCTGAAGAAGCACGAGGCGTAGCCATGATGCCCCTGCCTCGCATGCGGTCCGAGGAGCAAGCGACTCCCTTCACAGAGGAGCGCATTCAGGCCGAAGGCCAGAAGGACGGTGAGCGAAACATCCCCGAGATGGGCTCGTTCCAGCCCGCGCCGTTCGAGCAGGCGCTGATCGCTCACGGGGAACAAGAGGTTCAACGGATCTACGAGTCAGCCTCGCTCCGGATCGCCAAGCTCCAACCGATGTTCCAGGCGCTGATGCGGCGCCTGGAGGACCTCGACCACCGGATCCAGCCGATCGCCGACCGCTACAAGGCCAGGGTCAAGGAGCTCGGGCGGGACGTCACGATTCCCTTCCCGTCCGTGCTGCACTGGGGCGTCATTCTCTTCCTCGGCATCGGGGAATTCCCCCTCAACACGGTCGTGTTTCGCCTCTTCGGCGAGGCCGAGTACCTGACGTACGTCATGGCGTCCACCCTCGCGATCATGATCCCGCTGATCGGTGTGTTCATCGGCATCCACATGCGGCACTCGCTTCCACGCCTGGCCGGCAACATTGTGATGGGAGCCCTGACTCCGATTGTGGTGGGGGGGGCTCTCTACGCGGTGAGCCTGCTCAGGAACGTTTACATCGCCTCTTCGTTCTCCGAGGGAGCCCCGGCGGCTGCCGACCAGTCGGCGATGGCCTGGGCCTTGTTCGCGCTCAACAGCCTGGTCTTCTTCGGCGCGATGGCCGCCTCGTACTTCGCCCATGATCCGGACGAGAAGCTCGACCAGTTCCACAGGTCGCTCAAATCGCTGGACCGGAAGCGGAACGCCATCCGCGAGAAGCTCTTCGGGCTCAGCAACCCCATCAACGGGGAGATCCGAGCGGCCAAGAGCCAGATCGACCAGGTCAGGGCGCTGACCAGCCAGCGGGTCGCCATGTACCGGCAGACCAACATTCGCTTCCGTCGACTCTTGCCACCGTTCTCCTTCAGGAAGAATCCCGAGTTCCCGGCACTGAAGTTGTGGCCGGAGGTCTCGGTGAACGGCGAGAACGAGGCGCAGGATGGTCGTTGAGTCCCGACGCGGGCCGATGCTCTGGCTCCTGGCCCTGACGACACCGGTCCTGCTCCTGACGACCGGCTGTACGCCGTCTGTGCCGGCCGCGGTTCGACACGCGACGGCCGTCGTCGTCTTCATCGACTTCTCCGGGAGCATCTCGGGCGACGACCGGACGTCGTACAAGCGGGAGATCGAGAGCGAGATCCTCCCGTCCCTCTCGGCTGGAGACCGCCTTATGATCGCCCAAATCAACGACAAAACCCTGACCGAGTTCCGTCCCTTCGTCGACGTCACCTTGCCGGCCAAGCCCGATTTCAACGGGTGGCTCAACAACGTCTTGAAATACAACCGCCAGGCCAAGGATATCGAGGCAGAGGTCGCGCGCCTCAAGGAGAAGATCGGGGCGGACGTCGCTCACGTGTTCACGAAGCGTTACGGGAGCCCTCAAACGGACATCTTCAGCTCGCTCCTCATCGCCCAGAAGCTGTTCTATGACGAGCCGCGACGGAAAGTGATCGTCTTGATGTCCGACATGATCGAGGACAGTCCGCCATACGACTTCGAGCGAGTGTCCTGGAGCCCCGCCACGATCACGAAGACCCTCGCCGACCTGGACGCCAAGGGCTTCATCCCCAAGCTCCCGGGCGTGTGCGTCTACGTGTCGGGGGCGTCCGCGAAGTCGGCCGAGCTCGCGGAGAACATCGGCCGGTTCTGGCAGGCGTACTTCCGACGGGCCGGGGCCGACATGGATTCGAGCCGGTATGCCCACGTCCTCCTTCACTGGCCCCCGGCCAGTTCCTGCCACCCGACCAGCACGGCGCGCGCCTCCTGAGGCTCGGCCACCAGGCCTGCGGCGAAACCCACATCGGGCACCGGGGTGGCGTCCGTGTCTCCACCGGGCCGCCGCGTCGATCGAGGTAAACTGGCCGCAGCGATGAGGAAGCAGGTCGGCCAGGGCCGGCGAACCCAGGAGGCGTTGCGACAGAGCGAGGAGCGCTTCCGCCTCCTCGTCGCCCATGCGCTGGATGCCGTCATCACGATCGACATCCAGGGCCGGATCACGAGCTGGAACCCGCAGGCGGAGCGCCTGTTTGGCTGGGCTCAGGAGGAGGTCCTCGGTCGACTCCTCTCCGAAACGATCATCCCCACGACCTACCGCGACGCCCACGAGAACGGCCTGGCGCGATTTCGGGCCACCGGAGAAGGCCCGGTGCTCGGCCGGCGGATCGAGCTGACCGCCTTGAACCGAAACGGCACCGAGTTTCCGGTCGAGCTCGCGATCACGCCGATGCGGTCGGGAAAGACCGTCCTCTTCAGCGCGTTTCTGCGTGACATCAGCGAGTCGAAGCGCGCGGAGGAGGCCCGTCGCCAGAGCGAGGCGAGCTTCCGCCTCCTGTTCACGAGCAATCCGCTGCCGATGTGGGTCTATGACGTGGCGACGATGTCCTTTCTGGAGGTCAACGCCGCGGCGGTCGCGCACTACGGCTACTCACGCGAAGAGTTTCTCGCCATGCGCATCACCGACATCCGGCCGCCCGAGGAGGTGCCACGCCCCGAGGCGATCCTGACCGGATTTGGGGCGGAGGCGGACCCCGCGGTTCGACGACACGCGGGGACCTGGACGCATCGACTGAAGGATGGTCGGATCAGAGAGGTCGATATCGTTTCGCACGCCATCGACTTCGCCGGTCGGCGCGCGGCGCTGGTCGTGGCCATCGACGTCACGGAGCTCAGGCAGACGCAGGCATCGCTCGCGAAGTCCACCGAACGCCTCCGGATCCTGCACGAGATCGACCGAGCGCTCATCGCGGCGGAGGCGCCGGTGGCGATCGCGGAGGCGGTGCTCCGCCGGTTGCGGGACCTGCTCGGGGTCCCGCGGGCCATCGTGAACCTGTTCGACCTGGCGACCGGCGAGGTGGAGTGGCTGGCGGCGGCGGGGCGCCGCCGCATCCGTCTCGGCCCCGGCGTCCGTTTTCCGCTGTCGCTGATGGGCGACGTGGAGGCCTTGCGGCGGGGGGAGCCGCAGGTGATCGACGTCGCCGCGCTCCCCCGCGGCCCCGAGGCGGAGGCCCTGCTCGCCTCGGGCGTCCACACCTACATGGTCGTGCCCATGATCGCCGGCGGCGAGCTCATCGGCGGGCTGAGCTTCGGCGGAGCGCCTGGCGAGTTTTCCCCCGAGCAGATCGGCATCGCGCAGGAAGTGGCCGCCCAGCTCGCGATCGCTCTGGCTCAGGCACGGCTCCACGAGCGCGTGAAGCGTCAGGCGGAGGAGCTCGAGCAGCGGGTGCAGGAACGAACGCGCGAGCTGAGCACGGCCAACGAGCAGCTCCAGCGTGAGGTCGCGGAGCGGCAACGGGCGGAGGCGGACGCCGATCGCGCGAATCGGGCCAAGAGCGAGTTCCTCTCCCGGATGAGCCACGAGCTCCGGACCCCGCTCAACGCGATTCTCGGATTCGCCCAGCTCCTGGAGCTCGAAGTCGAACGGCCGGCGGATCGCGAGAGCGTCGAGCAGATCGCCAAGGGGGGGCGACACCTCCTGACCCTCATCAACGAGATCCTCGACATCGCGCGGATCGAGGCCGGCCAACTGCCGCTGTCGCCCGAGCCGGTCCGCGTGGGGGACGCGATCCAACGGGTCTTGGACCTCACGCGGCCGCTGGCCGCCACGCGCCGCATCGAGCTCGAAACCGGCGGGGCGGCGCTGCATCCGGAGCATGTGTGGGCGGACCAGCAACGGCTCCAGCAGGTGCTCCTGAATTTAGTGTCGAACGGGATCAAGTACAACCGGGACGCGGGCAGGCTCACCGTGGCGTGCGACGCGGCCGAGGCCGACCGGATTCGGATCAGTGTGAAGGACACGGGGCCAGGCATCGCTCCGGCCTTGCGCGAGCGCCTGTTCCAGCCGTTCGACCGGCTCGGGGCGGAGCAGCACGGCGTCGAGGGGACGGGCCTCGGTCTGGCGCTGTCCAAGCGGCTCGTCGAAGCAATGGGCGGCACGATCGGTGTGGAGAGCGTCCCGAGCGCAGGGAGTACGTTCTGGGTCGAGTTTTTCCGCGCCGAAAGCCCGATCGACCGTCTGGCTCGGACCGAGCCGAGCCCGGCGGTGCTCGCCGCTCCCGCCGAGCGGGACGGCACCGTGCTCTACGTCGAAGACAACCTGTCGAACCTCCGCCTCGTGGAGCGCACGCTCGCCCTGCGGCCAGGCGTCAAGCTCATTCCCGCGATGCAGGGGCGGCTCGGCCTCGCGCTGGCGCAACAGCATCGGCCGGACCTGATTCTGTTGGACCTGCACTTGCCGGATATCTCGGGCGACCAGGTGTTGCGTGAGCTGCAGGGCGATCCCGGGCTGCGACAGACGCCGGTGGTCGTCTTGAGTGCCGACGCCACGCCCGGGCAGGTTCAACGGCTGCTCGCGGCGGGGGTGCGAGCCTACCTCACCAAGCCCCTGGACGTTCGCCAGCTCCTGGCGCTCCTCGACGAGGTGTTACGTACGGGAGGAGGCGCCTGAGGGCTCGGGACGGCCGACCGTGACCGGTCAGCCCACGCCGCCCTGAGTTGACGCCTCGAGGGTCACGACGAAGCAGCTCCCGGGCTGCTCGCGTCCCAGGTAGCGCGCGTCGCCGCCGTGTCGGCGCGCGATCTGGCGCACCAGGGCCAGCCCCAATCCCGCCCCTGCGCGCTCCCCACCGCCCGCGAACCGATAGAACGGCCGGAACACACCCTCGCGCTCCGCGTCCGGAATGCCCGGTCCATGGTCGCTGACGGAGAGCTCCGCCTTGCCCTCGGTGCGGCTCACGCGCACTTCGATGGGCGGTGCGCCGTGGCGCGTCGCGTTCTCCAGGAGGTTCCTGACCATCCGGCGTAGCAGGCGCGGGTCGCCGCGCACCGTGACCGGCTGACCGTCGAGCTCGACCTCCGCGTAGCGCGCGGACTCCTCGGTCGCGAGCGCGAGCACATCCACTTCCTCGTCCGCTTCCCGACCCTTCACCGCGTCCAGCCGACTGGCGAGCAGAATCTCGTCGATCAGCGCATCGAGCTCGGCGATGTCCTGCTCGAGGTCGCGCTTGCGCTTGGGGTCGGCGCTCTGTTTCATCAGCTCCACGGCCATGCGGATGCGGGCGAGCGGCGTGCGCAGCTCGTGGGAGGCGTTGGCCAGGAGCGACTTGTGGGCGGCGACCAGCTCCTCGATGCGGCCGGCGGCGCGGTTGAAGCTCCGGGCGAGCCGCGCCACCTCATCGTGACCTTCGATCTTCACCCGGGCCGAGAGATCCCCGGCGCCGAGCGACTCGACGCCTGCTTGCAGACGCTCCAGCCGTCCGGTCAGGCGGCGCACCACGGGATAGGCACCGACCCCGACGGCGAGGGCGATCAGTGCCAGCGTGAAGAACAGGCCCAAGCCAGGATGCCGGCGGTCGTGCGGGATCCGCGCGACCAGCCACCTGCCGTCGGGCAGACGGATCGCTCCGGCCGGCGAGACGCCCCAGTGGCGCAGCCAGCCGCCCCGGTCGCGGCCCGTCTCCGGTGCGGGCAGGGGCGCGCCGACGGCAGCAAGTCGCGTCCGATCGGCGGCGCGCCTGCTGCTCGGCAGTCGGCGCCCCGGCCGGTGGCAGGACGTTCTGTGCGAGCGTCCCGGCAACGTCGAACGCGTGGCCCGCCGGGCCAGCGTCGCCGAGCTGGCGCCACAGCACGCCCGAGGCGAGCGCGAACACCGCCAGGCTCGCGAGCACGGCGAGATAGATACGCAGATAGAGCTTGCGCATCAGTCTTGCTGCTTGGCGAAGACGTAGCCGGCGCCGCGGACCGTGAGGATGCGACGCGGCCTCTTCGGGTCGTCCTCGATGGCCGCGCGGATGCGCGAGACATGGACGTCGATCGAGCGGTCGAAGGCCTCGAGCGCCTCGCCCCTGACGAGATCCATGAGGGTGTCCCGCGAGAGCACGCGGCCCGCCTTCTCGGCGAGGGCGACGAGCAACGTGAACTGGTAGCCGGTGAGGCTCCTTTCCACTCCGTCCACCCGCACGGTGCGGGCGTCGCGATCGATCTCGAGCCGGCCAAAGCGCAGCACGTCCGATGCGCGGCCGGACTGGCGGCGGCGGAGGATCGCGCGCAACCGCGCCAGCAGCTCGCGCGGCTCGAACGGCTTGGGCAGGTAGTCGTCGGCGCCCATTTCCAGGCCGACGACGCGGTCCATCGCGTCGCCGCGCGCGGTCAGCATCAGCACCGGGGTGTCGGACTTCGCTCGCAGCCGCCGGCACACCTCGAGCCCGTCGATGTCGGGCAGCATGAGGTCGAGCACCAGCGCATCGTACGGTTCGCGGTCCAGACGCTCCAGCCCGGCCCGGCCCGTCGCGGCGATGGAGACGCGAAAGCCCGCCTCGCCGAGGTATTCGGACACCATCCCGGCGAGGCGGGGATCGTCATCGACGAGCAGGATCCGGAGCGCCACACCTCCAGTTTACCCGCGGCGCCCGTGCCAGCGGCCGATCCGCTCGGCGAGCTGCTTTCTCTGCTCGGGCGTGAGCGCGTCGGCGACGTCGGCGAGCGCCTGGACGAAGCGCTTCGATGCCTGCTCGGCCAGCTTGAGCTGATCGGCCCGCAGGGTCTCGAGCGCGGCCCGGTCGATGCTCTCGCCCGACAACAGCTCGACGGCCTGTCGGCGCGCGTCGTGCATCTTGGCGCGCAACGGCAACAGCTCGCGGGCCGCGCCCTTCACGATCGGGGCGAGCTGCTGCTTCTGGGCGTCGGTGGCGTCGATCTCAACGTACAGGTGCTTGAGCATCCGGTCGAGGTGCTCATCGAGCGTCGCCGGATCGAGCGGTGCGCCCATGAAGCCGCCGCGATACCATCCGCCGTGGCCTCCGCCTTGGGCGAAGACCTTGAGGCCGATGCCGGACGCCAGGCCGGCAACGACGGTGGCGATCGCCGCACGCCTGAAGAAGCGGCGGCGCGGGTTCTCCTCACCGGACGTGGAAGGCTGCGGGGTCTGGATCGTGTCACTCATGGCTGCTCCCTTTCAGGGATGTGTGTGAAACCTCTCGCGTCGCACCCAAGTCTGGGCGAGTCTGGTAAAGCGTGTTTCTCTGGCGTGTAAAGTTATGTGGAGCGCCGCTCGGTGCGACGGCGCACGCTGGGCGCCATCACACGGGCGGGGGCCGGGAGCCGACCGGCCGCTGCCGGTCATCCCCGACGAGGGTGGCGGTGAGTCAGGTGGCGTGCGGTGGCCGCACCATGACGCGGATCGGCGTAGGCTTGAATCCGTTACAGGGGTTCCGTGTCTGCGGGCAGTTCGAGATGACCGCGAGCGTGTCCATCTCGGCGCGGAGGTCGACGTGGTCACCCGGCCGCGACACCCCCTCCACGATCGCCATCGCGCCGTCAGGATGGACGGGCACGTTCATGAACCAGTTGATGTTGGTGACGATGTCCTTCTTGCCGAGCCCGAAGGGCGCCAGGGCGCGCAGGAAGTTGCTGCGGCAGTTGGGCGTGTCCTTGACGCCGTAGCGGAGCTCGTTGCTCTCTGCGCTACAGCACCCGCCGATGGTGTCGTGGCGGCCGCAGGTGTCCTCCACGACCGTGAAGAGCCGCCGCCCCATGTCCGAGTAGATGCCGTGGCCCCTGGTGAGGAAGATCGTCCCCGCGTACTTCATCGTGTCCGCGGCGTTGTAGCGCTCCTCGGGGTTCGCGGCGTGATAGCAGAGGAAGTCGACCGCCTGCTTGCCTTCGAGGTCCACGATGCGCAGCACCTGGCCCGACGCGACCACACGGGCCCAGACCTCCCCGGGCGGGATGACGCGGTCCTCGATGATCGGTTCCATCGGCGTCAGTCCTTTCTCTCCGCTGCCTCGGAGTGCACCGGAGCTTCTGCTGGCCCCTAGCCGCCGCCGGCCATGGCCCCCACGACCAGCAGGGGCTCGGCCCCCGTTGCGACCGCGTCGGGCAGCGGGGCGTCCGGCGGTTCGTGGGACAGATCCTGTTCGCAGGCGAAGAACCTCACGAACGCTCGGCGCTGGTGCGTGACCTGGTCGCGGATCGTCCCACGCAGCATCGGATAGGAGGCCTCGAGCGCGTCGAGAACCGAGCGCTGCGTGGCCTGACCCTCGACGTGGAGCTTCGCCTCGCCGTCGACGCGCGCGAGCGTCCGCAGATGTGCCGGGAGCACGACCCGGATCATGACAGCGTTTGGACTTCGACGGACACCACGGACGGCAGGTCTCGGACGATGGGCGCCCAGCTGTCCCCGGCGTCGGCCGATGCGTACACCTGCCCGCCCGTGGTACCGAAGTACACGCCACACGGATCGAGCGAATCGACGGCCATCGCGTCGCGCAACACGTTGACGTAGCAGTCGCGCTGCGGCAGACCCCTCGTGAGCGCCTCCCACTCGTGTCCGCCCGTCCGGCTGCGGTACACCCGCAGCCTGCCGTCGGGCAGAAAGTGCTCCGAGTCACTCTTGATCGGAACGACGTAGATGGTCTCGGGCTCGTGCGCGTGCACGTCGATCGGAAATCCAAAATCGGTCGGCAGGTTCCCGCTGATCTCTTGCCACGACTCGCCGGCGTCGTCGCTGCGCATGACGTCCCAGTGCTTCTGCATGAACAGCACGCCGGGACGCGACGGGTGCATCGCGATGCGGTGCACGCAGTGACCCACCTCGGCAGTCGGGTCGGGGATCTGTTCCGACCGCAGGCCGCGGTTGATCGGCCGCCACGTCTTGCCGGCGTCGTCGGTCCGGAACACGCCGGCCGCCGAGATGGCGATGAAGATCCGCCCGGGATGGCTCGGATCCACGAGGATCGTGTGCAGACACATCCCGCCGGCGCCCGGCTGCCAGGACGGCGCGGAGTCGTGGCGGCGGAGTCCGGGGAGCTCCTGCCACGTCTGGCCGCCATCCATCGAGCGGAACAAGGCGGCGTCTTGAACCCCGGCGTAGACCATGTCCGGATCGGTCAGCGACGGTTCGAGATGCCAGACGCGCGCGAACTCCCAGGGACGCGACGTGCCGTCGTACCACAGGTGAGTGCCGGGGACGCCGTCGTAGACGAACTTGTTCCCCACCGCCTCCCACGTCTTGCCACCGTCGTTGGAGCGCTGGATCAGTTGCCCGAACCAGCCGCTGGACTGCGACGCATACAGCCGATTCGGGTCAGCGGGAGATCCCTTCAGGTGGTAGATCTCCCAGCCCCCGAAGTGGGGGCCACCGATGTCCCACCGTTCGCGCGTTGCGTCCGACGTCAGGACGAACGCGCCCTTCCGTGTACCGACCAGGACCCGTACCCTGCTCATTCCTCCTCCTTCCTGGGCTTCGCGCGGTCTTCGCAGGTGTCAGATGTGATCAGCGGGCCAGGCTCGCAGTCGACAGCGCGGCCGGAAGCCGGCGGGGCGGGCGGAACGTGACCGCGATGGCCACGGCCCCGAGGCCGATACCGAACGAGCCGATGAACAGCCAGAAGTAGCTGCCGAACGCGTCGTACAGCCAGCCGCCGGCCCACGGCCCGAGCGCCATGCCCAGCGTAGAAACGAAGGCGACCGCGCCGAACGTGGTGCCCATGATCCGGGCGCCAAAATATTCGCGTACGAGGATCGCGTAGAGCGGCATCACGCCGCCGTAGGCGAAGCCGAACATCACCGCGAGCGCGTAGAAGCTCGCGAGGTCGCGGGTGAAGACGTAGAGGCTCACCGCAACCGCCTGGAGGGCCAGCCCTGCGACCAGCGTGCGCGTCGCGCCGACGCGGTCGGCCACGAGGCCGCAGACGATCTTGCCGCTCAGGGAAGCCAGGCTCGCGACGCTGAGCACGGTGGCGGCGGCCATCGCCGGCACGCCGTGGTCGATCGCGTGGGTGACCATGTGGAAGATCGGACCCGAGTGCGCCGCGCAGCAGGCGAAGTACGTGAGCGCGATAGCGGCGAACTGCGGCGTGCGCAGCGCCTGCGCCATCGTGAGCTCGGGGCCATCGGCGCCGGCCGTCGCTCCCGGAAGGGCGGCGGTCGTGGACGCCGGGGGGTCGCGCACGAGGAAGGCAGCGGGAATGATGACGAGCCACACAACGTCGCCGATCACCAGCATGGCGAAGCGCCAGTCATAGGTGGTGATGAGCCAGCGGGCGAGCGGCCCGATGATCGCCGAGCCGACGCTGAGGCCCGCCGAGACGAGCGCGACCGCGAGACTGCGGTGCCGGGTGAACCACCGGGTGGTCGTCGCGGTCATCGGCGTGTAGAAGCTGCCCGCCGCCAGACCGACGATCATCCCGAAGACGAGCTGGAACTGGCCGAGGCTGGCCGCCTGGCTCGCCGTCACCAGGCCGAGGCCGAGCAGGACGCCGCCGGACAGCACGACGGCGCGCGTGCCGAACCGGTCGGACAGCGCGCCCCAGACGAGTGCTCCGACGCCCATGCAGAGCCAGTTGATGAGCGCGGCCGTCGAGATCCCGGTGCGCGACCAGCCCATCGATGTGGCCATGGGCTGCAGGAACACGGTGAGCGAGGCCATCGCGCCGAACCCGACGCAGGTCACGACGATCCCCACGCCAACGATGATCCAGCCGTAGAAGAGCTTCATCGCCTCAGTACCGATCGTGGTGGCGCACCCACGCCATCGTGAAGGCCAGGCCGTCTTCGTCGCGGCCCTTCGGCGCGAGGTCGAGGTAGTTGTATGCGCCGACCAGCAGGTCGAGTCCGCGCGCGTAACTCGAATACGTGTGGAACACCTCACCGTGCTCGTCCGTGTAGAACAGGTGGACGACCTTGGCCATGAAATTGACCTCGCCGGTCATGCTCCACGTCACGGCGGTGTGATCGCCCTCGGGCTTGAAGCTGAACTCCGCGGTGCTGGTGGTCGCGAAGGGCTTCAAGAATTCGAGCCTGATCCTGACCAGATCGCTGGGGCGGCTCTCCGTGAGCGTCATGCGTCCTTCGCCCACCTCGCTGTTGCCGGCCCACGTATAGATAGCGCCGATCCCGGCTGGCGCGCCTGCGTACGCTTGCTTCATCGCCGGATCGAGCTTCGCCCACGGGTTCCATGCGTCCCACTTGTGGAAGTCGTTCACCTGCGCAAAGACCGCCGGCGCGGGGGCGGCGATGGTCGCCGTCCGCGCGACGCGGTACTCGGATGGCCGCATGGCGACGACGCCGACGAATCCGAGCACGATCACCGCGAGTGCGACGAGGATCTTTATGAGCATCTCGCCTCAGGCTCCATGAGACAGGACC
>WNGM01004478.1_pt2 | contig 21135 bp, 24 predicted proteins | sample 5400571 | NCBI WGS metagenome assembly WNGM01 (sample SAMN13153378, study PRJNA577476) | soil metagenome | isolation source: 100 cm soil or saprolite under Garry oak tree replicate 2 | place: USA:California | collected 2016-06-15 | reverse complement strand
ATCGTGCTCAGCCGGTTCTCGACGAGCATCCGGCTGTTCGCGTCCGCGCTGTCCGGCTGTGGCCACATCACGTATCGGAAGTTCATCGTCTTCGACGTGATCGGCACGCTGGTGTACGCGTCGCTCTGGGGCGGCCTCGGGTTCGCGATCGGCGACCAGGCGGAGGCGCTGCTCGATCGCTACGGTCATCGGCTGCTGCTCGTGGCTCCCGTCGCGGGCGCCACGCTGCTCGGTTATCGCCTGTGGCGGCGATCCCGCTACGGGCCGGCGCGGCCGGCGGACCTCAAGGCCGAGGAGGCGTGCGCGGTCCTCGAGCCCGCCCGCCGCTGACGCTCAGAGGCCGTGCTTGCGCGTGAGGATTTTGGTGATCGCCTCCGGGGCGAAGCCGAGCTGGAGGAGGGCGGCGCCCACGTCGAAGTACTCGCGATAGGCAGCGATGCGACCGCCGGTCAGCTCGAACAGGCTCATACCGCGGAAGCGGACGCGCCGGCCCGAGCTGCGCGGCACGGCGTCGGTGACGACGTACCCGAACGTCCACTCGGCCGCCGCGCGGTCGGGAGTCTCGACGACGGTGTCCATCTGCCAGCGGTAGTCGCGGCCCTCCTTGAACATCCGCGCGAACATCTCGCGGAGCGCGACCGGGCCACGGTGCGGGCCGTAGAAGTTGTCCGTGTACGTCGCGTCGGTGGTGAAGCAGTCGAGGAGGCCGTCGACGTCGGCGCGATTGAACGCCTCGGTGAACGCGCGGACTATCGACATGCTTCGAACAGCGCCGCGGCGCCCTGGCCGCCGCCCACGCACATCGTCACCACGCCGTAGCGGCCGCGCCGGCGCAGCAGCTCGTTGGCGATCGTGCCGACCAGGCGTGAGCCGGTCATCCCGAACGGATGGCCGATCGAGATCGATCCGCCATTCACGTTGAGACGGTCCATCGGCAACCCGAGCCGGTCGCGGCAGTAGACGACCTGGGACGCGAACGCCTCGTTCAGCTCCCAGACGTCGATGTCCTCGACGCGAAGGCCGTGCTTCTTGAGCAACTTGGGGACCGCGAACACCGGCCCGATCCCCATCTCGTCCGGCTCGCAGGCGGCCACGGCGTAGCCGCGGAAGACGAGCTTCGGACGGATTCCGAGCGCCTTCGCCCGGTCCATCGACATCACCAGCGTCGCCGACGCGCCGTCGGAGAGCTGCGACGAGTTCCCGGCGGTCACCGACCCCTGGCCGCTCTTCGTGTCGAACACCGGCGCGAGCTTGCCCAGGCCCTCGAGCGTCGTATCGGCGCGGTTGCACTCGTCGGCGTCGACGTAGTGGTCCTCCTCGCCGATCTTGTCGCCCGTCTTCTTGTCGAGAATCGCGCGCTTGACCTGCATGGGCGCGATCTCTTCCTTGAAGAAGCCTTCGTCCTGCGCGCGCGCCGTCCGCTGCTGGCTCGAGAGCGAGTACTCGTCCTGGGCCTGCCGGCTCACGTGATAACGCTTGGCCACCACCTCGGCGGTGTCGCCCATGACCATGTAGAGGCCCGGGTAGTGCTCCTTCACCCACGGGTTCGGACTGTTGTCGCGCTGGAGCATCGTGATCGACTCGATGCCGCCGCCGATGGCCGCGTCCACACCTTCCTGCAGGACCATGTGGGCGGCCTGGACGACGGCCTGCAGCCCCGAGTTACAGAAGCGGTTCACCGTCGCCCCCGGCGTCGTCACCGGCAGCCCCGCGCGCAGCGCCGCCACGCGCGCGATGTTGTGCCCCTGCGAGCCGTGGGGCTGACCGCAGCCCAGGATGACTTCTTCGATCTCCTTGGGCTCGAGCTGGGGCGCCTTGCCGAGGACGTCGCGGATGGCGTGGGCCGCGAGGTCGTCGGGGCGGGTCATGTTGAAGGAACCACGGTGAGACTTGGCGAGGGGCGTGCGGCTGCTGGCCACCACGACGGCTTCTCTCATGGATCCTTCTCTCCTCGGGGCGAGTTTCCCCGATAGTACACTTCAACGATGGTGTCCGCTCGCCACCGCCGCCGTACCGCCCTGGTGCCCCTGGCCACGCTGCTGGCCATCGCCCTCAGCGTTCAGGCCACGACCGACAGCCGCCGGGTCACCTTCACGATACCGACCGCGCCCATCGCGCTGGGCCTCGACGCACTTCCCATCGTCACGCCGGAGGGCGCCGTGCGCCGCGTCGCTCTCGTGTTGCGCGACGATCTCCGCTTGCCGTTGCCGGCCGAGGTCACGCTGCGGCTCTACGCGACACCGAAGCTCTTCGAGCAAGGGCTCGTGCAGGACGGCGGCGTGGCTCCGTCGCTCGCGGCCACCATCAGCGGGCTGGCCGTGGGCGCCAGCCTCGAGTCGAGCCTGTTCCTGCTCGAGCCCAGCATCGGGCTCGGACGATCAGCGGATTCGCGCCGCGGCGTTCGGGAGTGGCTGCGCCTGGTCGCGCACGAGATGACGCACGTCGGCCAGGTCGAGCTCGCGGGCGGGCAGGGCCGCGCCTCGCAATGGATGGCCGAGGGCGTCGCCGACTGGGCATCGCTCGTGGTGCTCGATCGCCTGCGCCTCCAGCCGATGCAGGCCGAGCGCGACGGGCGTCTCGCCTCCATCCACGCCCCCCGCGCGCCGATCAATCTGGGCGGCCTCGACGACCCGCGCGATTTCATCGAGCGGAGCCGGCGCGACGGCACGGACACGACCTACGGCGTGTCGTTCGCGCTCGCCGACCGGCTCATCGATCGCTACGGGTTCGCGCGGACCCGGGAGTACTTCCAGGCCTTCGCGCACGAGCGCGATCGCGCGCTGAACTTCCGCGCGGTCTTCGGCGAGACTCCCGAGGACCTCGCGCGCCGGCTCTGGCCGGCGGCTTGCCACTGCTGACGACGCCGCGCTACCTTTCCGCCGGGAGGACGTCGGATGAAGAGCGTGTACGACGAGCTCTACGGCCGGTCCATGCGAGACCCGGCCGGGTTCTGGGCCCTGGCGGCGGAGGACATCCACTGGGACCGCCGCTGGGATCGCGTCTTCGACGACTCGCGTCCGCCCTTTTATCGCTGGTTCGTGGGCGCTCGGCTCAACACCTGCTACAACGCCCTCGACGCGCACATCGATCGCGGGCGCGGCAAGCAGCGCGCGTTGATCTACGACAGCCCCGTCACCGGCACGGTGACCACGTACACGTTCGACGAATTGCGGGACCGCGTCGCCCGCGTCGCCGGCATGCTGCAGCGTCAGGGCGTGCGGACGGGCGATCGCGTCATCATCTACATGCCGATGGTGCCGGAAGCGGTGATGGCCATGCTCGCCTGCGCGCGCATCGGCGCCATCCACTCGGTGGTCTTCGGCGGCTTCGCGGCGAACGAGCTGGCCAAGCGCATCGACGACGCCAAGCCCAGGCTGATCGTCTCGGCCTCCTGCGGCATCGAGGTCAATCGCGTCATCCCCTACAAGCCGCTGCTCGACGGCGCCATCGCGCTCTCCAGCCACAAGCCCGAGCGCTGCGTGATCCTCCAGCGCCCACAGGAGCGCGCGCCGCTTCAGAAGGGCCGCGATCTCGACTGGGACGACGCGATGGCGAGCGCGCCGCCGGCCGAGTGCGTGCCCGTGGCGGCCACCGATCCGCTCTACATCCTCTACACGTCGGGCACGACCGGCATTCCCAAGGGCGTCGTGCGCGACAACGGCGGTCATGCCGTGGCGCTGAAGTGGTCGATGCAGAACGTGTACGGCGTCGGCGCCGGCGAAGTCTACTGGGCGGCGTCCGACATCGGCTGGGTCGTCGGCCACTCCTACATCGTCTACGCGCCGCTGCTCAAGGGCTGCACGACGATCCTCTACGAGGGCAAGCCGGTCGGCACGCCCGATCCCGGCGCGTTCTGGCGGCTCATCAGCCAGCACGGCGTCAACGCGCTCTTCACCGCGCCCACGGCGTTTCGGGCCATCAAGAAGGAGGACCCGCACGGCGTCCACATGACGAAGCACGACCTCTCGCGCTTCCGCACGCTCTTTCTGGCCGGCGAGCGCTGCGATCGGTGATCGATCACTGGTGGCAGACGGAGACGGGCTGGCCCATCGCCGCCAACTGCGTGGGCCTCGGCATGTTGCCGGTGAAGCCGGGCTCGCCCACCAAGCAGGTGCCCGGTTACGACGTGCGCGTGCTGTCCGAAGACAACGTCGAGATGGCGGGGGGCCAGATCGGCTCGATCGCGATCCGCCTGCCGATGCCGCCGGGCTGCCTGCCGACGTTGTGGAACAACGATGCGGGCTACGAGACGTCGTATCTCACGAAGCACCCGGGGTTCTATCTCACCGGCGACGCGGGCTATCGCGACGACGACGGCTACCTCTACATCATGAGCCGCGTGGACGACATCATCAACGTGGCGGGCCACCGGCTCTCGACGGGCGCGATGGAAGAGGTGCTGGCGTCGCATCCCGACATCGCAGAATGCGCGGTGGTCGGCGTGGCCGACGACATCAAGGGCGAGGTGCCGGTGGGCTTCGTCGTCACCAAGGCGGGCGTGGCGCGGGCGGATGCCGAGATCGTCCGCGAGCTGGTGGAGAAGATTCGCCAGCAGATCGGGCCGGTGGCGGCGTTCAAGACCGCGCTCGTCGTCAAGCGGCTGCCCAAGACGCGCTCGGGAAAGATCCTGCGCGGGACGATGAAGAAGATCGCCGACGGCCAGGAGTACGGGGTGCCGGCGACCATCGACGATCCCGCGATCCTCGGCGAGATCGGCGACGCGCTGAGCGGTGCGGGCTACCCGAAGAAGGGCTGAGCCTTCAGCGCGCCGATTGAACCAGGCGCGGGATCTCGCCGGCTTCGGGGAGCCGGCCGGCCTGGCGCTTGGAGAAGACGGTCCGGCCGTCGACGGTGACCGACAGCTCGCCGAAGCCGCCCCAGCGGATCTTTGCGGGGATCTGCTGCGACTGCAGCTCGTCGCGGAGGCGTACCGCCTCCTGGCGGAGATCGGATCAGACGACGCAGCGACGGATCTCGACGTTCATGGCGCTATCATAGCGCAGGGGAGGGAACGGCGATGACGGCCGGCGGTACGATGCGGGCGGCGTTCTACGAGGGCCCGCGGAAATTCGCGACGGGGACGCTGCCGGTGCCCGAGCCGGGAGCCGGCGAGGCGCTGTTGCGCATGCGACGAGTCGGCATCTGCGGCACCGACCTCCACATCTTCCAGGGCCATCTCGATCACCGCGTCCCCCGCGGCGGCGTGACCGGCCACGAGACCTTCGGCCAGGTCGTTCGCGCGCCGCGCGACAGCGGCTTCAGCGCGGGCGACCGCGTGGTGGTCGAGCCGCTGCAGTTCTGCGGGGCCTGCCGCGCCTGTCAGATGGGCGCGTCCTATCTCTGCTACTCGCTGAAGGTTCTGGGTGTCGACGTCGCCGGCGGCCTGCAGGAGTACTGGGCCGTGCCGGCGGCGCGCCTGCTCCACGTCCCCGACACACTCGACGACGATGCCGCCGCGGTGATCGAGCCGCTCGCCGTCGCCACCCACGACGTGCGCCGAGCCGGCGTGAAGGCGGGCGACACCGTGCTCGTGTTCGGCGGCGGCCCGATCGGCACGCTGATCGCGATGGTGTGCCGCGAGCGCGGCGCGCGCGTCGCCGTCGCCGAGGTGAACCGGTTCCGCATCGAGATGCTGCAGAACCTCGGGCTGCCGACCGTCGGGCCCGACGCCGACGTCGTGAAGTTCGCCAACGACTGGACGGGCGGCATCGGCGTGGACGTCGCCTTCGAGGTCACCGGGCATCCCGCTGCCGTGCGGGCCGTCACCGACGTCGTGAGGGTGTGGGGGACCGTCAGCATCGTGGCCATTCACGCCGAGCCGATGCCGGTGAATCTCTACCAGATGTTCGCGCGCGAGCTCCACATGCACGGCAGCCGGCTCTACGCGCGCGAGGACTGGGAAGAAGCCATTCGCCTGGCGGCCACCGGCGCCGTCAACCTCGGCCCGCTGGTGAGCCGTCGGATCCCACTCGAGCGGATCAACGAAGGCATGGAAGAGGCACTCAAGGGAGGCGCCGTGATGAAAGTGCTGGTGGAGCTGTGAGGGCCCTCGCGATCGTTCTGCTCGCGGTTGCCGTCGGCGGATGCGCGGCCGAGCTCGACGTGTCGGGCGAGAAGTGGAGGAAGGAAGGCATCAGCTCCAACCAGGTGACCCTCGACGAGACCGAGTGCGCGCGCAGCGCGATGGACGCGGGCCAGACCCCGGATATGATCGTCGGCGGACTTGCCGACATCGTGCGCGACGTCATCCGCGAGCGCGGACGCGAGGGGACGTACGAGAAGTGCATGAGGGATCGCGGCTACCGGAGCGTGTAGGGCCAGTCGCCGGCACCGGGATTGCTAGGGGAGGGGGCCATGAAGAGCATTGCCGTGGTCATGGTGATCCTGGCTCTCGTTGGAATAGCAGTCGTGGCGACGGTGCGCACGATCCTTCCTCCGATCGAGCACAGCGGCACTTCGGGATGGGTGGGCACGGCGCCTCGCGCTGATGAGACCGGTTACGTCGCGCTGCCGCGACTCTTCGCTCCGGACCGGCAGGGCTTCCTCAGCGTCGTGTCCGGCGTCTCGCTCGTCGTGCTGCTGGTCGCCAGCACGGCCTTCGCCGCCTACACGATCCGCCTCGCGTACCGAGACGAGCCTCACGCCCGCCGCGCCTAGGTCCTAGCCGATCTTCTTCAGCACGAGGGCGGTCGGCGCGTTCGGGAAGGGCCACCCGGGGATCAGCGCCGTGAAGCGCCCGGCGGTGCCGCCGGCCACCAGGAGCCGGAAGTTCTCGGGCGCGCGGAATTTCCCGCGAAGCCGCTCCCACAGATAATCACGCACGTCGGCCTTCGACCAGCCGTCGTCGCCGATCACCTGCGCGTGCTCGGGGGCGAAGACGATCAGCACGTCACCCAGGTTCCTCAGCGTGTGGTTGCCGACGACCTCGAGCGTCCGCGTGATCGTCGCCAGCACGTCGGCGGCCTTGCGGCTCTGGGTATCGGCCACGACGACCAGCGGTTCGCCCGGGAACGCCGCCACCGTGCTCTCGCCGGGCGCGAAGCCGTGCTCGACGTGGAGCGGCTCCCACGGGCTCGCCTCCTCGTGCTCTCCGAAGCAGCACGCGTAGCGCGCGGGATTGCCGAACGTGGACATGCTGATGATGCCGGGCCGCGCGCCGCCGAGGTTGGCCCAGATCAGCCGGAGGGCGCGGCCGATGGTGGCGTTGGCGCGCGTGCCGGGGCCGAGGGCGCCGGCGGCGCAGTTGAGCTCGATCGTCACCCGCGCCGGGCCGTTGACGATGAAGATCGGCGCCACCGCATCGGTCGTCCCCGAAATGCCGACGAGATCGAACGCGTCGTCGCACATCGCGCGGACGGCCGCGACGACCACCGGCATGTACTCGGGGCGGCAGCCCGCCATCACCGCGTTGATCGCGATCTTCTCGATCGTCGCGCGGCCATTGGCGGGCGCGACGCTGGCGATGAGCTCGTCGGCGCGGCGATCGGACGCCGCGATCATCGCGTCGACCAGCGCGCGGGTGGGCGGCACGACGGGCAGGCCGTCGGTGACGCCTCGCGCATGGAGCTGCTCGATGGCGTCGGCGGCCTCGGACATGTCGGGTAGGATAGCGCGCGGGAGAGCGCCATGTCCTACGAGCAGATCCTGTACGACGTCGCCGACTCCGTCGCGACGATCACGCTGAACCGTCCCGACCGCCTCAACGCCGTCACCGCGCGCTCGATCGACGAGCTCATCGCCGCGTTCGACGCGGCGGATGCCGACGACGGCGTGCGGGCGGTGATCGTCACCGGCGCCGGCCGCGCGTTCTGCGCGGGCGCCGACCTCGGCGCCGGCGGCCGGACGTTCGATCGCGCCGACCGCTCGACCGCGGACGAGCATCGTGACGGCGGCGGACGCGTGACGCTGCGCATCTTCGACCTCAAGAAGCCGGTCATCGCGGCGATCAACGGACCGGCCGTCGGCTTCGGCATCACGCTGACGCTGCCCATGGACGTGCGCATCGCGTCCACCGCGGCCCGCATCGGGTTCGTGTTCGCCCGCCGCGGCGTCGTGCCCGAGGCGTGCAGCACGTGGTTCCTGCCGCGCCTCGTCGGCATGAGTCAGGCGGCCGAGTGGGCGTTGACGGGACGCGTGTTCTCCGCCGAGGAGGCCCTGGCCGGGCGCCTGGTGAGTCGCGTCGTCGCGCCGGACGCGTTGCTCGCGACCGCGCGCGAGCTGGCGCGCGAGATCGCCGACAACACGTCGGCCGTCTCCGTCGCCCTGATCCGCCAGATGCTGTGGAAGCTGCTCGGCGCCGACCATCCTCGCGAGGCCCACCGGATCGACTCGCTGGGGATGTTCTGGACGGGACGCTCACCCGATGCCCGCGAGGGCATCGAGGCCTTCATCGCGAAGCGGCCGGCGCGCTTTTCGCAGCGCCCGAGCACCGACATGCCGCCGTTCTATCCCTGGTGGCGGTGATCGACTGGGCGCTCGGCGCCCTCGTCATCACGGCCGCGAGCTTCGTGCAAGGCCTGGCCGGCTTCGGCATCGGCCTGGTCGGGCTGGCGTTCCTGCCATACCTGATGTCGCCGGCCACGGCGATCGTCCTCCTCACGCTGTACGCCGCGCCATTCACGCTCGGCGTGTTCATCCAGCTCCGCGACGATTTTCGGCTCTCGGGAATCCGCGACATGCTCGTCGGCACCGTGCTCGGGACACCCATCGGCGTCTGGGGCCTGGCCGCGCTGCCGGCGTCGCTCATCAACCGGCTGATCGGGGTGTTCATCTTGCTGATCGTGATCCTCGAGGTCCGCCGTCTCTTCCCCGAGCGCTTGCCTGGTCGCGGGTGGGGCTTCGGCGCCGGTGTCCTGTCCGGCGTGCTGGGAGGCGCGATCGGCACGCCGGCGCCGCCGGTCATCGTCTATTCGATGACGCAGGGGTGGACACCGCGCCGGATGAAGGCGAACCTCCAGGCGTTCATGGTGGTGAACCAGACCCTGATTCTCGGTGGCTACGAGTGGGCCGGGCTGTTGACGCGCGAGGTGTGGCATCTGGGGCTGAGCTTCGCCATTCCCGCCCTCGTCGGCGTGCTCGCGGGCATCGCGCTCTTCGGCCGGATCGATGCCGTGCGCTTCCGCCAGATCGTCTTCACGCTGCTCTTCATCTCCGGGCTCGTCCTGCTCGTGCGCGGCTGACGCCGCGGACGCATCGCGACGCCGCCCGGCCGCCCGCGCGCTCCGACGGTGGTATGCTCCCGCTCACCACTCCGGGAGGGAACCATGAGCATCAAGCGTCACCAGCCGGGCCCGCGGATGAGCGCTGCGGTCGTGCACAACAACACGGTCTATCTCGCCGGGCAGGTGGCCGGCGATCAGCCGACGGCCAAGGGCCAGACGGCCGACATCCTGAAAAAGATCGACGGCCTGCTGGCGTCGGTCGGCAGCGACAAGTCGAAGCTCCTCTCGGCGACCATCTATCTCGCGAACATGGCGTCGTACAACGAGATGAACGAGGTGTGGGACGCCTGGGTCGATTCCGGTAACACGCCGGCGCGCGCCACGGTGGAAGCGCGACTGGCCCAGCCCAAGTTCCTGGTCGAGATCTCGGTCGTCGCAGGGCTCTGAGCGGCGTCATGCACGTCGGCACCGCCGTCGTCTTCCAGAATCCGGGCCGCATGCGTCCCGATCACGAGGTGTACCGGCAGGAGCTGCGGCTCGCCGATCTCGTCGAGCCGCTCGGCTACGACTCGATCTGGGGCGTCGAGCACCACTTCACCGACTACACGATGTGCCCCGACGTGCTGCAGTTCCTGTCGTACATGGCCGGGCGCACCGAGCGGATCAATCTCGGCTCGATGGTGGTCGTCCTGCCCTGGCACGATCCGCTCCGAGTGGCGGAGCAGGTGGCGATGCTCGATGCCATGTCGGGCGGCCGCCTGATCCTCGGTCTCGGCCGCGGCGCTGCCAAGGTCGAGTTCGACGGCTTCCGACTTCCGATGGACGAGGCGCGGCCGCGCTTCGTGGAGTCGGCATCGATGCTGCTGCGCGGGCTCGAGAGCGGGTTCTGCGAGCACACGGGCGACTTCGTGAGTCAGCCGCGCGCGCGGATCCGGCCGGCGCCGTTCAAGTCGTTCCGCGGGCGGACGTATGCGGCCGCCGTCTCGCCCGAGTCGTCCCGCATCATGGCCGAGCTCGGCGTCGGCATCCTGATCATTCCCCAGAAGCCGTGGCACGAGGTGGCCAAGGAGCTCGACGCCTACCGCGCGATGTACCGCGAGGTGAACGCGGCGGAGGCGCCGGCGCCCATCGCCGCGGGCTGGACATTCTGCGACGAGAGCGCCGACCGCGCCGAGGCGATGGCCCGCCAGTACATCGGCGGCTACTACCAGTCGGTGCTCGAGCACTACCAGTTCGCCAGCGATCATCTGGCCAAGACGCGCGGCTACGAGTACTACGGCAAGATGACCGAGAAGATCGCGCAGTACGGCACCGACAAGGTCATCGACTTCTTCCTGGGGCTCCAGGTGTGGGGCACGCCCGAGCAGTGCTACGCGCGGATCCTGGACATCCGCGAGCGCGTGAGCAATCAGGCGTTCGTGGGCGTCTTCTCCTACGCCGGGATGCCGTACGACGAGGCCGAGCGCAACATGCGGCTGTTCGCGCGCGAGGTCACGCCCGAGCTGAGAAAGCTGAGCGAGGCGTCCGCGCCTGCCCGCACGCATGGCGAGCGCGCCCGCCCGCAAGCCGATATCGCGCTGGGCTTCTAGCGTTCGACGTCGCGGAGCGCACGACGTCGCGTCGTCGCCGAGGTTGGGCCTTACGTGCCGGCGAGGTGGGCGACGACCGGCGCGCACGCGTCGATGTACGGTTCGAAGATGACGTAGTAGGAGATGCCCCAGCGACCGCGACGCTCCCGAAGATCCTCGATGATCTGTTCGATGGTCCCGATCAGCACGTAAGGACTCTCGAGAAGGTCGTCGGGGCTCAGTTGTTGCCAGCGACGCCCCAGCTCTTCGGCAGCCTTCCGGCGATCGTCCGTCACGACGACTCGCTGCACCAGCGCGTTCAACTCGAGGCGAGCGTAGCGATCGCCGGCGACCTCTCTCACCAGCCTCACCCGCTCGTCGACGACCGCCGCCTTCCAGTCCGAGATGTCTCGCACCGCTCCGCCGCGGCGGAACGCGATGCCCGTCAGGCCGACGATGTCGGCTTCCTTCGCGGCCAGAGCCAGGAGCCGTGGCGCGCTTCCACCGATGAAGATCGGCGGACGAGGTCGCTGGACAGGGAGTGGGTGGATCGTGTGGTTGGTGACCCGGTAGTGACGTCCGGCAAACGTGACCGATTCGCCTTCGAGCAGGCGCTTGGCAATGACGACGGCCTCTCCCAGCCGCTCGACCCGGGTGGCTCCAGGATCGAAGACGAGCCCGGGCTCGTCGTAGTCGGACTTCATGTTGCCTCCGCCCAGGCCCAGCTCGAATCGGCCATCGCTGAGGACGTCCACCGTGGCCGCCTCGCGCGCGACCAAGACCGGGTGACGAAAGTCGTTGTTGAGGACCATCGTGGCGACCCGAAGCCGTTGTGTCGCGGCGGCGGCACTGACGAGCGTCGGCATCGGCGCCAGGAGGTCGGTCAAGTGGTCGGGAACGGCGAGCACGGAATAGCCCAGGTCCTCGAGCTTGCGAGCCTTGTCCATCAGCTCGGACCGCGCTCCCGCGATTCTCACGCTGACGCCGAAACGAAACGGTTTCATCACGAACGTCTGATGGCGGGCATTAGCTTGCCGACAGATCGAGCGGCGGGCGCAACATGCATCGGTTCGCGCGCGAGGAGGCTTCGCCGGGCTCGGTCACTTCCCAAAACGCCGCTGCCGCTGTTGATAGCTTCGAATCGCCCGAAGGAAATCGAGCTTCCGGAACGCCGGCCAGTAGGCGTCGCAGAAGTAAAACTCGCTGTAGGCACTCTGCCACAGCATGAAGCCCGACAGACGGACCTCACCGCTCGTTCGAATGATGAGATCGGGATCCGGACAATCGTAGGCATACAAGTATTTCGCAACTGCATCCACCGTGAGGCCCTGAAGCGTGTCTTCCGGCTGGTCCCGACGCATGAAACTATCGTGGAGGTAGCTCCTGACGGCGTCGATGATCTCCTGCCGCCCGCCATAGCCGACGCCGATGTTCAGGAGGAGTCGGTCATGATGGCGGGTCGCTGATTCCGCCTCGTGCAGCATCCGCTGCACGGCATCGGGCAAGAGTTCCAACTTGCCGATGGCGCGAATCCGAATCCCTAGCCGTTCCGTGAATCCGCTCCGCGTCCACTCCGGGATCGTGCTGTCTATGACGTCCAGGACTGCGCCGACGTCCGCGGAGTCGCGACCGAGATTCTCCGTCGAAAGCCACCAAAGAGTGACCATAGGGATCTTGAGTTCGCTGCACCAGCTCAGCACTTCTTCGGCTTTTGCGGCGCCGAGCCGGTATCCGTTGAGGTTGGAGAGGCCAGCTTCCCGCGCGTAGCGTCGATGGCCATCCTGGATCAGTCCCAAGTGCCGCGGCAAGCGGCCGCGGATCACGTCGTCCAACAGGCGTGCTTCGTAGAACCGGTAGAGAACGGGGAAAACGTGCGTCAGCATGGTCATACTCCGATTCACTTCCATCGATCGGCCTGCCGGCGACGCGGCCGCCCACCTGAGACGCGGAGGAGCACATCATGGGCGGTAGTCTGCAGCCGGATGAACGGGCAGCCGGCTTGACCATCTGCCCGCTGAGCGCCGCGTGCTGCCGGCCAGTGCCGAACGATCGACGGTGTCAGGGGCAGCAGTGTGCGGATGAGGCTGGCTGACCAACTCAGCATCCCCTCTTTCCGGGAGTCCCACGGCAAACGGTAACCCTCGCGGATCGTCGGTGGCAGAAGGCCAACGGTGGCCAGGCGTGTCCACCAGATCGCAGGCCGAAGGGCGAGGAACGCTGGCGGATAGAGTATGTCTCGAGCCAGCTCACGCGCGACGCTGGTGACCGCGATTTCGCCGCCCGCGAGCATCGTGTCCATGTACTGGCGCAGCGCACCGAAGGTTCGTGGCAGCCGTCCTTCCGGGATGCCAAGGCGCTCTTCGATCGCGCTGGCCTCGGCGCAGTACCGATCCTTTTCCTCCACCGACGGACAATCGACGAAGAGTTCGTAGACGCGTAAGTTCATGTCAACGAGGGTGGCGTGTACCCAGGCCAGTAGGGAGGGATCATGGGCCGAATAGCGTGTCCCAGCCGGAAACACGCCTGCGACTTCGCGCAGCCGCCCCTGCACATTGTCGTGGATCGCATTGATGCGCGCGATGACGAGCCGGGCTTCGGCCTCGGTGCCGAAGGAAAGTCGCAGCATCGCGTCGAGGGTGCGCTGAAAGCGCCTCACCCGGCCCCAGGATGCCGAGCGAAAAGTGCTGTGGTCGGCGACACCTTGCGCGACGAGGGGGTGCGCGAGTTGCAGCAGGATGGCCGGCGCCCAGGCGAGAAGGAGAATGATCTCACGCTGAAGTTTCCAAGCGATCGTGCCGACGTCACGAGGCGTTCTCGGCCGTGAGATCGATGACGAGGCAATTGTCATGAGGATTCCCACAGCGAGCGAAACTCCAATCTCAATGCTACCACCTGGCTGTGCTTCTGTGCCGATCAGATCTTATTTCAGCGCGGGGGAGTGTTCACGCATTGCTAGCTTCCCAGCAGCTCGAGCAGCGGGCCCAGGTCCCTGAACTCGTAGTCCGGTTTCGGAACGTCCGCCGCCAGTGGCATGGCACGGCGGTTGATCCACGCCACCGTGATCCCCAGCGGCTTGGCGCCCACCATGTCCGTGCGCTGGGACTGGCCCGAATGGAGCAGGTCGCTCACGCCGAGGGTGCCTTTCGTCAACAGATGTCTGAACAGCGTGCCGTCGGGCTTGTAGCCGCGCGCCCGCTCCGCGGTGCACACGAGTTCGAATGTCCGCCCGAGCGGTGTGACGGCCAGCAGATCATCGTCGATATTCGAGACGAGAGCGAGCGTGAAGTGACCGGCGAGCCGATCGAGAACGCCGTCCACGTCCGGGAAGCGCTGGAAGCGCGGAAAGGCGTCGAAGTATTTCTGGATCAGCCCTGCGTTGCCCCGGATGCCGAAGTGAGCGAACGCCTCGGCGAGCGAGTCCCGACAGATCTCGCGATACGAGCGATAGGGCTGCCAGTAGCGCCGGATGTTGGCGGCCTCCCAGCGCTCCCAGAACTCCAGCGGATCGAGATGAGACGCGCCGACCGAGCTCAGGATGTCCGCGAAGGCCGCGTGGGAGCCGGCCCGCACGTCGACGAGCGTGCCGTAGACGTCGAAGGAGAGAACCTTCACCAGCGCGGCAGGCGCGGGGCCTCGGCGCAGACCCGCTCGACCTCCTCGATCGTCTTGGGGACGCCGACGGTCAGCACGTCGCGGCCGGACGCGGTGATCAGGACGTCGTCCTCGATCCTCACGCCGATGCCGCGGAACTCGCGCGGGATCGGGTGGACGATCCTTTCCGCCTTCGCCTTCTCTTCTTCGTCCAGCCGCCGGGCGGCGGCCGCGCCCAACCGCAGGCGGCGCTCGAGCATCTCCTGCTCGCTGAACTCGCGCAGGTAGAAGGTGGCCGACTCGCGGGCCGGGTCGAAGTAGAGGCCGGGCTCGACGGTGAACACCATGCCGGGCTCGAGATCGCGCGACCCGCCGCGAATCCGGTAATCGCCGACGTCGTGCACGTCCATGCCGAGCCAGTGCCCGGTGCCGTGCATGTAGAACTCGCGGTAGTGGTGCATCGCGAGCGACTCCTCCACGCCGCGGGGGAGGAGCCGGAGGGCGACCAGGCCCTCGGTCAACACGCGCCGGGCCGCGTCGTGGACCACCTCGTAGCGCTGTCCCGGCTTGGCCGCGGCGATGCCCGCGAGCTGGGCGCGCAGCACGATCTCGTAGATCGCGCGCTGGGGCGCCGTGAAGCGCCCGTTCCGGCGTCGATCAGCAGCAGGTCGCCGGCTTCCATGCGCCGGTTGTTCTCGAGGTAGTGCAGGATGCATGCGTTCGGTCCCGACCCGACGATCGAGGGATACGCGTTGCGGCGCGAGCCGTTCATGCGGAAGACGTACTCGAGGACGGCCTGCACCTGGTACTCCATGAGGCCGGGGTGGGTGAAACGCATCGCCTCGGTGTGGGCCTCGGCGCTGATCTCGCAGGCGCGGCGCAGGCGGGCCAGCTCCTCGGGCAGCTTGCGGAGCCGCAGCTCGTTGAGGATCGGCGACGAATCCTCGAGGCGCGTCGGCGGCGTGTAGCCGCGCGCGCGGGCCGCGCGCAGCTCACCGACCAGGCGCGTGATGCGCGGGTCGAATGCGGGATTGCCGAGCCGGTAGTAGAGGACCGGGCGGTCCAGGCCGTAGTCGCGGAGCTTCTGATCGAGCTCGTCGATCGAATAGGCAGCGTCGGCGCCATACCGCGCCACCGCGCCTTCGATCCCCGCTCGGTAGCCGTTCCAGATCTCCATCTCGCGGTCGCGCGGCCGCACGAACAGGACGTAACGCTCCTTGACGTGCGTCGGATTGAAGACCGCGACGGCGTCGGGCTCGTCGAAGCCGGTGAGGAAGAAGAAGTCGGAGGCCTGGCGGAAATCGTGGTTGGTATCGGCGTTCCGCATGATCTCCTGGGCTCCCGGGACGACCGCGAGCCCCTCGCCGATGGCGTCCATGAAGCGCAGCCGGCGTTCGGTGAATGGCTGGTCCATACCTAGGTCTGTACCATAAGATGGGCTCGATGACCCCACTCACCGCGACCTTGCCGTTCAATCGCGACTGCATCGGCCAGACGTTCGAACCGGCCAAGCGGGGCGGCGCGCTGCCCGACCGCCGCGGCCACTGGCTCATCGTCCAGGACCAGGGCCTGGTCGTCTCCAACGACAACCACGAGCTGGCCTTGCCGTTCGGCGACGCCCCCGCGGGCTTCGAGGTAGCGGCCAAGCAGGCGCTGCTGCTCGGCACGTGGCGCGGCGAGCCGTGCTGGGTGGTTGCCGTGGCGCGCGGGGACACGCTGCCGGCCGGCTATCACCGCGAGACGTGCGTCCCGATGCAGGGCACGAAGCTTCCCGACGATCTGCTCTCGCTCGGCGGCATGGCCATGCAGGCGCTCTGGTGGGAATCGACCAGCGGACACTGTCCCCGCTGCGGCGAGGCCACGACCCGCATCGAAGGCGAGTGGGGCAAGAGCTGCCCGAAGTGCCGCTACGAGCACTACCCGCATCTGCACCCCTGCGTCATCGTGCTCGTGCGTGACGGCGAGCGCGTGCTGCTGGCGCGCAAGTCAATCTGGGCGCCCGGGCGGTATGCCCTCATCGCCGGCTTCGTCGACAACGGCGAGTCGCTGGAAGGCGCCGTCGCCCGCGAGGTGAAGGAAGAAGTCGGCGTGGACGTGAAGGACATCCAGTACGTCGGGAGCCAGAACTGGCCCTTCCCCAGCCAGCTCATGGTCGGCTTCGTCGCCGAGTACGCCGGCGGCGAGATCGCCGTCGATAAGGAGGAGCTGGAGGACGCGCGCTGGTTCCCACGCGACGCGCTGCCGGTCGGGCCCGCGCGCCATTCGATCGCGGGGTTCATCATCGAGCATTACGCGCGCCGGCGCTGACACGTCGGCAAGGAGACTCATCCATGGCAGACGCCGTCATCGTATCCACCGCGCGCACCGGCATCGGCAAGGCCTACCGCGGCGCCCTCAACAACACGCACGGAGCCACGATGGCGGGCCACGTCATCAAGGCCGCCGTCGAGCGCGCGCGCGTGGAGCCGGGTGAGGTCGAGGACGTCATCCTCGGCTGCGCGTTGCCCGAAGGCGCGACCGGACAGAACATCGCTCGGCAGTCGGCGCTGCGGGCGGGGCTGCCCGTGACGACGGCGGGCGTGACGGTCAACCGCTTCTGCTCCTCGGGCCTGCAGGCGATCGCCATGGCGGCCCAGCGGGTGATCGTCGACCACGTGCCGATCATGGTGGCGGGCGGGCTCGAATCCGTCAGCCTCGTGCAGAACGAGCACTTCAACAACTTCCGCATTCACGAGCCGTGGATCGACGAGCACAAGCCCGAGGTCTACATGCCGATGATCGACACGGCCGAGGTGGTGGCCAAGCGCTACTACGTCACGCGCGAGAAGCAGGACGAGTACGCGCTGGCGAGCCAGCAACGCACGGCCGCGGGCCAGGCGGCTGGCCGCTTCGACAAGGAAGTCGTGCCCATCACCACGACGAAGCTGACGCAGGACCGGGCCACCGGCGAGATGCGCGAGGAGCAGATCACGCTCACGAAGGACGAGGGCAATCGGCCCGACACGTCGCTCGAAGGCCTGGCCAAGCTCGCGCCGGTACGCGGCGAGAAAGGCCACATCACGGCCGGCAACGCCAGCCAGCTCTCCGACGGCGCGTCGGCGTGCGTGGTGATGGACGCCAAGCTCGCCGAGCGGCGCGGCCTCCATCCGCTCGGCATTTTCCGGGGCTTCACGGTGGCGGCGTGCGAGCCCGACGAGATGGGCATCGGCCCCGTCTTCGCGGTGCCGCGGCTGCTGGAGCGCTTCGGCCTCCGGATGGACCAGATCGATCTCTGGGAGCTGAACGAGGCGTTCGCCGTGCAGGTGATCTACTGCCGCGACAAGCTCGGAATCCCGATGGAGAAGCTGAACGTCGACGGCGGCGCCATCTCCATCGGCCATCCGTACGGCATGAGCGGCGCGCGCATGGTCGGCCACGCGCTCATCGAGGGCAAGCGCCGCGGCGCGCGCTACGTCGTCTGCACCATGTGCATCGGCGGCGGCATGGGCGCGGCGGGCCTGTTCGAGGTGGCCTGAGCGGCCCGGGGCGCACCGCCGTTCAGCCCAGGCGCGACTCCACGAGGCGCCAGCCGGCTTCGGCCAGCGGGCGCGCGCGCTCGCCGCGCTCGCGCGCGTTGGGATCGTTGGCGGTGCCGGCGACGACGCGTCCCATGATCCCCTGCGCGATGGCGGCCAGCCGGAACTCGGCGAACGCGATGTAGAAGTCCCAGTGCTCGATGGCGGGACGCCTGGTGCGGCGGCAGTACGCCGCGAGGTACGCCGCCTCGGTCGGGATGCCGAGCTCGGCCAGCGGCGCGTCGCGCAAGCCTTCCCACTCGTTGCCGAGGTGGTAGGGCATGCAGTTGTAGGCGAGGTCGGCCATGGGATGGCCCAGCGTGGACAGCTCCCAGTCGAGCACGGCCACCACGCGCGGCTCGCTCGGATGCACGATCATGTTGCCCGGGCGGTAGTCGCCGTGCACGAGCGTCGTCTCGGCGCTGGCCGGGATGTTCTTCGGCAGCCACTCCATGAGCCGCTCCATCGCCTCGATCTTCTCGGTCTCCGAGGCGCGGTACTGCTGGCTCCAGCGGTGGATCTGCCGCGCGTAGTAGTCGCCGGGGCGTCCGAACTCGGCGAGGCCGACCGCCTTCCAATCGACGAGGTGCAGGCGCGCGAGCACGTCGTTCATCGAGTCGTAGATCGCGCGGCGCTCGGCGGGCGTCGCGCCGCCGAGGTTGGCGTCGCGGAAGATGCGGCCGTGCACGCAGTCCATCACGTAGAACATCGTGCCGATGACCGCGTCGTCCTCGCAGAGCAGATACGGTTTCGGCACCGGCACCGTCGTGTGCGCGGCGAGCGCGGCCAGCACGCGGTACTCGCGGTCGACGGCGTGCGCGGACGGCAGCAGCTTGCCGGGCGGCTTGCGGCGCAGGACGTACTCGCGGCCGCCGGCCTCGAGGTAGTACGTCGGATTGGACTGCCCGCCGCGGAACTGGCGCACGCCGAGCGGGCCGCGAAAGCCCTCGACGCGCCCGGAGAGATAGCGCTCGAGCGCGCTGACGTCGAAGCGATGGACGTCGCGGACCTCGGCGGTGCCCTCGATCATCGGGCGTCGAGCATACCATCGCGCGAGGGACCGGGCCGCGGGCCGCGGTATACTCCGGGACCGTGAGTCGTCTCGAAGGCAGCGAGCTCGGCGGTCGCGTCGCCATCGTCACGGGCGGGGGCCAGGGCATCGGCCGCGCCACCGCGCTGGAGCTGGCGCGCCTCGGCGCCGACGTCGTCGTGGCCGAGCTGAATGCCGAGAGCGCCGAGCGCACCGCGAAAGAGGTGCGCAACCTCGGGCGGAAGGCGCTCGCGCTGCCGACCGACGTCACGAAGCGCTCCGACCTGACGCGCATGGTGGACAGCGTCCGCGCGGAGCTGGGCCGCATCGACGTGCTCGTCAACAACGCCGGCATCTATCGCGCGGCGCTGCCGCTCGACGTCACCGAGGAGCACTGGGACGCCATCATGACGGTCAACGCGCGCGCGGTGTTCTTCGCCAGCCAGGCCGTGCTGCCGGTGATGATCTCGCAGCGCCGCGGCGCCATCGTCAACCTCGCGTCGATGGCGGGTAAGATCGGCAGCCCGAACAACCTCCCCTACAACGTGAGCAAGGCCGCCGTGGTCAGCCTGACCAAGAGCCTGGCCCTGGCCCACGCCAAGGAGGGCATCCGCGTCAACTGCGTCTGCCCGGGCTTCGTCGAGACCGACATGTGGACCAGGGTCGCGCGCGATCAGGGCGCCGTCATGGGCATCTCGGCCGAGGAGTTCACGCGCCGGCGCGCGCAGACGGTGCCGCTCGGACGCATGGAGCGGCCCGAGGACGTCGCCGCCGTCATCGGCTTTCTCGCCTCCGACCGCGCCGGCTACATGACGGGCCAGGCCCTCAGCGTGGACGGCGGCCTCGTCATGCACGGCTGAGACGGCGCCGCGTGGAATTCGATCCGACCACGCTGCCCCCGAACGGGATGTACAAGCTGCTCATCAGCTCGGTGGTGCCCCGGCCCATCGCGTGGGTCTCGAGCGTCGACGCCGAGGGCGTGCGCAACCTGGCGCCCTTCAGCTACTTCATGGCGATCACCGACGATCCGCCGACCATCGCGTTTTCGTCCTCGTTCCGCGGCGCCGGCAGGGACGGCAAGAAGGACACGCTGCGCAACGTCGAGGCCACGCGCGAGTTCGTCGTCAACGTCGTGGACGACGCGCTCGCCGCGCAGATGAACCTGACCTCCGGCGAGTACCCGCCGGAGGTGGACGAGTTCGAGGTGGCCGGGCTCGCGGTGGCGCCGGCCGCGCGCGTGAAGCCGCCGCGCGTGGCGGACGCGCCGATCGCGATGGAATGCCGCCTCGACCGCATCGTGCCCGTCGGCCGCGCCAACCTCGTGCTCGGGCAGATCGTGTACCTGCACGTGCGCGACGGCCTCTACGACGCGGCCACCGGGCGGCTCGACATGCACCGCCTGCGGCCGGTCGGCCGCCTGGCCGGCAACCTCTACGCGCGCGTCCACGACATCTTCGAGATGAAGCGTCCGAACCCGGACTACCGCGGCTGACGGCCAGGGAGCGCGCGTGCACGACCTCGTGATCGACGGCGCCTGGGTCATCGACGGGCTCGGCGGCCCGGCGCGCGCGGGCGGCGTCGCCGTGAGGGGCGGCCGCATCGTCGCCGTGGGCGGCGACCTCGGCGCCGCGCGCCAGCGCGTGGACGCGCGCGGGCTGACGCTGGCGCCCGGCATCGTCGACATCCACACGCACTACGACGCGCAGCTGACGTGGGACCCGTTCGCGACGCCGTCCACCCGGCTCGGCGTGACGACGGTCGTCATCGGCAACTGCGGCTTCACCATCGCACCCTGCCGGCCGGACGACCGCGACCTCACGCTGCGCGCGCTCACCCACGTGGAGGGCATGTCGCTGGAGGCGCTGCGCGCCGGCGTGCGCTGGGACTTCGAGACCTATCCCGAGTACCTCGCCGCCCTGGAGCGGCGCGGCGTGGTGCCCAACGTCGGCTCGCTCGTCGGGCACTCGTCGGTCCGGACGTTCGTCCTCGGCGCCGAGGCCACGAAGCGCGCGGCCACCGACGCCGAGATCGCCGAGATGCGCCGGATCGTGCTGGAGGCGGTGCACGCCGGCGCCATCGGCTTCGCCACCTCCACGCTCGAGCAGCACAACGGCGAGAACGGCATCCCGATGCCCTCGCGCCTGGCCGACGCGCGCGAGCTGCTGGCGCTGACCGGCGCCCTGGGCGAGGCCGGGCGCGGTGTGTTCATGCTCACGAAGGGCAGCACGACG
>WNGM01001173.1_pt1 | contig 21138 bp, 12 predicted proteins | sample 5400571 | NCBI WGS metagenome assembly WNGM01 (sample SAMN13153378, study PRJNA577476) | soil metagenome | isolation source: 100 cm soil or saprolite under Garry oak tree replicate 2 | place: USA:California | collected 2016-06-15 | reverse complement strand
GGGTGGAGCGAGTGTTGACCGCTAAGGGAGCACAGCTGGCGTGCGACTTAGTCGTCGTCGGCGTCGGGATCGCGCCGGCCGTGGACGCGCTCGCTGGCAGTGCGATTGCCCTGGACAACGGGATCCTCGTGGATGCGCGAGGCCTTACGAGCGTGCCCGATGTCTTCGCCGCAGGGGATGTGGCCAACCTGCTGCACCCGGTCTTCGGCAGGGTGCGGGTGGAGCATTTCAACAACGCCGAAAAGCAAGGCCGTGCGGTGGCCCGCGCCGTGCTCGGCACCCTGCAGGCGTATGAGTATATCTACAGCTTCTGGTCTGACCAGTACGAGCACAAGCTGGAATACGTGGGGTTTGCCAGGAGCTGGGAGCGGATTGTTCTGCGCGGCAGCTACGACAGCAGAAAGTTCCTGGCCTTCTACCTGACGCAGGGCATCCTGCAGGCGGTGTTTGGGCTGAACCGTGGGGGCGACCCGGAGCTCGAGGCCGATGCCGAGCTGCGCGCGTGTCAGGATCTGATTCGCGGCCGCATCCGGCTAGCGGAAACCGCCCTGGCGGATGACCGTGTGGACCTGCGGTCATTGAACATCGCTCCGCAGTGAACGCGGTGCTGCCATATGACCTGCTAGCCACTATCCCCAAAAGTGGACATGAGCCTACTGGATGCTATCACCAGGAGAGGAAAAGCAACAGCCTATGACCACCATTGACCTGCGAGGCCGTGACCTCGTCATCATGCCTCCCGAAAACCTGTTAACCTTATCCACGCCCGAACTGCTCGACGCCCTCTTCGGCCTCCATCTTCCTGGTCCGGTACGTGCCAGCATGGGACGCGACAAACGTTCCCATTTTTTACGAACCCAACCCATGCACTTTACAGCCGTCAAACGCGCTCTCAGCCAGCAACAAACACCGTTTACCGTCGCCTTTGATGAGCGACCTGCCCTGCCTTTCCCGGTCTCGCTCAGCATCGAGCCGCGCCCCTATCAGGAAGATGCCCTGACTGCCTGGCTGGCAGAGGAGAGTGCAGGCGTGGTGGTCTTGCCCACGGGTGCAGGCAAGACCTTCGTGGCGGCCATGGCTATTGCCAAAACAGGGCTCTGGACCCTGGCGGTCGTGCCTACCCTCGATTTGTTGCAGCAATGGCGTGCCGCACTGGCTTCCACACTTTCCCTCAGCGCCGATGATATCGGCATCTTCGGAGGCGGCAATAAAGAACTTCAGCCGATTACCATCATTACCTACGATTCCGCTGGGCTCTATCCCCGTGAGCTACGTCGCTTTGGCCTGCTCATCTTCGACGAGTGCCACCATTTGCCCGCGCCGACGTATCGCCTCATCGCCGAAAGCGCCTTCACACCCCTGCGCCTCGGCCTGAGCGCCACGCCTGAACGCAGCGATATGGCCCACGTAGACCTGGATGAACTGATCGGGCCCGAGGTCTACCGCCGTTCTCCCGCGGAACTGACGGATGGCCGTTACCTGGCACAATATAAAGAAGAATCTATCGAGGTTGCCTTGTCGAGCGAGGACGAAGCACGGTACGCTGAACAGCGCAGTATCTACAGCTCTTTCCTGCGTCGCCGTCGCATCAGTATTCGTTCACCAGAAGAATTTCAGCAGAAGCTGATCTTCCTCAGTGCCCGGGACCCGCAGGCTCGGGCTGCTATGCTGGCCTGGCGCGAAGCCCGCAGCATCGCCATGAATGCTCCTGCCAAGTATAGCCAGATCGAACGCCTGCTGCATCAACATGCCGCTGACCAGGTACTACTCTTTTCAGAATACAATCCCGTCGTCGATGAAATCAGTCGTCGTTTCTGCCTGCCGAGTATCACCTATAAAACACCGGCCGAGGAACGTCGCACCATCCTGGACCGCTTTCGTAGCGGCCAGTACACAAAACTTGTCACCGGGCGCGTCCTGAATGAAGGGGTCGATGTACCCGATTGCCGCGTGGCAATTATCGTCAGCGGCAATAGCACAAAACGCGAATATATTCAGCGCCTGGGCCGTGTCCTGCGTCCCAAAGTCGGCCAGGCCATTTTGTACGAATTAGTAACCACCGGCACAACCGAAGAAGAAATGTCCAAACGCAGAAAAGAATAAATCAAGGCTACCCTATCCCCTGTACACTATCACATCGAAAGTAGCCAGGTGCTGAATGCCCGTGTATATCCACGTCACACCTCCCTGCATATTGCCCGTTGTGGGGTCCACCCGGCCGGCATATGCAAAGCTTGCCTGGACAGCCATATCATCGAGGACAGGAAGAGCCTGCGCCAGTTCCTCATCGGTCATATGTGCCAGCTGTACTGCATCGCGATGAAGCTGGCTTAACCATGCCCGTACACTATTGATAGCTGTATTAATTTGAGCAGCTAGCGCACGGGTAGCTGGCGTTGCGCCAGGGGATCGAAGCACTCCTACCAGATGAAACAGGACGTGATCTAGATAGTCGTGCGGCGTATCATGGAAAGCATTCTTCAAAGCACTCGCTTGCTCCAGTTGTTCCTGCATACAAGGATTGAGCAGAGCAAATTGAGCAATATGGGCGATAGTCTGATCTAAGAGCGTCCTGGGCATGCCTGCCGGTACACCTTGCAGATCTTTTAAAGCGCATTTCCCATCGAGATAGTACAGGATGTTGGTGAGCAGGCTGCGCACAGCGTTAACATTCTTGAAACGATCTTTTGTCTCCACAGACCACCTCAAAATCTCTTCTGTATTTCTCAGCAGCCATATGCTCATTCCTCCGGGTAACCCCACCGCATCGAGTTCTGGCGCTTGCACGAGCAGATGGCGCAGGTGATCAAGCATGCTAAAGTGATCCACATCTGTAGAGGAACGGTTCTGGGGCAGCACAGCATAATATCGCCAGGTACTCAAATCAAGAAACGGGTTATTTTGCGTTTTATGTGCATTCTCTTCGGTTATGAGAAAACGACTGTTATTTGCCAGAAGGTTCGTATGCAGCTGGTCTCCAGGATAAAGAAATGCAATGTTTCCCTGATTCTCGCTTACTTTGCCAAGCAAGACCCACGGCATCTCAGGCTGGTTTACATCACCTAACAGCCAGGCATAATAGCTTTTACCTTCAGCGGGAGCAGGGATATTTTGTAGATCTACCTGTACTTCATCATTGATCCCCCGGCTGTTGTTTATGTTCCCCTGCCAGCTACTGATAAAGTAGACGTGCCCGGCTATTGAGACAGCAGCTGCATTCTCCTGCTGCCGTGTAAGTACCAGATAAGTGCCCAGAATGGAGAATACAAACGCCATAATAAGCATAACAATTATGCCAATATGCACCCTTCTCGTTAGCACATTGATATTGTTTGCGGCTTTCCTACCTCCACTTGTAAACGGTGTCACTGAAGGAAAAGGTGCCGTCGCAGGAGGAGGCGTAAAAGGCGGCTGTGTCATAGGTATCATAATGGCTGGGCTTGCCCCAGCCATGCCCGCCCGTATAGTAGTGGCTGGGCTTGCCCCAGCCATGCTCGCCCCCACCCCGGCCATGCTCGCCTGTGCAGGAGGAGGCGTGAGAGGTAACGGTGTCAAGGTTACCGGTGGTTGGTTCTGGACCGCGTATCTTGGGATACCCCCGGTCTCTGGGAAGCTTCCAGGGTTCCAGTCCCTGGTGGAGATACTGGCAGCGGGCTGAGATGAGATTGTCGGCCCATAGCTGGTGGAATGCTGTAGAGGAAGCCGGACAACAGTTTTAGGAGTGGGAGGCTGTAGAGGAAGCCGGGCAGCAGTTTTGGGAGATTCTGGAAAGGTTAAGCCCTTGCTCCTTGGCCCGAGTACCTCTCCCAGTGCTGCAGCCATATCAGTAGCATTGGGAAAACGCATCCTTGGATTTTTCTCAAGGCTATGCAGGATAATTGCCGACAAAGCAGGTGAAATATCAGGATTGATGAGGATAGGTGGTTTTGGAGCAACATTGATGTGTTGCACCATGATATCGGAAGGACTATCCCCCTGGAAAGGAAGTGTGCCGGTGCACATCTCGTATAGAATAACACCCAATGCATAGATATCACTCTGCTCATTGCCAGACTGTCCCTGGCATTGTTCTGGAGAAAGATAAAGTGGGGTCTCAAGCCCCCAGAGACTTAGTACGCTGGTACATGTTCCCAGTAGTTTGGCGGTACCAAAACCGGTGAGCACAGGTTCGCCTATCGACATGAGCGACCATTTATTCAGCAGGATATTGGCCGGTTTGATGTTGCCGTGGACTATACCTTTTTGATGAGCGTAGTCAATTGCACTGCTGATAGCCTTAAAGAGGTAAACGATATCGCGAGAAGGCGGAAATTTTCCTGTTTGAGCGATGTTGCGGATATAGTCATCTAGAGTTGCTCCTTCAATATAGTCCATAAGCAGGTAACCAGTGATGCTCTCTGACTCTGGAGAACGAGCGACGCGGACATCAAAGATTGACACAATGTTTGAGTGCTGTAATGTTCTGAGAACTCTCGCTTCGCGCTCAAAACGAGGAATGAAGTTGGGGTCGTTTTGCTGCTCCTGGTCGTCGTGGAATATCTTGATGGTTACGTAACGCCTGAACGAGGGGTCAACGGCCTTCCAGGTTTCAACCCTACCAACTTTCTCAATACACTCTTGCAGCTTGAATTTGCCTAAGTTTCGTAAGCTGGTGCTCATGCTAATTGCCTCCACCTCTACATATCAACTCTTCAACTGTTCTGTCCCAGCATTTCCAACTGTACAGCGCACGGCATGAATCAACAAGGAGAAAATACTTGTACCATACAAGAATAATTAAAAATAAATACAATGTCAAGGGGAAATATAAATGCGTGAGGTATCGGACTGCGCAGTCCGATACCTCACACTTCTCTGGGCGAGCCGCCTACGACGGCGAGTGAAGAGTTACACTTTCTTAATATCAAGCGTAGCCATATACTGGCACTCAACATATGCCTGATAGGCACCGGCCGAATTCAGGACTGGAAGAGGCCCCGAGTTTGGTGGGATAGTGCGGCCCGTATAAGCATCTTGCGCTAACTGCTTCAGTTGCAGCGCCACGCTGGCAATAGCTGGATCGCTCAGGTTCGTGGCCTTGAGGATTTGTACATCATAGCCGCGCATTTTTTGTATCCAGTCACTTAAGTCGACCAGCGCATTGCTCACATTCTGAGCGTGTTGGCGTAGCCCCGTATTATCACCTGCCGTCTGCTTTACCTTGTCTACCTGTCCTGCGAGGGTATCGATGTAGCCCGGCTGAGTTGGCGAGGAGATGAGGCCAGTGGGGAGAGTCAGCATATCTGGGACAGATGGAGGTAGGTCCCCGCTGCTCCTGGCGTAAGCGGAGCCATCAATCAGTTCGATGATACGAGTTGCCTGCCGTAGAGCGAGGGCAGAATCTCCTCCTCGCAAACTATCCACAATACTGCCTGCCTTATCATTGATTCCACTCAACGTCTCGAAAAGACCGGCAATAAGGCTTGCACGTGTAGAAAAGCCCGGCTGCATGTAGAGGATATGCTTGATATATTGAAGGGAAGCGGCAGCAAAACTTGCCTGGTATACCTTATGAGTTGAAGGTGCACGAGGTGTCGTGTTCCCAGCGTTCTCCAGCGTCACCAGGACTCCCTGAATGGTCGCCAGAAGGTTGGTGTGATTGGAGTCTCCCATATAGAGGAGACTTGTTGTGCCATTTTGTACCGTCAGCGGGCCCAATGGAACAGTCTGGCCGGCGGCATTCTGGAACCAGGCATAATAGCGCTCCCCTTGAGGAGCCGCAGGAATGTTTTGCATCTCGATGCGTAATATATCATCGTGTCCCAGGGCATCATCCTGCAGGAAAGCATGTCCTACTACGGAACTGGATGAGAGTACCGTTGTTGGTTGACCAGGAGAGCGCAGCAATAAGCTTGCTGCAAGCGAACCTACCACGATCAGCAATAGAAGCAGGGCAACAATCATCACCATTGGTGATAAGACATTACTGGAGCGAAACTTCAGGCTATCCCCTGCTCTTATAGGCGATGGGCTGGGAGAAGCAAGTAGCTTCATCGATGGTGTGGCCAGCTTGCTAGATGTCTGAATTTGTAATGGTGATGAAGGCAGCCGATGTGCCGTACTCTCTCCACTATCCACAACCTGTGATTGTAGGGGTACCCCGGGCAACCGCCCGGAGGTACGCGAGGAAGCCATCTCTCCCGCCGACCACGTGACCGGGATATTCTGCCTTGATAGCGCCGCGTGCTGAGAAGAAATCTGTGGCAGTGGTCCTGAAACGCCAAGAATTGTTGTCATATTGCCGGGGGGCTGCATTTGTGTCAAGGCAGAGGACAATGGCCCGCTTGCCGGATAGTAATGCCCTTCCTCGGCAGGTATTCGTGTTTTATTCAACGCCAGGTGAGGTTCTACTGAGCAAGCCTCGGCAATGGCCGCTGCCAGGGCTGATGCCGTAGCAAAGCGTGTATGGGAGTCTTTTGCCATAGCACGCAGGATCGCTTCAGAGAGTGCAGGGGGAACATGCGGGTTAATGAGCACCGGCGGGGTAGGCAGCGTATTAATATGATGCATCATGATAGCTACGTGGCTCTCATCATGGAATGGCAACCCCCCTGTGCACATTTCATAGAGAATGACTCCAAGCGCATAGATATCACTGGCTGGCCCAATATCGTACCCCTTGACCTGCTCGGGTGAAAGATAGAAGGGCGAACTGGCAGTCCTGTTTCCTGGCAGGTTTGTGCTGCCAAAATCGCTAAGTAGTGGTTCCCCACCTGACAAATGTATTGTATTGGAGCTATCGAGCAAAATATTTGTCGGTTTGATGTTGCCGTGCAGGATACCTTGCTCATGGGCATAATCAATGGCCTGTCCCAGGCTGTTAAAAAGATACACAATAGCGGAGACGGGTGGGAAATTGCCGACCCGTGAGGTACTCTGGATATAATCGGCAAGGCTTGGTCCTTGTATGTAGTCCATCACGATGTAGGGGGTGGTACCGCCAGACGTTGACGGACTCGACTGGCTCGATTGACGTGAAATATTGATCTCGCGTACCTGTACAATGTTGGGATGATGGAGTGAACAGATAGATTGCCATTCTTTCATGAAGGTGGCTATGAAATTGGGGTCAGTTTGCAGCAGGTCGGGATGGAGCAATTTTAGAGCAACATCGCTCCGGGATTGTAGATCAAAGCTTTTCCAGACCTCACCCGTACTCCCACGTCCCAGCAGTTTGCGCAGCTCGTATTTTCCAATGCGTGATGGGGTTGTACTCATTTTTTCTTCCCCTTACCCATAACATTGACTTTTTATCCCATCATTACCATACCAGATTTTAGACAAGTGTTCAAGTTTATAAGACTTTTTTCCTATGAAATGCATCCTTTTTCCTGTATAATACAAACTACCGGTGGTAGTAACTCTTCAGCAGGGGGTGCAGGGGGACGCAGTCCTCCTGCCGGGGCGTGGGGTGTCCCCAGTTCACTTCCCTCTTTCCCAAGAGGTGGGGTGGTGATGCACTAGTGCAAAACCACTGGAGATGAGAGGAAAAGGGGGTGCAGGGGACCTCCCCTGACGGGGTGCAAGGGGAACGCTGTCTGGGAGACAGTGTGAAGGGGCCCCCTTGTCTTTCCCTCTTTCCCAAAGAGGTGGGGTGGTGATGCACTAGAAATATAGACCAGGAGAAAACAGGTGCGTTTTAGTCTGCAAGACGTCAAAAAACAGGTACAACGGCGCGGCGGCGACCTCTACGTCGGCCTGCACTTTCTTCGACCAGGCGAGTTGCGAACGGAGATAGAACACCTGATAGCCTATCATGAGCAACTGATTGGTCACCCACGGCGACAATTCTCTCTAGATGATGCTCGCGCTCGCATAAGAGACTATCGTCTTGCCCATTGCCTCGTCAACACACTGAGCGCCTGGTACTATTGGCGGCAAGCTAATTGGTCGAAAGTACTGGAACAGATAGGGAGCGAAGCCCGGCGCTGCTTCGAGCAGGCCGGGATAACTTCCCCTGTATACCTGCGGCTGGCGCTTTTCAATTACGTCAACGAGCATTATCAAGGCTTCCTGGATGCAGCAGTACGGACTGAAGCCTTACAGAGCTTTGCCGCATCCTATCGGCTCAGTGTTCCTGACCTGGAGTACCTGCTCGTGCTGGATAGCGACGAAGAGGAGTTACTTGTACGTGAAGTTGCTCAGCCCCCTACTGCCCAGGATGTGGCAACGCTCTATAATCAGTGGGCCTTTGAGGCGGCCCTGTTCAATGCGTCGAGTGTGCATTTCCTCATCGACTGCAATGCCTTTGAGAATGTCCAGGATATAAAGGCTCAACCTGCTGCGCTTCAACCCACAGGTACCGGTGTCGGGACGGTCATCAAACGCCTCTGTTACCTGGCTCGTGTGCTCGGTGTCTATTACGACCTGGCTTATGAAGGATCTGTATTTTCCACAACCCCTCTCCTGCACCTCACGCTCTATGGGCCGCAGGAGATGACGGGTGCGCCACAGCAGTACGGTATGCGTTTGGCCCGGCTTTGTCGTATGCTGCTAGGCTACGGCGTCCCTCGACGACAACATACAAAAGATGCACGTACCAAACTCCTGTCCAGTGCAATCGTAGAGGCGGAGGCGACCATCCATTTTTTACAGCGCTCCTACTGCTTTGTCATGGATAATGATATACTTGCGTTGTTGCCACCAATAATAGAGAGTAACCAGGCACATGAAAATGTGGAGAAGCCTTCGGTGATGGTCCAGTTGCCTGATACGTCGACGGTCTTTGATAGCAGCATTGAACAGTCCTTTGCAGAAGCTTTCTCTTCTTTAGAGAACAGCCAGGCTGTCGATGGGTGGCATCTCATACGTGAGCCGGAGCCATTATTGCTCGATCACGGCATCCTGATACCTGACTTTGTACTCATACGTGACAACAGGCGCATTTATGTTGAAATTCTTGGATTCTGGACGCCTGCCTATCGCGAACGGAAGATACAGAAACTTCAACAACTTCAGGGGCGTGAAGACATCGTGTTAGCTATCCCTGTCGAAGCAAGGGGACCCTTTGCCGGCATCGCTTCACACTTTCCTATAGTCTGGTATGATGGACAGTTGTCGGTTACCGAACTTTTAAGCCTGTTGCGCAACCGCTATGATGACTTTGCCGGGCGCCTGGCGTCGATCAAGGTTGCCGGGGTGCAGAAGCGGGTGGAGAACGAGGGCCTGTTATCTGAACGCGCCTGTTATGAACTCCTACACTGCTACCGTCGTTCAGAACTTGCGTTGGCAGCCGAACATGTTATTCGTGTTAGCGGGCAAAGTGTAGCTTTTGCTCCAGGTATAGGACTCTACCGGGTTGATTGGATGGAACAACTGAGAACGTCGTTCGTAGAATGGTTAGGGAGCGTAGATAAGCTGCCACTGGCTGACGTCATGCGTCAAAGTAGAGAGCGTTGGCCAACCCTGGCTGATTGTGAAGATGCAGCCCTGGAAGCTATGCTCGGTCTCTGGCCACAGGTGCGCGTCCATCGCACCTCAATTTTTGAAGCCATGGTCGAATTGACAGATAATGCCGGGGTGCAATTCATTGCGCCCAATAACGAAGCCATGCCAGATAATGTTCCAACCAGGAAACCATCTCGAGAAAAGCTCACTGTACCGAAGAAACGTGTCGTCAAAGAGGCAGTACAGGGTGATCTATGGAATTAAAAAAGCATGATGGGTTAAAGTTTGTCAGGGACCCATCCCCTTAAAGTGGATGGGCTTGCATGAGCAAGCCTGAACCTGACCAGACTCAGTCTCGCAAGAGACTACGCTACGGGAGAAATTAGGTACGTTGGGATGCGCGGCCAGTCCCAACCTCTACGGTGGATGGTTAAACAGAGCTAAGGGTTAACTCAGTGCTATCCACGCCAAACCTTCCAGTAACCTTGTCGAGGCCACCATTACCCTGGCAACAGGAGGCTCAGATGAGCAAAGTTTTTGTCCTGGATACGAACAAGCAACCACTTGATCCGATCCATCCTGGATGGGCACGCAAGCTCTTGGACACAAAGCAAGCGGCTGTCTTCCGTCAGTGCCCATTTACCATCATCCTCAAAACCGAGAGAGTCAACCCACAGGTCCAGTCGTTACGCTTAAAACTGGATCCAGGCAGCAAAACGACAGGCATGGCTCTTGTCAATGATGCCACAGGCGAAGTGGTCTTTGCGGCGGAGCTCGTGCATCGTGGACAACAGATCAAACAAGCCCTGGATGGGCGGCGAGCGGCACGCCGTTCGCGCAGGAGGAGGCAGACCCGATACAGAAAGCCACGCTCCCACAATAGAAAGCGGCGTGCTGGCTGGCTGCCTCCCTCCTTCGAGAGCAGGATCGCCAACGTGATCACCTGGTGCAAGCGCCTCCTGCGATGGTGTCCCTGCGAGCAGATCAGCATGGAACTGGTTCGCTTTGATCTGCAGAAGATGGAGCATCCAGAGATTGAGGGGTGCCACTACCAGCAGGGGACGCTCTTCGGCTACGAACTGAGAGAATATCTGCTAGAAAAGTGGAGACGAACCTGCGCCTATTGCGGCAAGCAGAACGTTCCTCTCCAGATTGAGCATCTAGTGGCCCGTGCCAACGGGGGCACGGACCGCCTCAGTAATCTCACACTCGCCTGCGAGAAATGCAACCTCGCCAAGGGGACCAAGGAGCTTGCCGTCTTCCTGAAGCAGCAGCCCGAGGTGGCCAAGCGCATTCTGGCCCAGGCCCAGGCTCCACTCAAAGATGCAACCGCCGTCAATGCCACGCGCTGGAAGCTCTATGGGCAACTTAAGGCCTTGGGCTTGCCAATTGAGTGTGGGTCGGGCGGGCTGACGAAGTACAACCGCAGCAGGCGAGACTTGCCCAAGACGCATTGGTTGGATGCTGCCTGTGTCGGTAAGAGTACGCCTGAGCGGCTTGGCGTCAAGGGGGTCGTGCCATTGCTCATCACCGCCACCGGGCATGGCTGTCGGCAACTTTGCTTGATGGATGAGTATGGCTTCCCACGCACCAAGCCGAAACAGAAGAAGTTCCAGCACGGTTTTCGTACTGGCGATATGGTACGCGCAGTGGTTCCGGCTCACCTCAAACACCCAGGCATGCATGTGGGCAGAATATCTGCTAAGGCAAACGGGGCCTTCACCATTGCAACCAGATCAGGCAAAGTTACCGATATTGGCAAGAAGTATTGTCGCCGCCTGCAACGAGCAGATGGCTATGGCTATCTCCAGAAAGGAGAGACGGCATTTCCTCCCGCCCCCTAAACGGGGCGGGTCCCCATGCCATTTTTTTATGGATGGAAAAGAACTGATCAGTCTCACTCTCGGCACATGCACCCTTGAACGGATAATTGGACAGGGCGGTATGGGAGCCGTCTTCCTGGCCCAGCAATCCCGCCCCGTGCGTACTGTCGCAGTAAAAGTGCTTATTCCTTCTAACGCTGTTGAACTCGATCAACAGCGTGTCTTCCTCGAGCGTTTCCGCCGTGAGGCTGACACCGTGGCAAAGCTAGAGCACAAAAATATTTTGCCTATCTACGAGTACGATGAAGCCACGGTAGATGGACAGCAGTTAGCTTACCTGGTTATGCCGTATATTCGCGGTGGGACGCTGCGTGAACGTATAGACGAGATGAAACGCAGCGGCTCGCATTTTGATCTCGGATTAGTTGCCAGCTATATTAGCCAGGTGGCCGACGCCCTCAGCTACGCTCATAGTCTTGGCGTAGTCCATCGCGATATCAAGCCCGGCAATCTACTCTTCCACCTGGATGGGCGGCTCCTCCTCAGTGACTTTGGTATCGTGCGCTTGAAAGCTATGCCCGCCCTGACCAGCGTAGGAAGTTTCCTCGGCACCGCGGAATATGCTTCACCTGAACAAATCAGTACAAATGAGATAGATTTTCGTTCAGATATTTACTCACTTGGCATTATTCTTTACGAACTGCTCACCGGCACTGTTCCTTACGCGGGACCAACTCCCTTTGCAGTTATGGCAAAGAAGTTGAGCGAACCGGTGCCTTCCATCAGAAATATCCGGCCCGATCTCTCCCCCGCTATTGAAACCGTCATTATGAAGGCCCTCGCCAGGAATCCCTCGGATCGCTATCAAACCGCGACCATGCTGGCGGCAGATTTCAGGGCCGTGGTCGTCTCCTCAACGGGCTCTGCTTTGCGTCTCACAGGAGATGGCAATAACAGCGACCTGACGATACCAGAGCGACCCTGGGGCGTACCCCTTGAGGCAACCGTACTCGCTCCAGGTGCTGACAGTTCATTTCCGCCAACGCAACCGACCGGTCCTATACCCCTTGGAGTAGCGGTCTGGCAGCGCTCACCAGGGCAATGGCAATGGCCCTCACAGGCCCAGGCTCAAGTGCAAAGCCCTGTAGGCGTACTACCACCAGGAGCTACCGGTGCAGCCTTTCCAGATGGCGAACAAGATAAGTTTGCGCCCAACGGCCGGACGACGGGGCCAGATGTGCAGGCGTACCGCTGGGGTAGACGCTTATTCTTTTATGGTACGCTATTGATTACGCTGCTCTTGCAAATTCCCGTCTTTGTTCTATTGACAAGCAAACAAGGAACCGAGGTAATCGCAGCCCTGGGTGTCCTCTTGGCCAGTAGCATCAATCTCCTGGTGCTGGCTGCAATTGGATTTACGGGCGTAACGCGCAATCGTAATATTCGTAGATTTGTCTATCGTTGCCTCATTGCAGCGCTCATTGCACCGGTAATCGCCGGTTTTTCAGTCAACTTTGGTGGTGCAACCAGAGGAGTGTATCCGCTTATAGCGTATGTGGTGCTTCTGGTGAGCAACCTGTATGCCCTCCGTCAGCTTGCTCGCGTTGATGCAGCTCGAGAACAAATCGAGATTGCGCCAGTCCGCTGGCGTCCGGCCGCTGTAGGTGCACTGACGGGCTTGCTGCCACTCACGATTATTCTAATTTTTGCTTTGCCCGCGCTTTTTGTGCATGCGGCCAACAATCCGCTTTTGTTCAACATGTTAGGTGTATTGCTGGTTATATTCATTGGCATACCCACGCCGGGGGCCATTATGTCGGTGCGGCTTTCCGAGAATCCAAAGTTTCCCAGCCTGCTGCGTAGCAGTGCTATGGCAGGCATACTGATGTTCGTTTTTGCCTTCCTGCTGCTGGTAATCTGGGGCTTGATCTTTTCCCCCGGCAATTTAAGCAAAACATGGCTCGTTTTACTGATTACTGCCGGTGTTTTGTGCGTGATCGGTGCCTTGCGTGGTATGCTGGATGCCTGGATATACCAGCGGATAAGAAATAGAAATAAAGGAAAAGCCAGTCCCTGAGCCATCCAGCCGACCACACAGGAAGGACAGCCCTGTCATCCTGAGAGATAGGAACTGTCATCCTGAGCGAAGCGAAGGATCTCGCAGCCACTACATTTCATCACATCTCGACAGCCTGCCAGGCTGCCTTCACAATAACCGCACCATCCCATAACATTTGCAGCATTTCATCCACCGTCGAGTTGCGATTCATTGTACCCTCACCTGTTTCATCCATCCTCCCCACCGCCAACCGTGCCAGTTTTCCAGCCTCCAGCGACCCCAGCATAGCATCGAAGCCGAGCGCGCGAGCTCCATCAAGCGTGCACATCCGTAACAGGTCATGTGGGTCCAACTTCACGCCCGCAGCCCGGTGCATCCTCATAGCGCTCATGCCTTCTTCCCACACACTGAGCGACGGCGAGCTGGAGAGACTATCCGTACCCAGTGCCACCAGGACTCCGGCCTCTTGATACGCTTCGAGAGGCATGCGACCACAGTTCAGCAAAAAATTGCTGCGTGGACAATGAACCATCGGAATGCGCTGCTCTGCCAGCACGCGCAGGTCATGGCGGTCTACCTGCACTCCATGCGCCAGAAGCGGCCGGGCTGCGAGTACCCCCAGCCTATCGAGATAAGAAACCGGTGAGCATCCGGGTGGAGATATCCACTCCATAATAGGTACAGTAGAAGGGAACAGCGTATCTGCTATCTCACCTGTACCATACAGCAAATACTCTGCTTCAGCGGGCGACTCTGCCGTGTGGATGCAGAAGGGGACCTGCTCCTCGATGACCCACGGCAGCGTTATGCGAAAGAGTTCACCCGAGACCGTGAAGGGCGTATGTAGGGTCACGCCAAAGCGCACACGTTCCTCTCCATACTCACTGCGCCACTGTCGTACCTGCTCCTGGGCTCTTTGTAACACGCGTGGAGCCTCTGCCGGATCCGGATTGAGCATTTCATGGTAGATCACTCCGTACAGTCCGCTTTCCAGCAGGGGAGCCAGGCTGGCATGAGTGTTACTTATATCGCCCACTGCCGCTGTACCACTCTCGATAAGCATACGGCAGCCTTCTCGTGAGCCCTCCACCTGTACTTCTGCAGGTATGGTGCGCCAGACAGTGACAAGGTTGCGAATCCACTGCACAAAGCTGCGCTCGGTGATATACTCTTTGCCCAGTATCGCCAGTGCCGTCAACTCCAGGTGCGTATGCGCATTTATCGCCTGCGGTAGAAGCATAACACTCCCCAGGTCTGTTACCTGTGCACCTGGGTACTGCTGCATCACTTCCTCCGCTGGCCCAACAGCGGTTATGCGCTCACCATCAATAACAATGATGCCATCAATTATGGGTGGAGACGAGATGGGGTAGATGTATTGTGCTTTATAAAGTTGCATGGTCTGGCCTTCTCCCTCTATCATGCTTACCTCCACATCTTCACGCATAAAAGAGCTAACGTCAAGAGGAAGACCAGTATTTTCGAGGGGAAATTTGTTAGAGGCGCAGCGCGCCTCTAACAAATTTCCCCTCGAAATAAATACAACTTAATGCGGGATGATTCCCGGAAACAGGTACTGTTGTGCCATCACCAGCAATCCCAGTAAGCAAGCAAGAATGACGCTATGGATAAAGGTTCGACGTATCACCAGTCCTTCCTTGCCGACCAGGTTGCTCGTGGAAACGCCGGTGGTCACGTTCTGCGGCGAAATCATCTTGCTCATGACGGCCCCCGACGAGTTGCTAGCAGCCATCAGAATAGGACTCAGATTGAGCTGGCGGGCCGCGACGACCTGCAGATTGCCAAAAAGCGCATTGCTGGAGGTATCACTGCCACTCAAGAAACAGGCAATCCAACCCAGGAAAACCGAGAAGAAGGGGAAGATCGCACCTACTTTGGAGATAGCCAGGCCCAACGTATAGGACATGCCCGAGTAGTTGAAGAGGAAGGCCAGCCCTATGATCAGCATGACCGTTAGAATAGCGAAGCGCAGTTGTCTCCAGGTATCTGCCAGCGCCTGGAGAATCACTACCGGCCTGGTACCCGTCGCTATCACAACTATCCACGTCAACACCACAGCTACTAAGATCGCTGTACCTGTACCGAGCGGCTGAAAGGTATAAATGGCGGCATACGGCTTCTGGTAAAGCGTCAGGTAGACAGCCTTATCAAGGTTGGGCCAGTGGATGAGTTGCTGTCCTACCAGAGCCACTTTGCCAAAGGTCCAGATAATGACGATCACGCTGACGAGCACCCATGGCAGCCACGCGAACACAGCCTCGGTTGCGCTGGGCTTGCCACCACCGCCAGAAACATTTGCAGGCACGGGAATACCCTCTTCTCCAATCTCTGGAGCGTTTACTCTTTCGACACCAGGAACATCTGATGTCGTAAGACCACTTGAGGCCTCTGGAGCAGCTGCAAAGTTTGCGCTATATTGCTCGATATCTCGCGGTTTCCATACCTGGACAAAACCAATGACACAAATCAAAGAGATGAGCGCTGCCAGGACATCAGGCAGTTCTGGTCCGAAGAAATTGGAGACTGCAAATTGTGTCACTGCGAATGATACGCCTGCCACCAGCGCGACTGGCCAGGCCGTCCGCAGGCTGCGAAAGCCAGTGAATAGGGCGAGCGCGTAGAACGGAAGAATGAGCCCAAAGAAGGGCAACTGACGCCCGACCATAGCAGACAGGGGACCGGCATGCAGGCCCGTGACACCGGCTAACGTGGTGATGGGCACGCCCAATGCTCCAAAAGCTACCGGCGTTGTGTTAAAGATCAGGGTCATTACCACGGCATCGAGCGCCGGAAAACCAAGGCCGATCAGTAAGGCGCTGCCAATAGCTACCGGCGTGCCAAAACCGGCTATGCCCTCCATGAGTGCGCCAAAACTAAAGCCAACGATCAAGAGGAGAATACGCCTATCGGGCGGCACATTGTATACCATCCAGCGCCGGAACAGTTCAAACTTTCCTGACCGCACCGCGACGTTGTACAACCACATGGCATTCCAGACGATCCACATCACCGGGAAGAGCGCGAAGGCAACTCCATTCAGCGCTGAGCTTGCCGCCAAACTAACCGGCATCTGCCACACAGCAATAGCGATAATGAGCCCAGCAATGAGTCCTGCAAGCGCTGCTTGCCAGGCCGGCAATCGTACTACACCAAGCAATATAAGGACAACAAGAATAGGAATGAACCCAACCACGAAGGAAAGAAAAAGGCTGCCTGCAACAGGGGCAAGTAACTGGTGGAACATCGGCGTCACCTCCAAATCATGAAAGGGAACAGACTCAATGTGACTTTCCAGCCGAAGATAGCGTTACAAGGCTGTAGTTGACAATAAACGGTAAGTATGACAAACAAAACCATTATATTTACTATCACGTCAAATACCTGCATATAGGATACAATCCATAGAAAAAATCAGCCTTTTAACTATTGACATCCATTAATTTTCATGGTATTTTTGACTCAGCCAATCTCTAAATCTATTATTTTTGTATTGCTGTGAATAATCTATGTGGGGGCATAGTGATACTTATTGAGAAGTTGATGATTGCACACTACAATTTTTCCCTGTTTCGTATAGCATTCATGTAACGGATCACACAGTAAGCAGCACGGCTTTCGTTACCATTTCCTGCCAAACTCATACCAGTGAGCAAATATTCCCATCTACGATGAGTTTACAGTTGAGTAACGACTACCCTTTATGCTCTGTCCCTTCATAGTTCTATCTCACAGAAGGGAGTTAACATTTTGAGTCTCTCCACAGTTTACCGGTTCCGGTGGCACATTGCTGTCGCAATCCTCCTTGTAGCCCTGCTAATGGGTATGTTGCCCTTAATGAGCCATGCTACACGGGCTACGGGTAGCCACCCACAGTCAAAACCAACCTCTATCATCTTTAAAAGCCACCACTTCAGTTTTGCCCAGAGCAGCCTGCAAGCCCCTCCAGATTCTTTTTGCCGTAGCCATTTTAACATTCCCTGCTATAGCCCGCAGGAAATGCGTAATGCTTATGACTTGACGCCGGTGCTCAACGCTGGTTTTAACGGCAAGGGTCAAACGATTGTCATCATTGACTCGTTCGGCAGCCCGACCATCGTCAATGATCTCCATGTCTTCGATGCCGGTTATGGCCTGCCTGATCCTCCGTCCTTCAAAATACTCACCCCACTGGGTACGATTAAATTCAACCCCGGTAATTCAGACATGGTTAACTGGGCCTTCGAGACCTCCCTGGATGTCGAATGGGCGCATGCCATAGCTCCTGGCGCCAACATCGTGCTCATGACCAGTCCCGTTTCTGAGACCCAGGGTGTGCAGGGTATGCCAGAGTTCCTCTACCTGGAGAAATATGCTGTCAATCACCACATCGGTAATATTATTTCCCAGAGTTGGGGTACCACAGAAGAGACGCTCTTCACTCCTGGTGGCAGGCAAATCCTCAATAGCTTCAATGACTTTTACAAGCAAGCTGGCCAGCAGGGTATTACCTTCTTAGCCTCCTCAGGTGATTCCGGTGTCGCAAACGTGAATGTCAATGGCAAAATTTATCCCTTCCCCACGGTCATTTTCCCCGCGTCGTCGCCTTATGTCACTGCGGTCGGTGGCACGAGCCTTTACGCAACTACCAGCGGCGTCTACCAGCACGAGACTGTATGGAATAACAGTATTGGAGCAACCGGTGGTGGGGTTAGCCATTACTTCGCGGAACCTGGTTACCAGAAGCAGTATCTACCTTCATCCGATCAGTCGCTTCTGAAAGGTCACCGTGGCTTACCGGACATTGCCTACAATGCTGATCCGAACACGGCCATCCTGGTCTACATCAGCTTCCTGGGTGGTTCTAACAATGGTTACTACTTCATCGGTGGTACGAGCGAAGGTGCGCCGCAGTGGGCTGGCATTATTGCCGACGGCAATCAGTGGGCCGGTCATCCATTCGGTTTCCTGAATAATGACATCTACCAGCTCGGCAGCGGCTCAGACTATGGGGAATCCTTCCACGATATTACGGTGGGCAACAATAGCTTTGCCGGCATAAAAGGCTACAATGCTACTCCCGGCTGGGATCTCACCACAGGTTGGGGCACCCCCAAAGCAGCAACCATGCTCAGCGAGCTAATTGAAATAGCAAGTGGGCAAAGTTCACAATCAATAATACCTCTCCAAAACCCTATCCTTGCTATCAGCAGCACTCATCACTTTCTTCTCCATCATCGTACTGCCGAAATCATCGGTATCATATCTCGACAGCTTATTTCCGATATGTTACACTGCTCATAGAATAAATAGGTAGGAGGGTAGCTGGTATGGCCGGGCCATGGGATAGCGTAATGAAACGGATGATTGGGGCAAATCCTGAAGACTTTGTTAGATGGTTAGCATCCGAGGCCACTTTCGTCGCGGCACTCGACATTGAATTGAAGAGTCAGCATATCTATGCCGATGCTTTATTGAAGGTCATTAAGGAGGAAAAGCCGGGGTTATTACATGTGGAGATTCAGACGTACTATGATCCCGAGATCCAGGTGCGTCTGATGGAGTACAATTTCCTGGCCTCGCGCCAGTATGACCATCTTCCTGTTTACTCATATGTCATCTGCTTGCGCGAGGAGGCGAATGTACCCGATTCTCCCCTCATTCGGAGGTTTCTTAGTGAAGAAGAGATCCACCGCTTTTACTATCGTGTGATTCGCTTGTGGCTGATTCCAGCAGAGGTGATCCTCCAACCGAGGCAAATAGGCCTGCTAAGGATCCCGAAGCCTTGCGTACTATCCTCACTAAGCTCTTTGCCGCTCAAACCGCTGAAGAGGCGAAACAGATTCTCCTTGATGTAAACAAACAATGATACTTTCCTAATAAACAGGAAATATACCCGAACCTTCATTCGGAGGTGTCCTGATGAGGGAGGAGAGAGGTTCACCAATGGTATATAAGAGTCTTAAGGACATTCTTGAGCCAGAAGTCCATCATAAATTTCTTGAAGATATCTTTAGAAAAGAACTTGTGAGGGGATATGAGGAAGCAGTTGAGATCGGCTTTGTACACGGACAATATGAAACGCTCATAAATTTTTTGCGAGTGCGGTTTCCAGAAACTCTTGCTTTGATCAAACAGGAAATCTACAGCATCGAAGATTCAGAAGTCTTGCGAACCTTGCTCCTTAAGGTCTTTGCTGCTCAAACCGCTGAAGAGGTGAAGCAGATTCTCCTTGAGGTGAGCCAACAGTGACAATATATTAAGACCTGGCTGGCCTCGCGCAGCCACCCCAGCCAGGTAAATTCACAATCAATAATACTTCTCCAAAACCCTATACCTGCTATCCCTCTTCGCCGCCTTGAACCCACTTTCCCGGATATGCTCAATAATCCCTTGCGGTGTCTGGCAGGTCCCCGTCCCGCTGCCGGCGGCGCTCACCACATTCTCTTCCATCATCGTACTGCCGAAATCGTTGGCCCCGTAATGCAGCGCCTTCTTTGCCAGAGCCACACCGTGCGACGGCCACGACGCACTCAAATTCTCAAAATTATCCAGCATCAACCTGGCCACAGCCACCATGCGCAGGTATTCCTCGCCCTCGACTCTCTTGCCGCCCAATTTTGTTTTGTCCGGCTGGTAGCCCCAGCAAATGAACGACGTGAACCCGTTCCCATTATAGGCTACACTCTCATCCTGCAACTCCCTCAGCCTTAATAGGTGCTGCATGCGTTCTTCCGTTGTCTCGCCAAACCCGAATACCATGGTCGCCGAGGTCGTCATATCCTCTCTTTGAGCCAGGCGCATCGAATTGATCCACTCGCGCCACGACCCCTTGTGTGGGCTGATACTCAGACGAATATGATCGTCTAAAATCTCGGCGCCGCCGCCCGGCAAACCATCCATGCCTGCAAGGTGCAACTCGTGCAGCATTTCGCCTTGCGGCCGTTTCATGATACGGGCGATGTTCTGTACCTCGATAGGGGAGAAGGCGTCGGTCTGAATCTCGTAGTTTCCTTTGATGTATTGCAACAGGTTGACATAATAATCAAGCTTGAGATAAGGGTGAACGCCGCCCTGCAGGAGGATGCGTGTGCCGCCCCAGGCCAGCAGTTCTTCGATCTTTTTGCCGATCTGCTCGTTGCTCAGCAGGTAGCCCTCTGGACTTGCGGGCTTGCGATAGAAGGCACAGAAGCCACAGTCGATGATGCAGACATTGGTGTAGTTGATGTTGCGGTCTACAAGGAAGGTGACGACTCCTTCAGGGTGGCGGCGCTGGCGGACGGCATTGGCGGCAGTACCTAGCTCTTCCAGGCCGCTTTCCTCGAAGAGGCGTACGCCTTCTTCAAGTCCTAACCGCTCTCCATCCAGGGCTTTTTTGAGAATATCTTTTGTTTGTGGAATGGTTTGCATGGTGATTTCCTTTGCTCACAGCCAGCGGATATTGTTCCATCGCAAATTGGGCAGGCTTAGTTCCAGGAAGAGGCGCCAGCCCTGCAGGTCGGCATCGCTCAGGTCATAGGTCATCTGGCGCAGGTAGTGGGCGCATACTTCTGATGACAGACCAAGTCCTGGGCCCTGTTCTCTTCCAATGTCGTCGATGTGCGCCAGCCCTTCAGCTTTGGAGCGATAGAGTTGTTCCAGTACGCCGCTGCGTCGCACTTCCTCCGCACGGTCAGCACGAGCGGCCCAGACGCCGAAGACGAAGGGCAGACCTGTCCACTCGACCCATTCTTGCCCCAGGTCAAAGATGGTGGGCCTGCCTGCTCCGGCTATCTCGCGCCTCAGGTTGCCTTCGACCAGCGCCGTATCCCCAATGACCAGCGCGGCATCACA
>WNGM01001317.1_pt1 | contig 21165 bp, 25 predicted proteins | sample 5400571 | NCBI WGS metagenome assembly WNGM01 (sample SAMN13153378, study PRJNA577476) | soil metagenome | isolation source: 100 cm soil or saprolite under Garry oak tree replicate 2 | place: USA:California | collected 2016-06-15 | reverse complement strand
GGCGGTTGTTCCTTTGGTCGGGAATGAGCCGCCGATGCTCCTTGCTGCTGGCCGCTGGGTCAAACCGGGATCGACGCAGCCGCCCGACCGTGCGCCGTCCTCAGCTCGCCACCCACGCGGTCAACCCCGAAACACGAGGGGAATACTTCGGCGAGTTATCCACAGGGTGTTCCCTCCGAGCGACCTGCGGTTTTGCAGCCTCAAAATCGCTCTCCGATGTAACAGTTGGAGGGGTGTTACCTCGGAGCGACCTGCGGTTTTCGGTGTTACCTCGGAGCGACCTGCGGTTTTGGCCTGTGACCTGCGGTTCTTCCTTCACGCCCGACACCTGTTCCCTCGGAGCGACCTGCGGTTTTGCGTTATCCACAGGGTGTTCCCTCGGAGCGACCTGCGGTTTTGCGCTCGGCCGCCCGACGCGCTGAGCACGTCGTGGTTGCCGTCCCGTGCTGTCTGGCCCGGTCAGCCGGTAGCGGTTGGTGGACTCCAGCTCGCCGGCGCCGCGGCGGCCTCGCCTGCTGTCGCGCTCGTCCTCCACCACGACCCAGCGGGCTGCGACGAGCTGCTTGATCCAGCGCCCGACCTGGACCCTCCCGCCGGTCTCCGGGTTGGGTACACGGAGATCCTCGGCGAGGCGCTTCTGGCTCACGGTGACGCCGGCCGAGCCCTGCTCGTAGAACAGCATCCGCTCGTACACCCGGAGCGGACCTTTGCCGAGCGGAGCCGAGGCCGGCATGGCCGACCCGTCGTCGTCGTAGGTGGGCGTGAGGTTTTGGTAGTCAGGGGAATCCTCGAACACGGTCAGGCGCCGCCCCCCTGCCGCTCCATCGCCTCGACGCGCTCGCTCAGGCGTTGCACGCTGAGCCTGAGCATGGCGCTCTCAAGGAGCTGCTCGGCGACGATGGTGCGCAGGTGCTCGACCTCCGCAGGGAACGCGAGCGCCTGGCGGATATGCGCGGCGGCTAACTCCAGGAGCCGCCGGGCCTGCACCTCGGCGAGCTGGTCGGCCTCGGGGTCCAGGAGGGCGGTCACCAGTCCTCACCCCCTGGCGGATGCTGGCAGGGCGGCAGGTTGACGTGGCGCCGGTAGTGGGCCTCGGCGAAGGCGCCCGGGGCGGTCACGAGGTCACCGCCGGGCCGAGGATCGCGTCGACCTGCCGGCGGGCGCCGCAGCCGCAGCGCCGGACGCGGCGCGCGCCCGGTCGGGGCGGCCCGCCGGCCATCACGCGACCCTCCGGGAGCGCTCGGCGTCGATGGCGTCGTAGGCAGCCTCCAGGCTGCCGAGGATCGCGCTGAGCTCGGCGACCAGGCTCGACCAGCCGGCCGAGTCGGGCGATGCCGAGCGGTCCGCCAGCAGGCGACGCGCCTGCGCTTCCTTGACCTGTTCGCTGTCGGGTGCCTGCGGTAGAGTGGCGTTGTCCGTCTGGTGGCGGGCATGGGCAAGGATCGGGCGGCGTGTCGGCGCCGCCCTTTCTGTTGCGTCAGGTGGCATGCGAGGAACCTCCCTCCAGGGTCGGGAACCGGGCCGGCGGCGTCGCGTCCTCGCTCGCGGCACCTGCGGTGGTGGGGGGACAGTCAGGCGGCAGGCGGACGATCGTGGGCGACATCACCACGCGGTTTCTGGCCACCTCGCTGACCGCGGTGCTGCGGAACCTTCCTGGCGTGCTGTACCTGGTGTCGCTGCCGCTCGGCGGCGTCGGGGTTGCGTTCGCACCAGGACTCAAGGTCGGCCTTGCGGAACCGGATGTACCGGCCGACCTTCACCGCGCGTGGGGCGGTGCCGTTGGTACGCCACTGGTAGAGCGTCGCCAGCGGCACGCCGAGGTAGTCGGCGACCTCCTGGGCGCTGAGTAACTTCTCCCCCACAGCCGTTCTCCGTTTCCGAGAGGTACATGGCCGTAATTCGCTGTTGTGGAAGCCCGCCATGCTCTCTCGACATTCGTCAAGCACTTGGCTAGAGTTCTCACTCATGGAGAATCCAAGGTATGGGCCACTGACCCGGCAGGCTGGAGCCAACCTGCGAGAGCTGCGGAAGGCGCGCGGGATGAGCCTCGCGGACGTTTCCAAACGCGCGAGCGAGCTCGGCGCGCCGCTCAGCCTCAACGGGCTCAGCAAGATCGAGTTGGGAAACCGAGGGGTCGATCTCGATGAGGTCGTCGCTCTGGCACGTGCGCTCAGGGTTCCGCCGGTGCTGCTGATCTTGCCGCTCGGCCGCGAGGCTATGGTCGAGGTGCTTCCCGGCACGAAGATCCCGACGTGGGCGGCGGTGAAGTGGTTCACCGGCGAGGCCCCGTTCCCCACCAAGAGCGATGGGTCGTGGATTGTCGACGGCACGGATTACGAAGACTGGGTAGACGCCGCCACCAAGTTGTTTCGGGAGCTGGACGAGCTCGACAAGGAACGCAGCACGGCTCGGTCGCGCGCTGGCGCTGCACGCAAGGCCGCAGCGGCGGCCAAGACCGACGAGGAAGCGCGCGACCACGAACGGCAGGCAGTCCGACACGAGCGGATGGCCCGCAGTGCCGAGAATCTACTGCGCCGCCACCGTGCGGCCATCCGGGCGGCCGGGCTCGATCCTGGGGAGCTGCTGCCGGGCCTCATGCATCTCGACGAGCCGGAGGCAGAGGAGTTGGAGCGCGAGAACACCCGGCTGCGGCTCGAGCGGCAGAACGCCGAGATGGAGCAGCGCATCCGCGAGCTGGAGAAGCAGGCCGCCCAGGACCCAAGCACTCCGCTGCGGCGCCGACCGCGCCGCAGTCCCGGATAGCGTCGCACCGAGCGAGGGAGCAAGTACTCAGTGGCCCATGTCGAGAAGCACCACCGGAAGCCCTGCGGTCGCCCGGCCTGCGCTCACGGCTTCGCCCGGCACGGGAAGAGCGCCCGTGGTGCCTGCACCGTCGAGGGCTGCGGCTGCGCCCGCTGGGTGTCGGGGCCGGGCGACCATGAGACCTACCGGCTCCGCTACCGCGACCCGGCCGGCAAGGAGCACAGCATCAGCTTCACCCGGAAGGCCGACGCCGACGACCGCCTGGTTGCGATCGAGCACGGCAAGAGGAGCAACGCCTACGTCGACCCGCGGGCCGGCAAGGTGGCGTTCGGCGAGTGGGCTGAGCGGTGGTACCGCACGACCGCTGGTCTCAAGCCCTCGACCCGCCACTACTACCGCCAGCTCCTCGACGGCCAGGTTCTCCCCCGCTTCCGGGCGGTGTCCCTGGCCGGCATCGACCGGATGGCCGTCCGCGAGTGGATCGCCGCCCTGATCGAGAACGGCCCCGGCGCCTCCCGCATCCGCAACGCCCACGCGGTGCTCTCCATGGTCCTAGCCTCGGCGGTCGACGCGAACCGGCTGGCCGTCAACGTCGCCGCCGGCGTACGAGGACTCCCCCGCCGCCCCGAGCACGAGATGCACTTCCTGACCGAGGTCCAGGTCGAGCACCTGGCCGACGCGATCGACCCGCGGTATCGGCTGCTGGTGCTGGTCGGCGCCTACACGGGCCTGCGCCCCGGGGAGATCCTCGGCCTCAAGGTGAAGCGCCTCAACCTGGTGGCTGGCACGGCCCGGGTCGCCGAGGCGCTGACCGAGGTCGACGGGAAGCTGACCTGGGGCACGCCGAAGAACCACGAGCGCCGCACCGTGCCGCTGCCTCCGCCGCTCCCCCAGGAGCTGGGTGCCTGGCTCGCCGACCGGCCGCACTCCCCCGAGGATCTCGTGTTCACCGCTGCGCGTGGCGGGCCGATCCGCGAGCACAAGCTGATGGAGCGCTACTTCAAGCCGGCCGCGATCGAGGCCGGCATCTGCGTGCGGAGCATCCGCCGCAAGAGCGGCGAGACGCTCGTCACCGACCTGCGCATGCACGACCTCCGCCACACGGCCGCCTCGCTGTCGATCCGCGAAGGCGCCTCGATCAAGGCGTTACAGAAGATGCTCGGCCACAAGGACGCCGTGCAGACCCTGAACCGCTACGGGCACCTGTACCCGGACGAGCTCGACTCGCTCGCCGAGCGCCTCGGAGCGGTCCGCGAGCGTGCCCGTTTGGCGGCGGAAAGGGACCGAATGCGGACCGAGCACGCTCCCAAGGTGCAACAGATAGGAAAAGCCGCAGGTCAATGACCTGCGGCTGTAGTGGAGGTGGGGGGACTCGAACCCCCGTCCCACGACGTCGTCCCAGGGCTTCTCCGAGCGCAGCCACCGGGTGAATCTCGGACCTGGGTTGTCCGGTGGCACCGCATCCAGGCCCCAGCCCGCTTCAATGTTCCCGAACGAGAACGGGCCCCCCGTCCGGGTGGAGCCTGCTATCGACGCCCTATCCGCTCCCACAGGCAAAGAGCGGAGGACGGCTACCTAAGCGAAGTTAGGCAGCGAGCGCGTAGTTGTTCTTGGCGCTTATAGCGTTCGCGGTTTGATACGGAGCCCCGCGAACTCCGGCTCGCTTCCCCTGAGTCGATCCGCCACGGTCGAACCCAGGCACCCCCATATGTAGTTGTGTCGCTTCTGTCCAGCTCCTGGCAAGCAGCCGGACACCTTCATTGTATCGACTGGCCGCCACCGATGGCTCAGCCGGCGCGGACCCGCGCCTTGCGAACGCGGTCCATCTCGCGGGCGGCGTCCCGCTGGGCGATCGCCTGGCGCTTGTCATAGGCGCGCTTGCCCTTGGCGACCGCCAGCTCGACCTTGACGAGCTGCTGCTTGAAGTACAGCCGCAGCGGCACCAGCGTGAGCCCGCGCTCGGCGACCCGCCGGGCGAGCTGGTCGATCTCCTTGCGATGGAGCAGGAGCTTGCGGGGCCGGGTCGGCTCGTGCCCGTCGTAGCCGGTGTGGGAGTACGCCGGGATCTGCATGTGCAGGATGACCTCGCCGTCCTCGACCACGGCGTAGGCGTCCTGGAGGGAGGCGCGACCCTCGCGCAGGGTCTTCACCTCGCTGCCGCGCAGCGCGATGCCAGCCTCGAAGGTGTCGAGGATCTCGTAGTCGTGCCTGGCACGGCGGTTACTGGCCACCGTGCCAGGTGGCTGGCGTCTGGGCATGGCTACACGCTACACGCGAACGTACTTGCGCAGGGCCAGGAGGCTCGCGAGCGCCGAGACGGCCACGCCGAGGAACAGCAGCACCACGCAGGACTCGTAGAGCTCATGTATGCCGGCGATCGGCAGGAGCTGGAGGAACGAGACCTGATGCCGGACCCGGCCGAGATAGTACATACCACCGCCGAGCAGGGCGAACGCGACCATCGTTCCGAGCAACCCGGCGGTCACGCCTTCCGCCAGGAACGGCAGGCGGATGTAGGTGTTGCTGGCCCCGACCAGCTTCATGATCTGCGTCTCCTTGCGCCGTGCGAACGCGGCGACACGAACGGTCACCGCGATCAGCACCACGGCGGCCATGCCGAGCACGGCCGACAGCACGAGGAAGGAGTTCTTCAGCATGTTCAGGATGGCGAACAACCGCTCAACGAGCTTGCGCTGGTCGACCACGGAGTCGATGCCGGCGTTGCAGATCTCCTTGCCACGCGAGTCGGTCTTGCCGGAGCAGAACAGGTCATGCACCTGGTCGAACTGGTTCGGGTCGCGCAGCTTGACCCGGTAGCTCTCCGGCAGGACGCTGGCGGTCACGTTGCGGACCATGTCGGGCGAATCGCGGAACTGGCCCTTGAAGCGCTGGTAGGCCTGCTGCTGCGACTCGTAGAAGACGGTCTCGACCACGGGCAGGGCGCGGATCTGGCCGCCGATGCTCTCTCGCTGCTGCGGGGTGATCTTCTTGGCCAGGAAGACCGACACCTCGATCTTGTCCGACCAGTAGCCGCCCCACAAGTTGACCTGCTTGCCCGCCAGCAGGGCGATGCCGAACAGGGTGAGGCTGATGGCCACGATGATGACCATGGAGCCGGCGAGCAGCAGGTTGCGACGGAACCCTCGGTACGCCTCGGCGACGATGTAGCGGATCCTAGCCAAGGTCGTACACCCCCTGCTCCTGGTCGCGGATGACCTTGCCGTGCTCCAGCTCGATCACGCGTCGGCGCATGGTGTCGACGATCCGCTCGTCGTGGGTGGCCATGACCACGGTCGTGCCCGTGCGGTTGATGCGCTCGAGCAGCTTCATGATGTCCTGGGAAGTGGTGGGGTCCAGGTTCCCGGTGGGCTCGTCGCAGAGCATCAGCAGGGGCCGGTTGACGAACGCGCGCGCGATCGAGACGCGCTGCTGCTCGCCACCGGACAGCTCGTGCGGGAAGCGGTCGGCCTTGTCGTGCAGCCCCACCAGCTTGAGCACCTCGGGGACGGTGCGGTCGATGGAGTGGCGACGCGCACCGATCACCTCGAGCGCGAAGGCGACGTTCTCACGAACCGTCTTGTTCGACAGGAGCTTGAAGTCCTGGAAGACGCAGCCGATCGCGCGGCGCAGCGCCGGCACCTTCCATGAGGCGAGCCGGTTCAGCTCCTTGCCCGCCACCCACAGGCGTCCGGCGCTGGGCCGCTCCTCTTTGATGAGCAGGCGGATGAAGGTCGACTTCCCGGAACCGGACTGGCCGACGACGAAGACAAACTCGCCCTTGCCGATGTCGACGGAGACATCGTCGAGGGCAATGACTTCACTGCCGTAGACCTTGGTGACGTGGTCGAGTTTGATCACGGCTGCGAGCAACCTTTCGCTCTCGGGGGCCCCGCATGGCTGGGGGGAATGGAGCCCACGTGGGCCTTCGGCCGGTGGAAGACGTTATCAAAGACAGTACGGTCGTACATAACCGCGCTACCTCGTCTGGCGGAAACGGCGGATGCGGACGGCCACGCCAGGCAGTACGAGGACGGCGAGCCCCAGTGCGCTCAAGGCGTTGCCGCCGGTCTCCATTGCGGTGTCGTCGTAGGTCAGCCGGACGTGTGCCTGGGTGGGCACGACCACCATCAGCCCTGGTGAGAGTTGCCACGGGCCTTTGGCGCCCTGGACATGCCAGTTAGGGAAGTAGGAGACCTTGATGATGTGGGGCTCGCCGATCCGGTCGGTGGTGAAGTCGATGGTCCCGTCCTTCTGGGTCGACGCGATCTCGCCGGGCCGCTCCAGGGGCTGGTGTGGCAGGGTCTTGACCGGCAGCTTGCCGGGGTCGGCGAAGGCGGCCCGCGCCGCCGGGTCGCTCTTGGAGGCGAACGCCAGCGGCGTGTCGAGCCATTGGGTGTTCCGGTACCAGGTCAGCGCGTTGTCGCGCCAGTCGGGGTCGTCGAACAGCACCGGCCGGTACGGCGGCACCTCGACGATATTGCCGTCGCCGACCTCGTAGATCGTGAAGTGGCCGCTGGTCGCCACGACCTCGAGCCCGGCCTGCTTGGCAGCCTCCTTGGTCTGGTCGGTGTAGGCGACGTACCAGCGCACGCCGAACATGCGCAGGTGCTCCAGCCCGGTCTTGAAGTCGAAGCCGGGGTACTGGATGCCGGGCACGGCCTGGGTCGCCGTCTGCGAGGTCTCGGCCTGGTTGATGAAGTGGAAGGGGGCGTTGAGGGACGACTCGATCAGCAGGCCCTCCATGGAGTCCTGCGTGGTGAAGGCCGGGATGTTCTCGAGCGTCCTGGTCGTGCCCATGCGCTCGTAGTCCCGGCTGAATTCCCACATGACGCGGCCGTGGGGCAGCCGGTCGAGGGTGTGGAACAGGGCGACCGCCTGCGGCCAGTCGGGCTTCACCTCGAAGCCCGAGTAGTTGTACTCGGTCCAGCCGGGCACGTCGCCGCGGGTGCGGTAGGCGGAGATGATCGGCGTCAGGGCCAGAGCGAGCACCACCACCACGTAGCCGATGCGCATGGGCATGCCCGACCAGCGCCGCAGTAGCTCGGTCACCCGGCCGATGATGACGGCCGCGCCGTAGGCGGCCACCAGCAGCTCGCACAGGTAGATCAGCGGCAGCATGCGGGCGTTCCAGATCGCCCCGGCGGGGATGACGTGGGGCAGCGTCACGTACGCGAAGGCCGCGAGCATCGCCGGCCAGGCGAAGAAAAGGATCCGGCGCTCGCCCCGCGCGATCGCGGCGACGAGCCCGATGGCGGTCAGGATCAGGTAGGGGCGGATGGGGCTCGGGAGCAGGTAGCTGTAATTGGTGAGCTGGTCCCATTTCATGTGCGCGGTATAGGCCTGCCGGAGGATGAACGGCAGTCCCCAGAACGCGGTCAGGCAGAACGCCACCCCGAAGATCAGCAGCAGGCGCAGCAGTGCCTGCCTGGCGGCGCGCAGCGGCGTCTTCATCACCAGCATGGAGCTGGCGAGCACCAGCGAGATGGTGGTGAGGATGTGGGTGAGCACCACCCCCGCCATGATCACCGAGGCGAGCCGCCAGCCCTTGCGCTCCTCCACCGACCGGTACAGGACGGCCAGCGCCAGCGGCAGCAGCGCGAACGACAGCGCGAAGGAGAACTCCCCCGCCATGGTGCTGGCGATATTGCCGCCCCAGATGTTGAACTGATCGGCTTCCGCCGGGCCGATCTGCTTCATCATCAGGAAGACCACGCTGCCGCACGCCGCCAGCAGCGGAGCGGGCTCGCGCAGGCGCAGCACCTTGAAGGCCGCCCAGCAGGTCAGGGGAAGCAGGAACGGACCGGCGGCGGTTACCAGCTTGAAGGCGATCTGGTTGCCGAGCAGCGGCGTGAGCGCGGCGATCGACAGATACGGGAGCGGGAAGTAGAACGTCAGCATCGGGAGGCCCGCGAACCATCCCGGCGCCCAACCGGTGATCCTGTGGTGCGGCAACAGGTCCGTGCGCAGGAACGTATCGATGTAATGATGCGAGCCCATGTCGCCGCCCGCTGCGGTCGTGCGGGACAGGATAAGGTTCAGGTGCATGACCTTGACGAGGACGAGGTAGATGGCGGCGAACGTGACGACCGTGAGGACCCGGTTCACCATCGTCGCTCGGGCTCGCGCCGCGGAGAGCCCCTCGTGCCGTTGCTCCTGCCTCGGTGCAGCGATCGTTGCCAAGCCCGCTCCCTCGAATCGGCCGGAAGGTATGTGCCTATGAAAGCAGGTACCGCTTGGTAATGCCGCCACCGGTCGCATCGTACAAAGCGACCGAGCTTCCCCCCTGGGCCGGCACGTGGCTCCCAGCGGGCGACCTCGTGCTGGATGGCGGGCAGGTCGCGACGGTCTCGTTCGACCGCGATGGGCGCTGCCGCCTGCTGCTGGCCCTGGACCGTCCAGCGGGGGTCGAGGACGTGGCGGCGTTGGAGGAGGCGGCGGACGCGCTGCCCTACCTCCACCTCAACGACCTGGAAGGCGGTGCGGGCTATCCTGCCCGCCACGCCGAGGTGTTCGCGCTGCCTGAGCCACTGTCCAGCTTCGCCTTCAATTCGAGCGCCCGCGTCGAACTGGTCGCCCGCCCCGGCGGCCGCCGCCTCCCCACCCGCCTCGGCACCTTCGGCCTCGCCACGACCACCACGCTTGTCGGTGAGTCGTCCCCGGAGAAGGTCGAGCGGTTCGCGCCGGAGGCGCCCGCGGGGGACGAGCCTGCCGAGGCCGAGGAGGCGCCCGCGGTGGCGCCGCCCGAGCCAGGGGCGCCTGGGGTGGAGGCGGCTGTGGCTGACGGGACCGAGGCCGAGGCGGCGCTGCCCGAGGCCGAGGCGATGGCGCCCGAGGCGCCCGAGGCCGCCGAGGCGCGTGCGCCGGAGGCCTCTGGGGACGACGGCGAGGCCGCGGCGGTGGCGGCGCCGGCTTCGGGGTCGGAGCGAGGGATGGGGGCGGTTGGGGCGCGGCTGGCGGCAACCGGCCTGCCCGGGGCCACGCTCGGGCTGATTGCGCTCGGGCTCGCCTTCGCGGTGTTCGTGGGCGTCTTCGTCGCGCAGACGTGGGCGCTGCACCGGCACTTCGGCACCTACGGTTTCGACGTCGGCATCTACGACCAGGGCACCTGGCTGCTGTCTCGCCTCCGAGCCCCGTTCGTGACCGTCCGGGGCCTCAACCTGTTCGGCGAGCACGCTTCCTACATCCTGATCCTGGTCGCGCCGCTGTACCGGCTCTGGGCGGACCCTCGGCTGCTGCTCCTGCTCCAGGCGATCGCCTTGGCCCTGCCGGCCTGGGTCGTCTACCGGCTCGGCACCAAGCACCTGGGCAACCCCGCCGCCGGGCTCGCGGTCGCCATTGCCTACCTCGCGTTCCCCGCCATGCAGTGGGCGCTGACCTGGCAGTTCCATCCCGAGACCCTGGCCGCCGGGTTCCTCGCGCTGGCCGCGCTCGCCGCCGACGGTCGCAGGACCCGACTGATGGCCGTCTGGCTCGGCCTCGCCCTGCTCTGCCGTGAGGACGTCGGGCTGGTGGTCGCCGGCTTCGGCGGCCTGCTCATGCTCACCGGGCAGCGCACCGTCGGCCGGCGCGTGCTCATCGCCGGCCTGATCTGGTGGGTGCTGGCCACCTTCCTGTTCATCCCCTGGGCGAACGGCCGCCAGACCAACCTGTTCGAGATCAACTACGGCATCACCGGCGTCGGTCCGATCGCCCTGCTGAAGGCCTTGCCGTCGATGCTCGGCCGAGCGCTGGCCACCGCCCTGTCCAACCAGGGCCTCGGCTACCTGCTGCTGGTGCTGGTGCCGCTCCTCGGCCTGCCGCTGCTGGCCCCCAAGGCGCTGCTGCCGGTCGCGCCGGCGCTGTTCCTCAACCTTGCCGCGATCCCGCCGGAGCAGCACCAGATCCGCTACCAGTACCTGGCCACCTCCGCGCCCTTCCTGGCGATCGCGGCCATCGCCGGTCTTCAGGTCGTGGCCAGCAGGCGGCGGGCGCTCCTGGCTCCACTGCTGGTCGCGCTGGTGATCGCCGCGCTGGTGATGGACCAGCGCTACGGCCCGGCGCCCTGGTCCCACAACAAGATCGTCGCCACCGCCTCCCCCGCCGACCAGGCCAGGCGCCAGGCGCTCGCGCTGATCCCCGCCGACGCGCCCGTCAGCGCCCAGTTCAACCTCGTGCCCCAGCTCAGCCACCGTGTGAAGATCTTCGAGTTCCCCAATCCGTTCCGGGCGGCGAACTGGGGGTTGAGCGGCGACGTCCACACCGCCGCCGACCAGGACGGCCTGCGCTACGTGGTGGTCGACCGCAGCCTGCTCGACCAGGATCAGCAGACCCTGCTCAGAGACCTCCAGGCGAGTCCCGACTGGGCCACCAAGCTGGACTCGAACAACGTCGTGCTGCTGGAGCGGCAAGGCACGGGAGGGACGCGATGAGCGCGCCGACGCTCACCATCGTGTTCCCGTGCTACAACGAGGCCGGCCGGCTGCCCGGCACGCTGGAGCGATACCTCGCCACCTTTCCGGACGACCCGGCGGCGGTGGAGTTCGTGATCGTCGACGACGGCTCGACCGACTCGACCTTCGCCGTCGCCGAGAAGACCGCCACCGGCGATCCAAGGGTGCGCGTGCTGCGCTCCGAGCCGAACCATGGCAAGGGCTTCGCGGTGCGAACCGGGGTCCTGTCCACCGAGGGCGAGCTGGTGGTGTTCACCGACGCCGACGGCTCCTACGGCCCCGACCAGGTCGAGCAAGTGGTCCAGGCGCTCGAGCGAGCCCCGGTCGCCATCGGCTCCCGCACCGCCACACCCCCGCCCCCCGCGCCTGGCGCCGCGGGATCCGAGGCGCCAGGGGCGCCCGGCGCCGCGGCCCCGCGAGGGCTCGGGCCCGCGCTCCGGAGCGCGGCGAGCCGGGTGTTCAACGCCGCCATGCGGCTCGCGCTCGGCCTCCCGTTCCATGACACCCAGTGCGGCCTCAAGGGCTTCCGCCGCGAAGCGGCCAGGTCACTGTTCGGGCGCGCCCGCCTGGACGGGTTCGCCTTCGACGCCGAGATCCTCTTCCTGGCCCGCCGCCTCGGCTACGAGGTGGTCGAGGTCCCCGTCCAAGCCAGAGACCGCGACGGCAGCAAGGTGCGGCTGGCCGTGGACGCGCTGCGGATGCTCACGGAGGTGTGGTCGGTCCGCCGGGCCGCCGCCCGTGGCGTCTACGATCAGATGCGGGTCCGGGACCACGCCGGCTGACGCTCACCGGTCATCTCACCCGGCGAGCCACGCTCTGGCGGCGCCACGAACACCCAGCGCTTGTAGGTCGTGAACCGGAACAGCATGCCGAGCACCAGGCCGGCGACCTGCGCCACGTTGAACCACAGCACGCCGGACCGCCCCAGCGGCCCCATCACCAGCCAGATGCAGGCCAGCGCGATCGCCAGGCCGACGCCGTTCAGCAGGAAGAACAGCGCGTACTCGCGGCCGAGGCCGGTGCGTGCGCGGTGCCGGAAGGTCCAGTAGCGGTTCATGAAATAGGAGGAGGTCGCCGCGATCGTCACCGACAGCGTCTTGGCCAGGTACTGGTTGGTGTGGAGCCCGACGTGCAGGAGGTTGGCCACGCCGAAGTCCAGACCAGTGTTGACGGCGCCGACGATGCCGAACTTGGTCAGCTCGTGGACGAGCATCCGCCAGCGGCGGTACAGGCTGATCACCGCGGTCATCCGTTCATCTCCCACGGGATCTCAAGCAGACGGAGGGCGGGCAACGATGCGATGGCAACTGGGCTCCTGGAGCTGGATGGGTCTTCAACACTAGCGCAATCACTTTGGACAAATCGGTCATCGGGATCACGAATCGGCATCGGCGGGCTCAGCAATCCTGCGCAGCAGCTGGCAAGTCAACGCACCACGACAGTATCCGTCATGTCGCAGCGGACCGCCGCGCGACGGGATCAGCCCGGAGCCACACGCCGTGCCACCACGATCCCGTCGACGTCGTAGACGATCCTGAAGGGCCCTCCGGTGGTCACCAGCCGATCGTAGAGACCCTGCTGCGTGCCGTTCAGGGTGACGTCCAGCACCAGGTAATCCGCCGTCTCCGGGTCGGGCGGGTTCTCACCGTTGGCGCCCCAGTTGGTCGGCACCCACGGGTTGGGGAACTCGTAGATGTGGACCCTGTGGGTGAGGTGCGGCACCAGGTTGTAGGTGGCCGACACCCCCGCCCCGGCGGGTACCAGCTTCAGCGCGTCGCGCACCACCTGGTGTCTCGGCTGGGCCACCGCCCAGATGCCCGAGTCGTACTGCCTGCCGAGCGGCGAGGGCGACCAGACCACATTGGCCGCCAGCGAGGTCACCAGGATCAGCCCGACCAGCAGGCGCCGCACGACGACCCTGCCACCCAGCCGCGCGCACGACTCCACCGTGGCCAGGAACACCGCCGCGATCACGATCGAGCTGTAGTGGTAGCGGATGTCGTGGGTGAGCGAGTGCCCTGAGATCGAGTTGACAGCGGCCTGCGGGAGCCCGATGAGCAGCACGTCGATCGCCGCCAGGGGCATGAACGCCACCGGCACCAGCAACTGGCGGTAGTAGGTGAGCCGGTCCGGCTGCGTGACCAGCGAGAAGAACTTGCCGGGATGGGTGATGAGGTTGACGGCGATCGCGCTGAGCGAATCACCGAATCCCGGGAACAGCTCCCGCACGTAGAACGGACTCGACCCGCCGTTGGCGATCGGGATGATCACCTTGGTGGCCAGCAGGAACCAGCCCACCCCGGCCACGCACGTCAGCGCGCCGGCCCGGCGCCGCCCATGGATCGCGAGCGCGAGGCCGAGTGCCGCCACCGCCAGCGCCGCGTCCTCCTTGCAGAGCAGCGCCACCGCCACCGCCACCGAGAACCAGCCCCAACGCGCACGGGTCGCCAGCCACCACGCGAACAGCAGCGGCGTGATGATCAGCGCATCCGGGTGGAAATGCCACCAGTTGATCCATTCGAGCGACGGGTAGAGCAGGTAGCTCGCCGCCAGCCCGAGCGGCAGCCACCGGCTGGCCAGCCGGTCGCGCGCCAGGAGCCAGATCGGCAGCGCCCCGAGCGCCATCCAGATCGTTTCGACCAGGTAGAGGAAATGCGGACCGGCGCCCAGCCAGTAGAACGGGACGAACGCCAGCGCGATCACGTTCACGTGGTGCGCGAAGAAGTTCAGGCCTCGGATCGTGTCGAACGGGTTCTTGAACCGCGAGAGCAGCCAGATCCCCTGGTCGTAGATGCCCATGTCGAAGCCGAACGTGCCGAAGTTCGTCTGCTGCATCCACGTGAGCGTCCCGAACACGATCACATACAGCGCGATGAGGGCCACCAGGGCCACCGCCGGGGCCAGCGTCGCCGGCCGCGGCTCGGTGCGGACGGTGGTCCCGCGCGACCGCCGCTCGGCGGCGCTGGACGGCTCCGCCTCGGGCGGCGTCGTGGCCGCAGCGCTGGGCCGCGTGCGGGCTCGAAGGAACGACTGCGCAAATGCGCGAGAACGAATGAGCACGGCCGGAGTATACGGCCAGGACCAGGCTCAATGGATCAGCGGCCTACTCCTGCTCCCGCCTCCGGTTCCGTCGGCCCGCGGCGGCGAGCTGCGCCGGACCCGCACTGCCTACGCTTGCTCCCCACCTTCGCTTCCGCCACTCCGCGCCGCGGCACGGCGGCGGAGCTCGGCGGCGACGAACTGGTCGAGGTCCCCATCCAGGACCGCCTGGACGTTGCCCGTCTCGACCCCGGTCCGGTGGTCCTTGACCAACTGGTAGGGGTGCAGGACGTACGAGCGGATCTGGTTACCGAAGGCGATCTCGCCCCGCTCCCCACGGAGCGCCGCGAGCTGCTGCTCCCGCTCCTTCCTGGCGCGCTCGGCCAGCCGTGCCGCCAGAATCTTCAGCGCGATCGTCTTGTTGGCGAGCTGCGACCGCTCGTTCTGCACCGCCACCACGATGCCCGTCGGCAGGTGCGTGATGCGCACCGCCGAATCGGTCGTGTTGACTCCCTGGCCGCCGGGGCCGGACGAGCGGTAGATGTCGATCCGCAGGTCGCTCTCGTCGATCTCCGGCGCGTCCTCGTCGTCCAGCACCGGGATCACGTCGACCGCCGCGAACGAGGTATGGCGCCGCCGCGCCTGGTCGAACGGCGAGATCCGCACCAGCCGGTGCGTCCCAGCCTCTGCTGACAGCAGGCCGTAGACGCGCGGGCCCTCGATCGTGAGCGTCACCGACTTGATCCCGGCCTCGTCGCCCTCCTGGTAGTCGTTGACGGTGACCTTGAAGCCACGGCGCTCCGCCCAGCGGGCCTCCATGCGCCAGAGCATCTCCGCCCAGTCCTGCGACTCCGTGCCGCCCGCCCCAGGGTGGATGGTCGCGATCGCATCGCGGTCGTCGTACTCACCGCTCAGCAACGCGAGCACCTCGAGGTCGTCGACCTTGGCCGTCAGCTCCAACAGCCCCTGCCGCACCTCGGCGGCGGAGGCGTCGTCCTCCTCCTCGATCGCCAGCTCGTTCAGCGTCTCCAGATCGGAGAGCTGCCGCGAGAGCCGCTCCACCTCGTCGAGATCAGCCTCCACCGCCGCCATGCGGCGCATGACCCTGCGAGCGCGGTCGGGGTCCTCCCAGAGGTCGGGAGCCGCCGACTGCTCACGCAGCGCGCTCAGCTCCCGCTGCTTGGCGTCCAGGTCAAAGGAACTCCTTTGCGTCCGCGAGGCGCTTTGCCAGCGCGGCGAGCTCCGGCGCGTGATCGGTGGGCATGATGCTCCGCTCTCCTGTCGACGATGAACCTCCTCATCCTACCGGCCAGGGCCCCGCCCGCCGGGCCTCCTCAGCCTGCACCGCCCCGTCTCGAGGTTCCCGCTGCATCAAGGCTCCCGCAGCAGAGGTTCCTGCTGCATCAAGGGTCCAGCAGCTCGGCGGTGGCCGTCGCGCTGCCGACCATCTCCGGCGCGACCACGTGCAGGTAGCGCAGGAACGCCGCTGGCGTGGCGGCGCGAAGCTCCACGGTCACCTTCGGGCCGGCCGGCGCACGCTCGACCCGCACCGACCCGGGCACCACCCGCTCGAGCCCCGAATCGCCCGCGACGTCCAGCAGGTATCGCCGCACCGTCGCCAGGGCTCGCGTATCCGAGATCGTGATCTGGCGGCCATCACTCGCGTAGAACGCCCGGAGGTCCACGTCGCTGGCGGCCGCGATCGCCGCCCCGTCCGCCAGGTTGTCCAGCGCCCTGTGACCCAGGAACCAGTTGGAGGCATCCCATCCCAGCCCCAGCACCATCAGGATGAGCCCGACCAGCCCGACCAGCAGGATGAGGACCTGGCCCTCCTCACCTGTCGCCTTCGGATCGGCTTCGTCGCCATCGCGCCGCCGGCCGTATGGGTCCATGCCCCTCATCGACCGATGCCTCGGTAACGGTCCACGCGGGTGTGGTGGGTCGCCCCGATCGGGAGGTCCGGGCCGGCGATGGCGCCGATGAACGGAAGCCGAGCGACCGGAACGCGGTAGGTGACCCGAACCACGACCTCCGCGCCAGGCCCGATGCCCGCGAGGCATCCCGAAGCCTGGCTGGTGCACTCCGCTCGTACTTGGAGCCGCGCCCGAGGATCGCCGGCCGCATACCCGTAGTTCTCCAGCACCTCCTGATAGGCGAGTGCGGCCCTCCGCTCCGCGTCCTCGGCCGTGGCCGCCGTCACGTACACACGACCAACCTCCCGCGCCGCCGTCGACACCGCCAGCAGGGCGCGCTGCACGTCGGCCATCACGACGATCGCGTACACCAGCGGCACCACAAGTGCCAGGAACACCAACACGAACTCGATGACCGCCGCTCCCCTCTCCCCCTCCGACGCGGGTCCGGCGAGTCCGGCCCGTCCGCCGGGTCTCATCCGCCCACCTCGTCCGCGCCCACGCCTGTGGCCGCACCTGTGGCCTCGTCCGCGCCAGCGGCTGTGGCCGGTCCCGCGGCCGCGGGTGCGGCGGCGCCTGTGGCAGCGTCCGCGCCAGCGGCTGTGGCCGCGCCAGCGGCTGTGGCCGCGGCCGCGCCGGTCGATCCCGCGGCACGTGGTTCGCCCAGGACCCGGAGGTCCTCCTCCTTGTGCATCGCGGCGGTCATGTGGACCTCGAGCCCGGGGAGCCCTGGGACGAACGACGGCAGGGTCGCATCGGCCCGCAGCACCACGAGCCCGCTCTCGACCGCGCCGCGGACCGGCACGGTCTCCGCGATCCGTCGGCCGAGCGCCTCCCGCAGCAGCTTGCCCGCGGCGCGTTGGCCATCGGCGGTCGTTCGACCCGACGTCGCCGCTACCCGTGCGCCCTCGGACAGCGAGCCCATGACCACATTGCGCTCGTACAGGAACAGCGCGAACTGCGCCACCGCCATCGCGACCACGATCGCCAGCGGCGCTACCAGCGCGAACTCGACCACCGCCGAACCGCTCTGGCGCGAAGGTCCCGCCCGCCACCACCCCCGTCGGGGAGGTCGATGGCACCGCCTGGGACACCGGTCTCGGGCGAGCGGCGGAGGGCGCCTCTCACCATCTTCGACAGGCACCGGCTCACCCGCCAAAGCTGAGGTCGTTCAGGAATCGGTCGAGGATGCCCCGCAGCGCGCTGCTCGTGATGCCCCAGACCAGCAGCACGAGCGAGACGGTCATCGCCGTGATCAGCACCCAGCCGGGGACGTCGCCGGACTCGTCTCCCAGCCTGACCAGCAGGCGAGCGACGAAACGGTGGATCGTGAACATTGATCCTGCCTCCTATCGTTCTCGCCCCCTTGCCCATTGGTGCACCCTCACCGAGCGATCTCGATCAGCGTGAGAAAGCCCGGATACAGCGCGAACAGCACCACAACCGGCATCAACAGGAAGACGACCGGCACGAGCATGTAGACCTCGCGCCTGCCGCCCGCCTCGATCAGCTCGCGCTTGTGCTGCTCCCGTACATCGGTCGCCTGCGCCCGCAACACGTCCGCCAAGGGCGTGCCGCGCTCCACCGCCACCACCAGCCCGTCCACGAACCGGACCACCTGCGGGACCGGCACCCGAGCGGCCAGGCGCTCCAGCGCCGCGATGAACGGCGCTCCGGCGCGCAGATCCGCGAGCACCAGCCCGAGTTCCCGGCTGAGCTCGCCGTGCGCCCTGGCGACGACCCGCTCGATCGCGGCTCGCGGCGCCTCGCCGGCGGTCACCGCCAGGCAGATCAGGTCCGCCAGCGCCGGAAGCTCCTCCAGCATGCGCGCCTGGCGACGCTCGACCTGCTGGGTCAGGCGCCAATCACGGCCGAGGACGCCGCCGAGCAGGCCGAGGATGCCGGCCGCTGTTCCCGAGACGGCCGGCACCCCGCCCGACACGACCGGCACGATGAGCCCGACCGCGCTGGCCGCCGCGAGGCCGACGAGGCCCCAGAGCATCTGCTCGGCACGGAAACGCGGCACGTTCTCCGCGAGCCCCGCCTCGCGGAGACGCCGCGCAACCCCTGTCGCGCCCCCAAGACAGCGCTCGACGAGCTGCCCTCCCTCGTCGAGGATCGGCCGCAGCAGCCGATCGAGCATCGGGACCGGTACGAGCGGCGCCTCCTCGGTCTCCAAAAGCCGCGTCGACCGCGGTTCAAGGCCTCGCAGGTACGGGTCGAGGCGGGTCAGAAGGCGGGGGGCACGCCTGCCAGGTGCACCCGAGCCGAGCAATACCAGCCCGAACGCCATCGTCAGGCTGGTGAGCAGCGCCGCGGCGGGGCTCATCGCTCCACCCTCATCGCAGGACACGCTCCTCGACGGGCAGGCGCCCGATGCGCAGCATCAGGCGGTAGCCCGCGGTCGCGAGCACCGCCCCGACAGCGATGACCACGGCTCCCGCAGGACGTTGGTAGGCGGCCACGGCCTCAGGCTTGGTCGCCAGCAAGAGCAGCACCAGCCACGGCGTGCAAAAGGCCAGGCGCGCCGCCACGATCACCCAGCTCTGACGAGCCTCCAGCTCCCTGCGGACGCGGTGCTCGTCTCGGAGGAAGGCCGAGAGGGTTCGCAGCGTGCGACCAAGGTCGCTGCCGCCCAGCTCCCGAGCCACCCTGAGTGCCTCCACGACCCGGTCGGCGGCCGGGTCCGCGAGCTCCTCCTTCAACCGGTCGAGGGCTTCGCCGAAGCGTCCGGTCGCGTGGTAGGCCGCGGTGAAATGGACGAACGACTCACGCAGCGGATCGGGGCCCCGGTCGGCCAGGACCGAGACGGCGTCGGGCAGCGACATGCCGGCCCGCACCGCCGAGACGAGGTGATCGATCGCATCGGGCCAGACTTCGCGCCGCTCCCGCACGCGCCGCCCGTGCCGCGCCTTGAGCACGGCCACCGGCAGATAGCCGGCGAAGACCGCGAAGGCGAGCGCGAGCCAGACCGCATGCGTGATGGCGAGCAGCGCCAGCCCCGTGACCGTCCCGACCCCGGCGCAGAAGGCGAGCAGCTCGCTGAGGGACACGCTGCCGGCACCCGCACGGGTCATCCAGTCACGCACCCGCCTGCGGTGCTGCCGAGCCGAGCCAGGCCGCTGCGCGCCCGTGACTCCCAGGACCAGCAGCAGCACGCCAGCCACCAGCAGGCTCGGGATCGCCACGATGACCGGATCGCTCATGGGGCCGCCCTCCTCATGCGCAGAGCACCTCGCCCAGATCGATGCCGGCGGCCAGGAAGCGCTCCTCGTGTGGCGGGTAGTGCCCGGTCCACAGCAGCTCGCCCGCTACCTGGCAGAACAGCGACTGCGACTCGATCTCTCCAGCGGCCACCCGACCCGGCACGGCCAGGACCTCCTCGACCCGACGGCGCCCGTCGCCGTTGCACCGCATGAACACGATCAGATCGATGGCCGCCGCCACGCTCGGCACGATGAACCCGTGCGAGATGTTCTGGCCCGCCAACAACGGGAGCGTGGTCAGCTTGTCGAGCGCCTCTCGGGCGGAGTTGGCGTGCAGCGAGGTCATTCCGGCGATGCCGCTGTTCAAGGCAATCAGCAGGTCGAGCGCCTCCTCTTGCCGCACCTCGCCCACGATCACATCGCCACCACGTCCGGCAGATCGATCCGCAGTTCGAAGACCTCCTCACACGTGACCAAGCGCTCACGAGCCGGGATCGCGCTGGCCAGGCAGTTCAGCAGCGTGGTCTTGCCCGCTTGGGTCGCTCCCGGCACGCCACGCGCATGTATAACGCCCCCACCACCAGCGCCTTTGCCGCGCACCCTGACCCTCAAGGGCGGCTTCACGGTCCTCGACCCCCAGCAGCGCCGCCTGGACCGCCACGCCCACGCGCAGGGGCACAGCGACCTTCACAGCTACCTCCAAGCACGCGCCCAGCAGCAGGCCAGCCCCGCGCAGCTGGCCAGCGAGCTCGACACCACCACCACAGTCGTCCGCCACCTGCTGGACACCGCAGGCATCACCCCCTCGCCCCGCCGGGTGACCGCCGCCCACACGCGGCGCACCAGCACCGACCAGCAGCTCACCACCAGGGCGGCGGAGCTGGGCTTCGCCTCGCTCCAGGACTACCTGACCAACCGGGCGATCACCCGGCGATGGCCCAGCACCAGCATCGCCAGCGAACTCGGCGTCCACCCAGACACGGTGCGTGACCGGCTCGACCAGCAGCGGCTGCCACGCCAGCGGGCAACCCGCCGGCCCTACCGGGCGATCCAGCAGCAGACCGCGTGCTGGGGCGCCAAGCGGCAGGCCCGCCTGGCCGAGCTGGGGTTCGCCGACGTGGAGGAGTATTTGCGGGTCCGACGGATCGAGCTAGGCTGGTCGCTGCGGCGGATGCTCGCCGAGCTGCGGGTGGGTTCCGCCTGGCTGAAGGACCAGATGCATCACCTGCGCATCCCCTGACCACGTCTGCGGCTTGGGGCGCTGGGCGGCGTCGTGCGGCTTCCGCTGGTGTGATGACCGGGCATCGGGCCGCCGGTGATGTTGTCAGCTGGCGCGAGCCAGGCACCGACAGGATGCCGATGATGGGGTGTGAGAGCGTTCGCAACCTGGGCGTCAGGGCTGACAATGGCGCTGATGGTGTAGGGACTGTCGTCGAGCTGCGCGGTCGTCCGGGCCCGCACGTCCCTGCTGGCCGAGGCGTCGAAGCTGAGCGTGTAGCTTGAGCCGTTCTTCAGCAGGATCTTGGACTGCCCGATCTGGGCGTCCCACGGGTTGACGGTGCCCCCGACGACGTCCATGCACAGCTTGCCGCTGGCGACCCGCATCGTGGTCTTGTCGTCGCTGCTCCACCAAGGGTCGGTCGAGCCGCTGTCGAAGGTGCCGTTGAGGACTAGGACCAAAGCCGGGTAGTTAAGCGATCGGGCGTGTTGTCAAGGGGTTCGGCGTGGCGGAGGTGACAGGACAACGGGGCTCCGGTAGAACCGGATGATCGCCAAGACCATCGACTGTTCCGGGAGCCCCGTTGCCGCCGTATT
>WNGM01010835.1_pt1 | contig 21172 bp, 17 predicted proteins | sample 5400571 | NCBI WGS metagenome assembly WNGM01 (sample SAMN13153378, study PRJNA577476) | soil metagenome | isolation source: 100 cm soil or saprolite under Garry oak tree replicate 2 | place: USA:California | collected 2016-06-15 | reverse complement strand
TCCAGGAGATTTTCGCGCCCGTATAAGCCTCCCACGGTTTCAGGAAGCCGCGGAAAAGCAGGTTGTGCAGGTTCTGGTTGTTGAGCCCCATGAAAGAGAGCTCGACGCCCTTGAATTCCCCCTCCTTGACGCTCGCCTTGGTCGGACCGAGGCAAAGCTCGCCGACCTTCTGCCAATCGGCGTCGGTTGGAGCGCCTTTGCCCACGCCGGGCATTTGTAAAATCCGCGCCCGCAGATTGTCCTGTGCCAGCGCACGCTCGGAGAAGGTGCCGAGAGCGCCGGTCGAACCCAGGGCAGCGGCGCTGGCCGCTCCTTTGAGGACAGTGCGCCGGTTTGGCCGCATTCCGGGATGCTGATCGTGCTCTTGTTGTTTCACCACGAAACCTCCCTGTTTTCTGTTTTTTTGATGCTGAATTCCAGTCGCCTGAGCACCGTTATTCCGGGGATATGACGTTCGGAGACTCATGTGTCCTCCGCTCTTAGTGGCGTAATCCGGACAGGTGGTGACAGAGGCCTTTTCGAGTATGCAGCAGCCTTGATAGATGTCAACGAATCCGCGGCGAAGCGTGGTGCCCGGCATGTTCGGCAAGTTGAAGGCAGCGACACCGCGAATTGGAAGCAGCGCAACGCGATGGAAGCGCGCTTTCGGCTTTGCAAGATGAATGGCCGCCGTTCGTTGCCGCTCGGGTCTTGCCGATCCGTTTGAGCTAAGCCGCGTCAGGCGCAATGACACCTTTCTTGAAGATGAAGCAGCCATAGAAGCGACGTTCGCCGGTCTGTATCACGCAATAAGATCTCTTCGCGAGTTCATAGAAGGCAAATCGCTCGATCGAACCCATTGGCGAAGGGCAGCCCTGCGCAGCGTCGATCTCGGTCTGCACCTCGATCTGTACGGGGGGAACCTCATCGGGCTTGCCGACGATTTCCATTCGCAAAGCGGGCTTGTCGACAAAGGAATCGAGTGGCAGGACTGAAAGGATGGCGCGTGCCGCCCGGCCGGCGGTTAAGTTATCGATACGGAGGAGCCGCTTAAGCACGGTCTGACGAGCGGTCGCGTCGGCCGGGAAATTCATGTCACAGATGACGAGTTCGTCGCCGTGGCCCATGGCGCGCAACGCATAAAGCACGTCCGCGCCGAGAATTGGATCGATCGATTTCAACATGCTACCCTCCTTGGAATTCGCCAGATTTTTTGAGACTAGAGCATGATCCGGAAAAGCGGGAAACCGGTTTTCCCTCGCGACAAACGCGAAGCGTTTGCGCGGAGATCATGCTCAAACAAAACGATGAGATCATGATCCGATTCAATCTAATCGGATCATGATCCAGGGTTCGAGACGAACCGGTTGTTCGAGCTATCGTGGTGAGGGTGGCAACAGCCCAGCCTTCGAGATCACAGTTGCGGTCTTCTGGCCAGCTTATTCTCCTGCGATTTTCTCTTGCGATTTTTAGTGGTCGAAAGAATAGTCTGCGCGGCGCGGCGCAACGCCGGATGGCGGCACGTCCAGGCGCACCGCAACACCTTCGAGTTCAGGGCTGGGGGCCGGATAGAGCTTCATAACCAGAGGATCGTGCCCTGGGACGATGTGGCCCTCGTCCGGCGCAAGTGCGAGCAGCCTGTCAAAGCCCTCCAGCATTTCTCCGATATGGAAGGCCGTTGTAAACGGCCGGCTGCTTGCCATGTTTTCGTAGAAATGAGTGACGTCGGAGGCGAGCACGACAAATCCGCGGCGGGTCTTGACCCGGACGAATTGAAGCCCCGCCGAATGGCCGCCCACCGCATGCACCGTCAAGCCGGGTGCAAGCTCCGCGTCGCCGTTGTAGAACATCACACGCCCAGCATAATTCAGCCGCACAATCCCGCACACGTCCTCGACCTCGAACGAATGGGACAGGCGCGGATAGTGCATGTAGCGCCCGGTGGCATAGGCCAGTTCGCGCTCTTGGAGATGAAACCGCGCCTTCGGAAAGCGGTCGAAATTGCCCACATGGTCGTAATGCAGATGGGTGAGAATGACATCTTCAACCGCATTCGCATCAATACCGAGCGCGGCGAGCGCCGCCACAGGACAGCGCAAAAATCTGCGTTTGCGCTTTTCCGACACTTCCGCGTTAAAGCCGGTATCGATGACAAATGTTCGGCCGCCGCCCTTTGCCACCCACACGAAGTAATCCATCGGCATCGGCCCGTCGTGCGGATCGCCGCCGATGAAGTGCTCGCCGCGTCGCGCGTCACGGGTGGCACGCGTCACGGGTGGCATAACGGATAGCAAAGAGCTCGTAATCGAATTCGGCCATGATGTCTCCCACTTCGCTGCACGTTCAAACCGGCGTTTCAATGGCTCATGTCCGGATAGGAACGGGGCGGTCCGGGCGCCATGCCAAGATAAGCATCCTTTAGCCGGGGCGAGACGAGCCGTCGCTCGGTCTTGCGCCGCTCGTCGTCGAGAGTGTGCACCAGGCGATCGACCGGATCCGTCGCGAGATGGGCATCGGCGGCATCCTGGTCGAGCAGAACGCTGCAGTCGCACTCACCGTCGCGGCCCGATATGCTTCAAGCGTTGGCGGAGATGGGCTCAGCAGGCGATAGCGGACTCGCTCAGCCCTGCCGCTCGCCCGTTACGCGCCAGATCACATCGCCAACATCGTCCGCCACCAGAACGGAGCCGTCGGGACCGAGCGTTACCCCTACCGGTCGTCCATAGGACACCCGCTCGTCCGGTGCGAGGAATCCCGTCAGAATATCCCGCGGCGGCCCGGCCGGGCGCCCGTTCGCGAACGGCACGAAGACGACCTTGTAGCCACTCAGCGTGCTGCGATTCCAGGAGCCGTGCTGCCCGATGGCCATGCCGTCCGGAAATCCCGGAAGCGTGCCGGACGGCAGCCAGCATAGACCCAGCGACGCGGTGTGCCCGCCCAGCGCGTAGTCCGGCGTGATGGCCTTTGCGACCGCGGTCCGATTCTGCGGTACCCGATCGTCCACCGTCTGCCCCCAGTAGCAATAGGGCCAGCCGTAGAAACCCCCGTCGCGGACCGAGGTCAGATAGTCGGGAGGTGTCTCGTCGCCGAGGCCGTCGCGCTCGTTGACCACCGTCCAGAGCACGCCGGTTTGTGGCTCCCATGCCATGCCCACCGCGTTGCGCAGGCCGCCGGCAAAGATGCGGCTGCTGCCATCCGCCAGATCGAGCTCGTAGATGGCGGCCCGGCCTTCCTCTACTTCCATGCCGTTCTCGGCGATATTGCTGGACGAACCGACCCCGGCATAGAGTTTCCGGCCATCGGGGCTCGGCAACAGACTCCGCGTCCAATGTCCGCCGGGCTTGAAGCTGGTGAGTTTCCGCCCTGGCGCGGTGATGCGGTTCGCGCCCGCCGCATACGGGAAGGCCATCACGCCGTCGGTGTTGCCGACATAGAACGTGTCGCCCAGCAGCGCCATGCCGAACGGCTGGTTCAGTCCCTCCATAAAAATTTCGCGCCTTTCGGCGATGCCGTCGCCATCGGTGTCGCGCAACAAGGTGATGCGGTTCGCGCTTTCGCCGAGGGCGGAGGCCCGTCGCATCGTCGCCTGCATCGCATAGCTGAACACGCTCCTGACCGGTCCGGCGACCTGATTCGACTCGGCAATGAGGACGTCGCCATTGGGCAACACGTTTATCCAGCGCGGATGTTTCAGACCGGTCGCAAACGCATTGACCTTGAGCCCCGGGGCCGCGACTGGCATTTGGCCGTCGGTCCACCCCCTGGCCGTCGGCATCTTGAGCGTCGGGATGCTGCCCTGCGGCTTCGCCACTGGCACCACCGGAGCGCTGCCCCAGGCTGGCTCATGCGCGACACCCTGCAGGCGGCGCCACAGGACCGCGGCGGCGCCGATCAGTGCGACTATTCGCGCAAAAATGCCGGACAAGCTCATGTAATTACCCCCTGTTGATCGCGCGCACACTGTCCGACGCCAAGCCGCGTTAACTCGCGTCGGAATTTCAAAATCGTCGTCGTGGTCATGGCGGTCGGCCTTCGTGGTTCAGCCGGGTACGCAGATCATCAATCGATCCTCAGCTTCGCGTTGCGCACAGCCTCGCTCCACTTTTCTATTTCCAGCTTGATCCGGGCGCCGAACTCATCCGGTGTCGCGCCAGTTCATCGATAGTGCCCGATCGCGACCAAAACCTAACATAGGTTCCATTGGAATTGACCGCCAGCCGGCCGCTCGCCATACTTCCCGTGAAGACGAGCATATGAGACTCGCCGATTCCGGGAGAAGAAAATGAACAGCATATTGGCCGTTGTCACAGGGACGTTGATGTCTGCCGTGTGGCTCATGCCGGCCGCCCTGGCTCAGACGGCATGCGTCACCCAGAACATGGCCGTTCCCGCCGGCGCCAACACCAGCGACCATGCGGCGCCCTTCTTCATCGACACGACAGGCCTCGACTTCAGCACCAAGCCGCCGACGCGCGATCCGAACAACCCGAACTATCCGCGCGCGACGGAGCTGTCCGACGGCACCCTGCCGCCGGCCGGCGCCGAGGGAAACTTCATCATCGGCCCGACCCATGCGCCCGCGCCCGAGACCGTGGCGAAGGACGGCGTTCCGAAAGGCACCACCATCTCGTTCACGATCTCGTCGAAGGAGAGCGTGATCTACAATCCCGGCCTGATCCGCGACGATGTGGCGGGCTGCGGCAACAGCTCGATCATGATCGCGACGACGGCGCCGGGCGACAAGTCGAACATGATCGTCACCACCAGCCACCCCGGCACCTGGACCCGCACGATCGACGTCTATGTCCCGCCGAACTACGTGCGCGGCACGGAGGCGCCGTTCATCGTGCTGGGCGACGGCGGCTCGACCGCCTGGAAGGACATGAACACCACCCTCGACAATCTGATCCAGCAGCGCCGCGTGCCGCCGATGGTCTCCATCCAGATCGGCAATGGCGGGCAGGACGCGCAGGGCGCCCAGCCGCAGTTCGTGGAGCGCGAGGTGTTGCCGCTCGTCGAGCAGCGCGCCGGGGTGAAGCTCACGAAGGACCCCGAGGGCCGCGCCACCATGGGGCTGAGCTCGAGCGGCACGGCGGCCTTCACCATGGCGTGGTTCCATCCCGAACTCTATCGCCGGGTGCTGGCCTATTCGCCGACCATGGTAAACCAGCAATGGCCGTGGGATCCGTCGCTGCGCGGCGGCGCCTGGGAATATCACAGCCCGTGGGCGGGCCCGGCCGGCCCCAACCTCACCGTGAAGGCCGGCGTGCTCACACCGTCGGAGGCGCCCGGCGCGCCGCTGATCCCCAGCGCGCCCACCAAGCCGATCCGTTACTGGTTCGAGATGGGCGATCAGGACCTGTTCTATCCCAACCCGACGATTCCCGACGGCATGCACGACTGGACGCTGTCGGCCGAGCTGATGGCCAAAGTGCTGGCCGCCAAGGGCTATCACTACCAGTTCCTGTTCGCGCGCAACGCCAAGCACGTCGACCGGCCGACCGTCGCGCAAACCCTGCCGGCGGCGCTGGAATGGACGTGGAAGGACTATCCGATTCCGTAGGGACGTCAACGCGATGGAAGCGCGTCATCGAGCCATAGGTGCGGCAACGCTGTCGCCATTCCGCGCTGAAGGCGAATTAGCTGGACGGCGGTGCAGCTTACGGCAAATTGTCTCTGAGAAAGATTTCGATGCGGATGCGCTCCTGATCGGGATTGATCGATTCGCCTAAGCAATGGGCAAGCAGGATTCTGGCCGCGGAGCGGGCTTCGTGCCCGGGATCCTGATTGATAATAGCGTCGACCACGCCGCCGAGCAGAAATCGTCTGGTATCGGCGGTCAATTCATGCGCGATCCAGACGATATCCTGCGCTCGGTCCGACGCTTCAAGCGCTCCCGCGATGCCCTCGTTGCCGGCACCTGCATTATAGAGGCCAATCAGATCGGAGTGTTCGCCGAGCATGGCCGAGGTCAGCGCGCGATTCTGTTCGCTGTTGTCGCGCCCCTCGCGCGCCGGTAGCGCCACCAGATTGGGATATTCGCCGGACAGAACCTGATAAAATCCGAAATGCCGTTCTGCATGATCGCGCAGCGACATCGAGCCGACAATCACCCCGACCTTGCCTTTCCTGCTGCCGAGGAAGCGTCCCATCAGCGAGGCCGCGGTGCGGCCGGCGGCGGGATTGTCGACGCCGACATAGTGCGCCCGCCGGGAGGAGGGTGCGTCCGATACCAGCGTGACGACATGAACGCCGCGCGCAACGAGGTCGTCGATCGCGGCCCTGACCCTGGTATGGTCGAGCGCGACGGTCGCAACGCCGTGATAGTTTGGCGAAAGCCGTTCAAGCGCCGAAGCGAGCGCAGTCGGATCGAACACATCGACATGCATGACGTCGATATAGCCGTTCTGGCTTGCCAGCCAATCGGAGGTGCGCTCGACCTGCACCGACAGGTTGGACATGAAGCTGTTGGCGTTGGAGGGCAGGATGAAGGCGAAACGGAAGCTCTCGTTGCGGGCGAGCCGCATGGCGGCGGCATTGGCCCGGTAACCGAGCTTGGCGATCGCCAGTTCGACGCGGGCAATGGTCTGCCCGCGCACGCCCTCGCGCTGGTTGACGACGCGGTCGGCGGTGGCCAGCGACACACCGGCTTCGCGGGCGACGTCTTCAAGCGTCGCCCTCCGGCTCGGTATTCGCTCGCCATGCGCGCTCATCGCGCCGCCCAAAGCATGCCGCGGGTCATCAGGGTTCTGATTTCGGGGACATCGAGTTCATAGGCCCGATGCCCGAGCGACGAATAGAATACGCGCCCCTGGCCGAAACGCTTTTTCCACACCACCGGCATCACGACGCCATCGACCCAGGGAGCGTGACCGGCGTTGAAGGTCGTCGTTGCCAGCACCTCGATGGCGGGGTCGACATGCATGTAATATTGCTCGGAACGGTGTTCGAAACTGTCGATGCCGGCCATCACGGGATCATCGGGCCTGGTCACGTCGACCTTGTAGTCGATGATGTTGCCGGGATGGGCCACCCATTGCCCGCCGCACATGAACTGATAGTCGACGTTGTCGCGGAACGCGTCGCACATGCCGCCATGATGTCCGGCAAAGCCGACGCCGCTCTTGACCGCGTCGCACAGCGCCAGCGCCTCCGGCTTCTCGATCTTCGACATGGTGTAGATCGGAATGATCAGCGAGAGGTTCTTGAGGGCCGGATCGAGGAAGGCCTCGGTTGTGGTTTCGATCCTGACCCCGAAGCCTTCGGCTTTCAGCCAACCTCGTATCATCGAGGCGCACAGATCCGGATCGTGTCCCGGCCAGCCGCCCCATACGATCATCGCCTCGCGCATTTTCAGCATCCTTTGCTTAATCGATTTGGCCGGTAGCAAGTCCCGGCGGTATCATCGCCGGACGTTCGACGGTGGTTTCGAGTTTTATGCGGCGTCCCTGGTCCGATGATATCTGAAACGCCTCCATGGCCTCCAGCACATGCAGCGCCAGCGCGCCGCTGGCGCGGTGCGGCCTGTTGCCGACAATGGCCGCCGCCATGTCGGCGACGCCGATGGAGCGGAATTCGCCTTCGGTGTTGCCGTGGGTATGGGGTTGTGGCTGCCATTCGCCACCGGTCCTGGCGAGGCTGACCTCGCCGCCGAAACGGTTGGGATCTGGCACCAGCAGGCTGCCGGCGGTGCCGTAGATTTCGATCGGCAGGTGGCTGTGCTTCGGCACATCGAAACTCATGGTGATGGCAATCACCGCACCCGAGACGAATTCGAGCGTGCCGGTAACGTGAGTGGCGACCTCCACCGGAATCATCGTGCCGTTGAGGGGCTCGCTGGTGATCAACCGCTCCAGACGGGGTTTTGTCGCCGCGCCCATCACCGAGGCGATCGGACCGAGCAGCTGAACCAGGTCGGTGATGTAATAGGGGCCCATGTCGAGCATCGGGCCGCCGCCGCGAAGATAATAGAAGCCGGGCGCCGGATGCCAGCGTTCGTGGCCGGGGCACATGAAGAAGGCGGTGCCGCCGACCGGCGTGCCGATCGCCCCGTCGTCGATCAGCTTGCGCGCGGTCTGGTGCCCGCCGCCGAGGAAGGTGTCCGGCGCGCAGCCAACGCGCAGATTTTTCTGGGCGGCGAGATCCATCACCTTGCGCGCCTCGGCGACATTGACGCCGAGCGGCTTTTCCGAATGGACATGCTTGCCGGCGTTCAGAACCGCGAGGCTGACATCGGTATGGGCCAGCGGCACCGTCAGGTTGACGACGATTTCGACGTCATCGCGTTTCAGCATCTGGTCGACCCGCATGCCGGGAACGCCGAATTCTTTTGCGCGCTGCTCGGCCGCCGCCGACCGCATATCGGCGACCGCGCGCAGTTCGATATTCGAAAACTGCTTCATGGCCGTCAGGTAGGCCTTGCTGATGACGCCGCAGCCGATGACGCCGATGCCGACTTTTCTCATGGAGCCTCCGCTTCGATCCGTTTGAGTGTGGTTGGTTGGTCTGAACGCTCAGCCCTTGACCGCTCCCGCCGTCAGCCCGGCGACGATGTGTTTTTGCGCGAACAGAAACAGGATGATGGTCGGCAGGATCGTCAGCGTGACGAACGCCAGGATCAGGTGCCATTCCGACGAGTATTCGCCCTGATAGACCATGATGCCGAGTGGCCAGGGATAGAGGTCGTCGCTGTTCAGCATGATCAACGGGATCAAATACGAGTTCCAGCTGTTGACGAAAACGATGGTGCCGACGGTCGCGAGAATCGGACGCGACAGCGGCAGCGTCACATAGCGGAAAAACTCGATATAGCTGCAGCCGTCGATTCGGGCTGCTTCGAGAAGTTCATACGGAATGTCCTTGAAGAAACGCCGCAGCAACAGGATGCTCATCGCCAGCGCAAACGCCACCTGCGGCAGTACGACGCCGAAATAGGAGTCGAGCAACCCGAGATCGCGCACCTTGATGAACAAAGGCAGGATGGCGGTCGCCGCCGGAAACAACAGGCCCATGGTGATATAGCTCATCAGCATGGCGCTGCCGAAAAACTTGATTTGCGCGAACACGAAAGCGGCCATCGATGCGGCGATCAGCGTCAGCACCACGGTCATGGTCGAAATGATGAGCGAATTGCCGAGCAGCTGCCAGTACCGTTTCGACATGAGAATGCCACCGTAATTCTCCCATTCCCACACCTGCGGCAGGCCGAACGGATTGGTCCGCAACTCGCCGAGCGATTTGAAGCCGCCGAGCACGGTTGCCACCAGCGGCGTCGCGACGAAAACCACCACGACCGCCAGGAACAGCGCCTTGTACAGCGCGGCCAGGTCGAAACCCCGGTCCGAAAATGTTGCCTGCTCACTCATCGCGCATGAACCAGCGTTTGTAGGTGAAGGCGAAGGTGACACAGATGCAGAACAGGATGACGCCGACCGCGCTGCCGAAGCCGACGCGCATCCGCATCACGCCGAAGGTGTAGAGAAAGCTCACCATGGTATGCGAGGAATCCGCCGGACCGCCGCGCGTCAGCGGCATGATCAGATCGAACAGCTGCAGCGAGCCGACGATGGCAAAAAATGCCGAGAGGCGAATGGTGGGATAAAGCAGCGGAATCACGATGTAGCGCAGGTTCTGCCAGCGCGTAGCCCCATCGATTTGTCCCGCTTCGACCAAATTGCGGTCCATGCCCTGCAGGGCGGCGATGAACAGCATCATGTGAAAACCGAAATACTTCCACACGACCACGATCAGGATTGCGAGCATCGAGGTCTGCGGGCTGGCGAGCAGATGCGGCGCCTGGGCGCCGAATGCCCTGAAGATCGCGGCGAGCAGGCCGTAGTCGCCGTCATAGACGAAGCTGAAGATCAGGCCGGTGGCGATTTCAGCCAGGATATAGGGCATGAAGAACAGCATGCGCAGTGCCACCGCGCCGCGAAACTTCTCCGCCAGGATCAGAGCCAGCGACAGCGCCAGCGGCAACTGGATCGACAGCGACACCACGATGATCAGGATGTTGTTGCGGAAGGCGAGGCCGAAGGCGCGGTTGTCGAACACGAAGCGGTAATTGTCGAAGCCGATCCAGTTCTTCGGGCTGCCGAACCCGTTCCAGTTGAAGCCGCTGTACCACGCCGCCTCGACCACCGGCATCATGACAAACAGCGTGAACAAAAGGAGCGCAGGCGGCAGAAACAACAGCGCCGCCGTAAGCTTTCCAGAGTCGAACGGCCGATGGGCAGTGAGCGCGCTCATGGATATTCCCATCGCCTTGTGATTGGCAACCAACATCATGCCACGGCCGGACGCAGGGCTGAGGAAATCCGCAACCTGTTTCTTTAGTTGCCCTGCCGGTAGGCGTCCTGGATCGCCTTGGCGGCTGCTTCGGGCGTCATGCTTCCGCCGGCGATTTCGGCGGTGACGTCATTGACCACGCGTCCAACGGAGGGGCCGAGGCTCTGATCGTAGAAGTTTTGATGGTATTTTGATCGTGCCAGGTTCTGCGCGACGGTTTGCATCAGCGCATTGGCAAGCCCTTCGCTTGCGCCCTTGTAAACCGGAATCAGAAAGTTGCCGGCAGCGAGACGTTTCTGCACCTCCAGCGAGACAAAGTATTTCAGGAACTCGACCGCCTGTTTCGGCGCGCCCTTGGTCACCAGCCAGCCGTTGATGCCGCCCAGCGTGTCGGTCGGGTCGCCATTTCCACCGGGAACCGTCGGGAAATCGAACCAGCCAAGGGTTTCGTCGCCGAGGCCCTTTTTATCGGCGGCAAGCGCGCGCTGCTGGTGATAGGCGGTGCTGATCGCCAGCGTCATCGCTGCCTTGCCGTCGCCGAAGGCGCCGATCGCTTGCGGGTTCTTGAAGCCGAGGAAGCCATTTTGGAACGGCTGAAGATCGACCAACTGCTTGAACAGCTGCCCCGATTTGATGAAGGTCTCGCCCTCGAAGCCGCCGTTCTCGCCGCGCAGCGCCGCCTCGAAGGCCGGTTTGCCGCCGACGCGGACCGCAAGGTTGGTCCAGTAGAAATGGATCGGCCATTTGTCCGCGCCGCCTACCATCAGCGGTATTACCCCGGCCGCCTTGAGCTTCTTGACCGCATCGAGCAGATTGTCCCAGGTCTTGATCCCGGCGCCGTCGATACCGGCCTTCGCCATCAATTGCTTGTTGTAGAAAAAACCGACCTGCGACTGCGCATAGGGGATGCCGTAAATCTTGCCGTCAAAGGTGAAAGCATTGACCGCGGCCGGCGCCAGATTGTCTTTGTAGCCCGATATCGGTACGGCGATGTCCTCAAGCACGCCGGCATCGATCTGCGATTTCAAAACCCCACCGGCCCAGCTGTAAATGATGTGAGGCCGATCTTTCGATTGCAGCATGCTTGGCAGTTTGGCCTTGTAAGCCTCGTTCTCGAGGAACTGCATCTCAATTTTGACGCCGGGATTTTTGGCCTCGAAGTCGCGCGCGACTTCCTCCCAGATTTTCACCTGGTTCGGGTTGACCTCAAGATGAAGCCACTTGACCGACGTTTGCGCCGCGGCTGCCCCGGCCGTCAGCAGCAGCCCGACCGCCGCCATCGCGGCCCGCCCGGGTATCCTCATGTCGGCCTCCCACAGAGATCGTTTTTTTTGACACTGCCTGCCACCGCTAAGGGAGTGAAAAAATCATGACCGCTGTTCAGTCGACCGGGGCGATTTATCCGGATCTCGCCAACAAGACCGTGCTTGTCACCGGTGGTAGCAGCGGCATTGGCGAAGCTATCGTCCGGCGCTTCGCAGCCCAAGGTTCGAACACGGCCTTCATCGATATCAAGGAAATCGAGTCCCAAGCGCTTGTGAAAGAACTGGCGTCGCAGGGCCATCGGATTCATTTCGAGCCCGCCGACCTCACGGACATCGCCGCGCTGCGTTCCGCGATCAACAAGATCCGCGGCGTGTTTGGCGGCGTCCAGATTCTCATCAACAATGCGGCGCATGATGAGCGCCATGCGACGCTCGAGGTGACGCCGGAATATTGGGACGACCGGATTGCCGTCAATCTGAAGCACCAGTTTTTCGCGGCGCAAGCCGTGCTCCCCGACATGATCGAGGCGAAGGCCGGCTCGATCGTCAATTTCGGTTCGACCTCGTGGATGATTGGACAGGGCGGCATGGCGGCCTACACGGCGGCGAAGTCCGGCGTACTCGGGCTCACCCGGTCGCTGGCGCGCGATTTCGGTCCCTACAACATCCGGGTCAACGCCATCGCACCGGGCTGGATCATGACGCAGCGGCAGCTTGATCTCTGGCTCAATCCGGAAAGCGAGAAGGAGTTGATGCAGCGGCAATGCCTGAAGCGCCGCCTGATGCCCGACGAAATCGCGCGGGCCACGCTGTTCTTCGCTTCCGACGAAGCCTGCGCCTGCACCAACCAGCAATACGTCATCGACGGTGGTTGGGTCTGAGGACTTCATCTTCGTCACGAGGATCCGTCCAACGCTGATCGGCAGATCATCTACCGTCGCACGTCACTCCTTGTTGAGTTGCAGGATCCTGCCGCGCACGTATTCTTCCATCAGTTCGGGAGCAGACGCGCCGAACATCCGAATGCGGCCGGTGTGCAGCAGCAGGAGCAGACCGGTCGCGTGTGCGAAGCAGTCCACCATTAGCATGTTGGCCTTCTGCCGCGATGCGCCGAGAGCCTCTGCGGCCTCTGCGATCGGATGTAGCGCGGCCTCCAGTGCCGCGTTCAATTCCTCGTCGCGGGCGTGTCCCAGCCCGGCCGGCTTCATGCCACCGCGGAACAGGTAGAAGCCGAGATCCAAATCGCGGGGGTTCTCCGCATAGTACCGGAAGAAGGCCATCGCGGCGGCGCGAAGCTTCTGTTTCGGGCCACGCGTCTTCGCGACGGCCTGATCGACGGTGCCGCCCAAGGAGGCGAGGGAGTCGCGCAGCACCTCGGCATAGATCGCTTCCTTCGAGTCGAAATGGAAATAGAGCGCCGCCGGCGTATATCCAGCTCGCGTCGCGATCGCGCGCAGGCTCCCGCCTTCGAGACCCTCGGCCGCGAACACCTCCCGCGCCGCGTCCAGGATCAACTCCCGCTTGTGTTCGCTGACCGCCTGTTGCCGCCCCGCTCGCCGCTTTTCCGCCATCCGTCGCCTTTCGCGGTTGACAACAATTCCAGCTTTGCTAAATTCTAACATCGTTCAAAAAAATGAACAAGTGTCATGGACGTATATCATGCTGATGACAGCCGCTGACTATCGGGATTCGTTGCGCGCCTACAAGCCGCGCGTTTTCGTGAACGGCAAGGCCATCGAAAGCGTCGCGGACGAACCGCTGCTCGCTCCGGGTGTGGCCGGTGTCGGCGTGACTTACGATTTCGCGCATCAGAAGCAGCACCTGCCGATCATGACGGCGCGCCAGGGCACGTCGGGCAAGACCGTCAATCGCATGCTCCACATCAACGAGAATTCGACGGACCTGCTCTACAAGCTGGAGGCAGTACGTCTGGTCTGCAGGACGTCCGGCTGCGCGCAGCGTTATCTGACGCACGACGCGCTGAACGGTCTGTTCCAGTCCACCAAGCTGACCGACGATCATCATGGCACCGACTACAGCCAGCGCTTTCTCGGCTATCTCCACGACGTTCAGGACCGCGACCTTACGCTGGGCGTCGCGATGACCGACGCGAAGGGCGACCGCTCCAAGCGGCCGGGCCAGCAGGTCAACCCGGACGTCTACCTGCACATCAAGGAGCGGAGGCCGGACGGCATCGTCATCCGAGGCACCAAGGCGATCGTCACCGGCGCGCCCTATATGCATGAGTTCCTGGTGATGCCCTGCCGAACTCACGTTCCGGAGGACAGCGATTTCGCGGTGTGCTGCGCGGTCCCCGTTGACGCCCCCGGCGTAACCATCGTCGCGCGTCCCGCCGGCCGTCCCGGTGAGGCTTCCTCCAAGTTCTCGGCCAAGTACGGCCAGTCCGTCGGCGTCGTGATCTTCGACGACGTGTTCGTCCCGCACGACCGGGTTTTCCTGGCCGGCGAAACGGAAGAGGGCGGTTTCCTGACCACGTCGTACGCGACGCATCATCGGCATTCCTGCATCGGTGCTCGCGCGGGTTTCGGCGACCTCCTGATCGGCGCGGGTGCGCTCATGATCGAGGCCAACGGCCTCGATGCGGAACGGCATGGGCACATCCGCGAGGCGATGGTCGAGCTGATCACCATCACCGAGAGCTTCTATGCCTGCGGCGTCGCATCCTCCGTTTACTGCACCAAGGACACTGCCGGCTCGGTAATGCCCGATGCGGTATTCTCCAATATCGGCAAGCTGCTTCTGGCCACCAAAATCTACGACATGCACCGCGTGGCGCATTATGTATCCGGTGGCCTCATCGTCGCGTTGCCGGGACCTGACGAGGATCACAATCCGGAGACGCGCGCGTCGCTGGCCGCGGTCATGGGCGGCCGTCCGGACATTCCGGCCGAGCAGCGGGCCGAAGTCGCCCGCTTCATCGAGGATCTCACCGTCTCACACCAAGCGGGTTGGTACTCGGTGATCTCGCTCCACGGCGGTGGCTCGCCCGAAGCAATGAAGCGCGAGATTTGGCGCAATTATCCCGTCATGGAAAAGGCCGAACTCGTCGAGAAGTTGCTCGACCGCGGCATCCTCGACGAAGGCCGCCGTGTTTCGAAGCAGCCGGGCCGGTGCTGCGCGACGGGATGCGAGGTGCCGGAACCTTTGGCCAACCGCTCCAAGGACGAGCCCGCGCTCGAAGGCGCGGTGGAGTAGCGCGCGGGCGGGAGGAACGTCCGCCAATGGATAGGCGCACAATTGCCTCTTGATCATTTTCATATTCGGGACCCTTGCATCGGAGAGTTTTTTTGATGGTCATGCAGCCTGGAACGATGCTTGTGTTTGCCGCGACGGTAATGCCGTTAGTTTGCACCCCCGGGCCTGACATCCTTTTTGTAGCATCACAAGGACTGTCAGGGGGGCCACGCGCCGCCATGCGCGCAAACCTGGGAGTGCTACTCGGATACATGATGCACGCCCTTCTTGCCGCTTTCGGTGTGGCTGCCCTTGTCGCCGCCTCGCCGGTGCTGTTTGAGATACTGCGCTGGGTTGGTGTAGCTTATTTGGCTTATCTCGCCATAAAATTGATCCGATCCGCGATTCATCCCGGGCATCTGTCTCTCGCTAAAACTCCTGACAACGCGCTGGTCAGGCGAGGATTCCTGACGAGCTTTCTGAATCCGAAGGGATTGATGGTCTACTTCGCCATATTGCCCAACTTCATGACATCCGGCGATAGCGTCGGATTACAAGCCGTCGTTCTTTCCGCGATCTTCATCGCGTTGTGCGGCATCATCTACAGCGTGGTCGGCTTTGTAGTCTCTTCGATAGCTCGAAGAGGCAGCTTTTGCGACCGTCGTCGCCGCTACGTGGAGGGTGCTGCTGGTGCGCTCCTGATTTTTGCTGCCGGCCGACTAGCCGTGAATTAAGATTCGAGGAGCGCGTATCAAAAGAAGCCTCCGGCCTTTCGCACCACGTCACGGTCTGCTGCGACGGCAATCCGCGCGGTACAGCGTCACTGCCGTTGGTACGACAATGCAGTATGCGCGGCGCCTGACGAGTGAGGAGAAATAAGCGCAAATCGTCAAAGCCAAAGCCAAGCCATCGAAAAGAAATGAAAATGCTTCAGCACCACATAATGGGTGTTGTGACGTACCGATTAGTCGCCGTTATGCTGCAGCCGCAACCTGCGTCATGCTAACAAAGGGCGTCTTTTCTTTGAAGCTGCGATAAACGACACCCTTGCGTTTTAGATGTCGAATCGAAGCCGGCACGATCGCAATACCTAACCCCGCAGAAACGAGACTAATGATCGTCTGGGTCTGTCGCGCTTCCTGAGCAATCCTCAAAGTGAAACCGGCTGTTCGACAAAAGCCGAGAATTTCGTCAAAGAGGGCGGGTGCAATCGCTCGTGGAAACATGATCATTTCTTCCGATGCGAGTCGCTTAACGGAAATTGACGAAGCCCCAGTCGCTAGCGCGTGTCCCACCGGAATGGCCGCGACAAGATGTTCTGTCATGACCTCAAGGCACTCGAAGCCCGGTTGATCGAAGGGCCCCATCAACAGACGCGTTCCAGAGCAGCAAGGATCTTGCGCATCTCCTGGAGGAGAATTGCTCCCGCAGCCGTCAAGGCGACATTCCGTTGGTCGCGATCAAAGAGCTTGACCCCGAGCTCTTCCTCAAATGCGCGAATTTGGATGCTCAAAGGTGGTTGTGACATGCCAAGACGCTTCGCAGCGCGCCCAAAGTGAAGTTCCTCGGCCGTTGCGACAAAGTATCTAATTCTCCGCACGTCCATTGGTCATTCATCCTATATATCAATTGGTAGCCAAAGATATATTGGACGGAGGAACCGTGCAACGTCAGGATGGAGGGAGCACTGCGGTCGGCGGAATTTGCGCCGGGAGCCGGACCGCTACATTGCCATGGGAGATGCCAGTTATGTCGAATGAGCTCCGAGTTTCTGGCCTGCCTAGCCGCCATGTGACGCAGGGGCCGCACCAAGCGCCGTCTCGCGCGATGATGTACGGAACTGGCGTTGCAAAGGGCGGATTAGACCAGCCGCTGGTGGGTGTCTTCACGACGTGGAACAATGCGTCGCCGTGCAACATGGGATTGCGATCACAATCCGAAGCGGTACGCGCAGGTGTCAAGGCAGCGGGCGGGACGCCATTCGAGTACACGACTGTAAGCGTCACGGACGGCATCTCGAACGGCACTCAGGGCATGAAACTCTCCCTCGTCTCGCGAGAATACATCGCCGAGACGATCGAACTCGTCGTGCGCGCCCACTACTACGATGCAATGCTTTGTTTGGGGGGATGCGACAAGAACATACCCGCAATGATGATGGCGATGTTACGGCTCAACGTCCCATCGCTGTTTATTTACGGGGGGTCGATTCTTCCTGGGCGGATGGCGGGCCAGGACATAACCGTCGTTGACGTTTTTGAAGCCGTGGGTGCGCTGACGGCCGGAAAGATTACCCCGAATAAGCTGCAAGAGTATGAGCAGGCGGCGTGTCCGACCGTCGGAGCGTGCCCCGGTATGTATTCAGCTGGAACGATGTCTGCCGTCTCGGAAGTAATGGGACTGGCGCCGCCAAATTCCGCCTTTATGCCAGCAGTACATACGAGGCGGCTCGCAATGGCTGAACAAGCCGGACACGATCTCATGCGCATGGTCCGTGACAAGGTTCGGCCTCGGGATATCGTCAGCCGCAAGTCGTTCGAGAATGCGGCTGCCCTGGTCGCGGCTTCCGGAGGATCCACGAATGCCGCGCTGCATCTCCCGGCGATGGCACATGAGGCCGGCATCGAATTCAACTTGGATGATGTCGTTTCCGTATTTCGCCGCACACCTTATATGGCAGACCTGAAGCCGGGCGGGCGATACCTCCCAAAAGATGTGTTTGAGATCGGTGGAGTGCCCGTTCTAGTCAAAGCGCTCCTGGATGGCGGATACATTCACGGCGAAGCGATGGTCTACACAGGCCAAACCCTCGCGGAGCAGTGTCGAGAAGTTATTCTTCCTGAAGACCAGGACATCATCCGGCCGGCCCACGCTCCGCTGTCGCGAAACTCAGGCGTAATAGGCTTGCATGGCAACCTGGCTCCACAAGGAGCCGTCTCAAAGATCGCGGGGCTGAAGCGGCTGTCGTTTCGAGGGCCCGCCAAGGTCTTCGATTGTGAAGAAGATTGCCTGAACGCCGTGCTGGCCCGGCGGTACGAAGAGGGCGACGTCCTCGTCATCCGGTATGAAGGTCCGCGCGGCGGGCCTGGAATGCGCGAAATGCTGAAGACCACGAGTGCGCTCTATGGCCAGGGTATGGGCGAAAAAGTCGCGCTGATCACCGACGGTCGCTTCTCTGGTGGTACTCGAGGCTTTTGCGTCGCTCATATCGGACCCGAGGCAGCCGTCGGTGGTCCGATTGCGCTACTTCGCGATGGCGACGTCGTCGCAATTGACGCCGAGCAAGGAACAATAGATGCGGAGCTCTCCGAGCAAGAGTTCTCGGAGCGTCGTCAGCGCTGGCAGCCAAAAGTCAGCGCCTACGGATCCGGCGTTCTTTGGCGGTATGCGCAAACGGTTGGAGATGCCTGCCGTGGCGCGGTGGTGCACCCTGGACATCCCGGCGAAACGCACATTTACGCCGATATCTAGAATTTCGAACGAATTCGTGGAGGTCCAGGGGACGTTGCGCAATGCGGCGCATCTCGGCGACGGAAGCGCTGAATGACCACCTGGTGCGGCAGCAGCATGGCCCTTCGCGGGGGCGTCCGCTCACCAGATTGCCGCCGCGAGCGCCGCGACTAGCGCGGGCGGCGTCACCAGCACGCCAATTTTCAGGAAGCGCCAGGCGGTAACGTCGATCTTTTCCCGCCGCAGCGCCACCAGCCACAGGATCGTTGCAAGCGATCCAGTCACCGAAAGATTGGGCCCGAGATCGACGCCGATCAGCATCGCGCTCATGACCGGCGGAGGGAGGTGGTCGTTGACCGCGACCGAGCCTGCCACCAGGCCCACGGGAAGGTTGTTGGCGATGTTGTCGGCGATCGAGGCGACGATTCCGGCGCCCCAGGCGGCATGGGTTGGTGATTTCTCGATTCCCGCTTGCAGAAGCGCGCTGAGATGGCCGATCGTGCCGGTCTTCACCAACGTTTCCACCATCACGAACAATCCCGCGACCAATGGCAACACGCTCCAGGAAATGCCCTTCACCACGGGCCAGGGGGACTGGCGGCTTAGGGCGAGCACGGCCGCAGCGGTCACGATCCCGCAGATGAAAGTCGGCAATCCCAATTGCACGTCAAGTGCCGAGGCCGTCAGCAGCACCACGCCGATCGCGGCGATACCGATTGCGGTGAGCTTGCCGCCGCGGCCGAGCTTGGGATGCGGCACGCGGCTCTCGATGCTCTCTTCAGCGAGCGCGTGGCGCTGAGACAGGCGAAGCACGACATAGGTCACGACAATTGCAGCAATCGAGGGCAGCGCGAACTGGCGCAGCCATTCGAACAGATGGGGCATGCGTTCGCCGAATACCACGAGATTGGCGGGATTGGAGATTGGCAGAACAAAGCTTGCCGCGTTGGCGATGAAGGCGCAGGCAAACAGATAGGGCAGGGGGCTCGCACCGGCGGAGCGGGTCGCGGCATAGACCGCGGGCGTCAGCACAATCGCAGTGGCGTCATTGGACAACAGCACGGTGACTAGAATTCCGACGGCATAGACCAGAAGAAACAGCCGCTGTGGCGAGCCGCGCGCATGCTCGACCGCAAACGCGGCAAGGTAATCGAACAGCCCCTCGCGGCGCGAAAGCTCGGCGGTCAGCATCATGCCGATCAGGAAGAGATAGACGTCGAGGCCTTTGGCAACCCCGTTCAACGCTTCGCGCGGGGTCAGCAGCCCCAACATTACCAGCGCGACGGCGGCCATCACCGCCCAGACCGCCTCCGGAAGACGAAAGGGCCTGACAATGACGCCTGCAGTTGCTGGGATAATGATTGCCCAGGCCCAAAGCGATTCATGCTGCGGCATCGTCGTGTCGTCTCCAAAAGCAATCGAAAATCATCCCGCAGCGATACCGGAAGCCGACGATGTCGTCTGCGTTATTCGGCTTGTCCCTGCACTGGAATGCGCGCACGTCTCGGGCAGCGCAAACCAGCAAACAGCAAAGCCAATTCCTGCGACTGCGCCGAGGGTGAGGAAGGCTGCGCTATAGCCCGCTTTCACCACGACCAGGCCAGCGAGCGTGGTGGAGAGCGCCGCGCCAACGCCTTGCGCGGTGATAATCGCGCCTTGTGCGACGTTGAAGCGTCCGGTGTTGCGCGTCAGGTTGGCCACGATGACGGGAAAGATCGCGCCAAAGATGCCGGCGCCGATGCCGTCGAGGAGTTGCACGCCCACGAGCCAGGCCTTGTTGTCGGACAACGTGTAAAGCGCGCCGCGAAGGGGCAGGATCAGGAGCGCGGCGAGGAAGAAGCGTTTGTGCCCCCATCGGTCGGCGCGCGCGCCCACCAGCATCGCCATCGGCACCATGACGATCTGCGCAGCGGTGATGCAGGCCGACATCAAGCTGGTGCCGAGATCCTTGTCCTGCAGCGCGAGCTTTTGTCCAACCAGCGGAAGCATCGCCGCATTCGAGAGATGAAACAGCATCACGCACAGCGCAAAGAACAGAAGCGGGCGGCAAGTCAGGAGAATGCTCAGGCCTGACGGCTGCTCCCGGGCTCCGTCCAGATGTCTCCCATGTTCGTGCAGCCCGCGCGCCAGGTCATGGTCGATCGCGTCTTCCGGGATCGCCAGCACGCTGACGAGGCTTGCGATCGCCATGAAGGCAAGCAGATAGAACACGACCTGAGGGCCGAAGAAGTAGGCGGTGCCGCCCGCAATCGTCGCAGCTGCCGCATTGCCGGCGTGGTTGAAGCTTTCGTTGCGGCCGACGCGGGCGGTGAAGGCGCGATGGCCTACGACGCCGAGCGAAACGGCGGCTATCGCGGGCGGAAAGATCGCACCCGCCGCATGCGCGATGCCTTGCGACACCGCAACGGGCCAGAAGCCGGGGCAAAGAGGCAAGATCAGCGAGACGCAAGTGACGATCAGCGCCGCGCAGACCATCACCGGACGTTTTGCCCTTATCGTATCGACCACCGCGCCGGCGGGCGTCTGCGCGACAATGCCGGCAAAGCTTGCGATCGACATCACCACGCCGATGCTGGCTTCGTCCCATTTCCGCTCGGTCAGGAGATAGACGGCGAGGTAGGGCCCGAGCCCGTCGCGGACATCGGCCAGGAAGAAATTGGCGGCATCGAGGGCGCGGTCGGCACGTTGTCTTGATTTTGAATCGCTGGACATGTCCGGCCTCGACCCTCGATGTGTTCCGCCAATTTCTTTTTCGTCACCATCCGCCTCAGACGTGTGCAGCCTGATCGAACTTGGGCTTCGGCTTTGCCTGCTTGATCGGACGAAGATCGTTGCTGCAGGTGCCGATCTCCTTCGGATGCACGACGCGGCCGTGTTTGGTTTCGACGCCGTCGCCTCTCACGGCGATCCTCGCGTTCGGCGCAAGGAGCTTGGCAACCTGTTCAGCCTCCTTCGGCCCGATACGGATCACCGTGTCGTCGGCGAGCAGCGCGCCG
>WNGM01003862.1_pt1 | contig 21172 bp, 25 predicted proteins | sample 5400571 | NCBI WGS metagenome assembly WNGM01 (sample SAMN13153378, study PRJNA577476) | soil metagenome | isolation source: 100 cm soil or saprolite under Garry oak tree replicate 2 | place: USA:California | collected 2016-06-15 | reverse complement strand
AATATTCATCATCGCGGGAGTATTCTTCCGAGCCGGTATACAAAACACCATTCCGCTAGATTTCGGAAATCTGATAGTTCTAGCGTTCATGATAGGAGTGATCGTCCCGATAATGATCGTCACCTGGAGAGAAGTCAAGATCAGCTCTGTGCCCGACAACCTGCCTCATCTCGCTGAATCTTCCTAGTCTATCCGCGGGGACTTTTTCCCCACGACCACTCGATCAGCTGGTGCGGGGGGTGGGATTCGAACCCACGAAGGCCTACGCCACGGGATAGCACACCCGCGTTTGGCTAGGGCATCAATCGTTCCGATGCCCTCGCTCTATTGGGTCTTGAGTGTAGCGCGCGCGTGCTAGGCGCGACCCGCCCATCTGGTCGGATATTTGACCTGACTCTGGTACCCCCGCTGTAAAGACCTAGCAAAATGCTCCTCAAATATGCCTTAAGGCGTAACATATCGAAGGAAGGTTGTGGGGTCTCAGACACTCATCAGACTTTGGAGTTCCGCCCCAAAGATATTATTGCTCGGACATGCTTTCCCCTTGCATAGGGCACTTTTCGATGTCTCAGACCAAGACCCGCAAGCAGAGAATTCTAGGAGATGTCAAGAGAAAGCGGCGTCAGAGGGCGATAATCACAGCGGTCATAGCGGCGATCCTCATAGCTGTAATAGTGGGAGGCATTTATGCGCTCATCCTACCTAAGAACGAGCAGAGTATACTCGTACCGGCTAATGTCGGGTTTGACAGCAGTTGTGCAAGGCCGCTACACACGCATGACATCTCCGGAACAATTCATGTTGAGACAGATGTAAATCAGAACTATACAATCGCCGATTTCTTTCTGATCTGGGGAAAGGTTTTCAATAGCAGCGGGATATTTCAGTCGAACCAGCCTTTACCTCCCTACTTGAATCGATGCGTAACGGGTACTTTGCTCTACCACTCCCACCCGACACTGACAATCATATACGACAAACTCTTCCCATCTCAAACCCTCAATATGACAGTCAATGGCGAACCAGCGTCACCTAATCCAAATCCGAACATCCAAATCCCTCGAAACGCCGCAACCACGAGTGCGACATGCACTCCAGGACCATGCCAGACTTTCAGTGTCGTCATAAAGTATGGTCCAGGCATACCCGCTAGTTTCTAGAGAATACCGACCCCGGGTTGACCGGAGACCCTTTGTTCCTAGCCCTCTCAACAAGACCTATTCAAACGACTTCTGACTTCTGTCAGATGTAGCCTCAAAGTCAAAATTAGCTGGAAGACTTTCGATGGGCACCTACCAGGTTTCTTCCTAATGATAGGGACAATACGTGCCAAGGCTCTTTTACTCGGTTTTCGCACAGCAGATTCAACTGGACTTGCCATCAGAGGCATGTTTCGCGAGATGAGCCGTTGAGAACCAGCGAGATCGTCATAATCGCATTTGTCACCGCATCTCTCGCGGCAGGCGGGGTGTTCGCCATCGTACTCAGCCCTCCTGCATCTCCATGTTTAGGCCTAACTGGAGCGACTCGCTCCTTCACCATTATTGCAGATTTGACAGGTTACAATGGGAGCCAGTCGCATATTGGGTCTTGGCCTGTTGTTACGGTTCAGCGTTGTGATAATGTGGTTTTCACGGTGATCAATAACAGTACCGAATCTCATGGGTTCGCTGTGGCGTCTTATTCCAACGCCGGTCTAGAACTCGTCGGAGGAGCACACCAGAAACTAGAGTTTCAAGCTACAAGGGCTGGACAGTTCAAGCTGTATTGCACGATTCCATGCTCCGTCCACAATATAATGCTCAACGGTCTCTTGACCGTAACCTAAGCGTCATAGTGGAGATCCTACCATGCATACATCATACACGATCGCACCAATCCTGATCCTGACAATGCTCTTTTCAAGGAGCGGACTTCCGGGTGCACCTCTGCCCACCGTCTACTCGACATTCGCCATTCAAGATAACCCCCAGCCATACGTGACTCTTCTGCCAAAGGTTCCTGCATCAACATCCAGCCCTTTGCTCATCTATCCTACAAACACTACAATATGGGTTGCGGGTGTATCCACCCCTCCGAACCCTACCGGATCACAGATCAGACAGTTCTTCGTCGACGGAACTTCCCGAGGAGTTCTAAATCTGACAAATGTAATTGTTGGTTCGATTGTGGCCGATCCTACGAATCCCACGGGCAAGCTCTGGTTTACCGAAAACTCGACACTTTCATTCTATGATTCAACTCAAGCAAAAGAGACAAAGGCGATTACTTTTCCAGGCCAGAGCTTACAATATCTAACTAATGACACCCAGGGTCGAATATGGATTTCGATGGCTAGTTCGTCAGGAACGAGCAGCATCGCGGTTTACGACCCTGTTAGTCATACAAATCAAACTTATGCGGTTCCAACTAGTGGAGCAATCATTCAAGGCTTGACGGTGGCCCCAGGAAACATGCTATGGTTTGCTGAAGCTGGCTCTAAGAAGATTGGACGTCTTGTTCCGGGTGTCATACCGCTCTTCAGCGAGTTTTCTCCTCCAGCGTCCATTAGTCTAGCTGCACCTGTTCAAGTGGCAGTTGATGCATCTGGTAATGTCTGGTTTACTGATCATGGTAGCAACCAGTTTGGAGTCTTCGATCCCCAAGCTTCAACATGGAAGGTGTTTCCAATCGGTTACTGTCTGAACAATTGCGTTTCTGGTCTTCCCAACGCCATCTTTGTCGACGCCAGAAACACAATCTGGTTTTCGGAACACGTTGCCGGGCGAATTGCGCATTATGATCCATCTACCGGCCTTCTTACGGAGTATTCGGTTCCAGGAAGTAATGCCCCATACGTATGGTGGGCGATGCCCGGCCCCAAGAATCTCGTATGGTTTGTCGCCTGGGCACTTGGCCAGATAGGATACGTCAACGCCAGTATACCGGTAGCCACCAGCCTCGATAGCGCCGTGTCCGAGTTAACTGTTCAGCGAGGCAGCTTTCAGCGAGTACCGATAACCGTTAGCTCGACGAGCCAAGAAAAATTCTCAATCAATTCCTCCGAAGTGACCCAAGACGCGTCCGGTTTCTATCCTCCACAAATTTACAGCTCTTCCCAGTCTGACGTTGTTTCTGGCGGGAATCCGTACTCGACGAGCGTCATGGTTTTTGCAGCTTGGAACGCGACGTTAGGGCAGCGGTACGTGGCATTGACCGCTTTCAACTCGAAAGTAAGCCTCAGCGTGCTCGTGAGAGTTAACGTCACAGACTCGTCAATATCGTATGTGGCGGTCGGATTTGTATCGATGATAATACTCGGCAGCCTCATCCTCTTCGTGAGACGGCAGAGGAGGCCAAATCCGAAATCAGTAGAACGAGTGAGAAAGTAGAGTCTTATAGAAGTTCGATTTCGATGAAAACGTCGTCCGGCGCTCTTATCCTCATCAATCTCTTCAAGAATCGTTCGTTCGGGTCGACGTCGATGAGGCGTTTGTGAATCCGCATCTCCCACTTGTCGAATGTATGAGTTCCTTGTCCTGCTGGCGATTTTCTTGATGGGACAATTAGCTTCTTGGTCGGTAGCGGTATTGGTCCTTTCAGTTTGACGCCTGTCTTGTCTGCGATGTCTTTGATCTCGGCGCAGATGGTGTTGATGTCCTGGGGGTCCGTGCTGGACAAACGGATTCTAGCTTTGGAAACCAACCCAAGATACCTTCATTGTAGCGAAGGGTTAGGCGGGTCCGGTGCGGTTAAAAACCTTGGTGTAAACTCTAGGTAACCCCAGACCCTGAAGTCATATGCTCCTTGAATATCGAACAACGTTCAGAATAATTCGAACAGGAAATAAGAATCCTCAGACCCTTTTTGGTCTGGATTATCCTTGGACAGTTAATGCGGTGTTGAACTAGCCTTTCGTGAGGATCTCTTTGACCACGCCTACCCCGACGGTGCTACCCATGTCCCGGATGGCAAACCTTCCGAGCTCTGGGATGTCCGAGAACGCTTCCAAGACCATGTTGTGCAAGGGCTTCATCTTCACCAGGGCACTGTCGCCGACCTTGAGGAAGCTAGGCTTCTCCTCGACCACCTGACCTGTACGTGGGTCGATTTTCTTGATCAGTTCCTCAAAAGTCACACCGACCGTTGCGGTGTGTGCATGCAACACTGGGGTGTATCCTGCGGCGATGGCAGTCGGGTGGTAGATGATGATGATCTGTCCAATGAATTCCTTGGCGATCGTCGGCGGCTTGTCGGTGTGGCCCATGACCTCTCCCCGTCCGATCTCGTTCTTTGCAACGCCTCTGATGTTGAAGCCGATGTTGTCTCCCGGCTCAGCCTTCGCCATCCGAACATGATGAGTCTCGATTGATTTTACTTCGCCGAGTTTTCCGGAGGGATTGAAGATGACCTTGTCACCGTCCTTCACGACACCTGTCTCGACACGTCCCACCGGGACAGTTCCAACACCAGTGATGGTGTAGACGTCTTGAATCGGGACGCGCAGGGGTTTGTCCAAGGGCTTCGGTGGCGGAACGAAATCGTTGAGCGCATCGTACACTGTAACCCCCTTGTACCACGGCGTGTTCGTGCTCTTTTTCGACAGATTATCGCCAAGCCATCCGCTAGTCGGTACGAACGGGATCTTCGAAATGTCGAAGCCCACGGTCTTCAGCAAGCCTTCCAGCTCTTTCCGGCACTCCTTGTAGCGTTCCTCGGAATACTTGACCGTCTGGTCGTCCATCTTGTTTATCGCTACGACCAAGTTCTTCACTCCGAGAGTTCTTGCTAGGTAGGCGTGCTCTCTGGCTTGACCGCCGGGTCCCACGGCGACTTCGAACTCGCCCTTCTTACCCGAGATGACGAGGATTGCGACGTCGGCTTGGCTTGCACCGGTGATCATGTTCTTGATGAAGTCCCGATGTCCGGGCGCGTCGATGATCGTGTAGAAATTCTTCGGTGTCTCAAACTTTTGGAATGAGAGATCGATGGTAACTCCTCTTTCTCTCTCTTCCTTGATCGTGTCTAGGACCCAGGCGTACTTGAAAGTATCACCTGCTCCTGTCTTTTCGGACTCTTTCGCGTACTGCTCGATTGTCTTCTGGTCAATGTATCCTGCATCGAACAGGAGGTGACCGGTCAGTGTACTCTTTCCATGGTCAACGTGACCCATCACTATCAGGTTGAGATGGGGTTTTGCAGACATTGGATTAGTTCAAACTCCTTTCTCGAAACGGAGAGAGCAAACTCCCCGGTTCTTTATAAAAAGGCTTGTCCGCGGTCCCACCATCCTTTTTGCTCAAGAAAAAACTGGAACTAGGATTTTCCCTGAATTATGAAGAAAGGTCTAAATGGGAAGTTTCTCGCCGCTGGTTCGATTCGAAGGCATATTGATTGCTTGAGACCACGTCTAAGCACGAAGCCGCCCCATCAAGCCTCGGCATGCAGAAAACCCAATACGATATTGCCGTAGAACAGTTCCAGCGCGCCGCCGACCTGATGAAACTCGATCAGAACGTTCAGGAGATTCTTCGAAAGCCTAGAAGAATTCTCAGCATAAACTTCCCTGTCAAAATGGACGACGGAAGAATCCTCCTCTACCAGGGATTCAGAAGCCAGCACAACAACGCCCTAGGACCTTACAAGGGCGGAATCAGATACCACCCCAACGTCACAATCGAGGAGGTAAAGGCGTTATCCATGTGGATGACGTGGAAGTGCGCGGTCGCAGGCATCCCATTCGGAGGCGCGAAAGGAGGAGTCACAGTCAACCCGAAACTCCTGTCCAAACACGAACTGGAGAGGCTTTCCAGAACATTCTTCTCGCTCATCAGCGAGATAGTGGGTCCGTTCCGCGACATACCAGCGCCTGACGTTTACACTGATTCCCAGACGATGGCCTGGTTCATGGATGAATACAGCAAGGTTGACAGGAACAACGCGAACGCAGTTGTGACGGGTAAGCCGATAATAATTGGAGGATCCCTTGGAAGAGATTCGGCCACCGGGAAAGGAGTCTCGGTCACTGTTGAGGAGGCCGCGAGACATCTCAAGATCGACCTGAAGAAGGCAACCTGCGCAATCCAAGGCTGGGGAAACGTTGGTTCCTTCGCCCACATGTTCCTTGAAGAAGCCGGAGTCAAAATTGTGGCCGTCTCCGACTCGAAGGGAGGAATTCACAAGAAAACAGGCCTCTGGTTCAACGAGGTCGCAGCCTACAAGAAGAAGAACGCGAGCATGGCGAACTTGCCCGCGTCCGAGAACATTTCCAATGAGGAATTACTTGAACTTGACGTGGACATACTCGTGCCTGCAGCGCTTGAGGACGTCATCACGGAAAATAACGCTCGAAACATCAAGGCGAAGCTAGTCGCCGAAGGCGCTAACGGGCCGACGACACCGGAGGCCGATGATATCCTCTTCAAGAGAGACATCGCGTTGATACCTGACATCCTGGCAAACTCTGGCGGAGTGAGCACAAGCTACCTTGAGTGGGTGCAGAATCTCCAGCATCTCTGGTGGACCGCTGAAGAGGTAGACCATCGTCTAACAGCGATAATGAAAAAGGCGTTTTCCGAGGTTTGGAAGACGAGTCAGGAGCAGAATGTCGATATGCGGACCGGTGCCTATGTCTATGCTATTGGAAAGGTTCGGGACGCTATGGACATCAGCCATTGCGTCCATCGCCATCTTGTGAGTGACCATGTCGGTATCTCGAGTCTTGCTGGCCAGACGCTGGTAGAATTCCAGTGATGATCTTTCAAGCTTCAGGCTTTCCTTGATCATCGCTTTCAGGTCGTTTCCTCTCCGCGGCGGATCCGAATAGGAAAAGAAGGCTTTCTTCTCCCACTCGACTGGTTTTGATATCGGGATACCTCCTAGTTGTATGATTCTTTCCATGAATCTTGAGGCGTGGTCCCATTCTCCGTCAGCCATTTCCCTGAAGAGCTTCGAAAGAGGCAGCGAACTGATTCCGCTAGCTATCTTGCTCAAGTATAGGTATCGGAAAGCTGCGAGGGTTTCTCCGGCAAGAGCTTGGTTGAGGTCATCGAGAAGCGTCGGTTCCTTCTTGACTGACAAGACTGGTCGAACTATTGCGTAGCCTCCGGGAGTCTTTTTAGCCTTATTCCAAACAGCCAGATGTTGTGGAAATCACAAACCGGGGCATCGTGGAGGGGAGGGGTTTTGAGCGTGTCTAGCCGTGCGATGTCTGCTCGTTTGAACGCATACTTGACGCTGATTCGACCTCCGAATACGGTTATGATCGGGCTTGCTGTAATCATCGGGGAAGCGATAGCTATAGCTCCTAAGCTACCTGGAATCCAAGCGGCCATTTTCGGATTCTTGGCCGCCTCGCTGATGATGGCCGGGACGATGGTGGCCAATGACGTTTATGACGTTGAGATTGACAGGGTGAATAGCCCGCAGCGGCCCCTACCCTCCGGAACTATCAGGATCAGAGAAGCCATCGTATTGGCGGTAGCTCTCTCCGCAGCTGCAATAGGGTTCTCTGCCCTCCTCGGTCCATGGACTTTTCTGACCGCACTACTCGCCCTTGCTCTGATGGCTTACTACAACACGAGAGGAAAGAAAACTGGGCTGATAGGAAATGCGGTCGTAAGCTTCAACGTTGCTCTGCCCTTCTTCTATGGAGGCCTCGCGGTGAATTCGATCAGGCCATTGCTCTTCATCTTCTCCGTTGTCGCATTTCTCGCAAACTTCGGCCGGGAAGTTGCAAAGGGAATAGCTGACGTGAAAGGCGACAGCCTCCGTCAGGTCCGGACCCTAGCAGTGGTCAGGGGGACCAAGACTGCAGCATTAGCGTCTGGAATATTGTTCGTTACAGCGGTTCTGCTCAGCTTTCTCCCACCATTTCTTGAGAGTGTTTCCTGGTTGTATTTTCCTCCAGTGATAGCCGCAGATATCGGCTTTCTTTACTCAGCGTACAGGTTAGTGGGAAACCAGAGCCCTGAAAACGTTCGATCAGTCAAGGGTCATGTTCTGGTGTGGATGCTGTTAGGGCTTGTGGGTTTTCTTTTGGGCGGCGCCGCTCTCCTTTGACTTGGACATATCGAGCAGCAATTCTCTAGCTCGGTCCAGCCGGATTTTCCGTTCGGCGACCATCTTGTCCGCCACCAGGTCGACCAGATCTCCTTGAGCTCCAGCCATCGCGGCAATGTTTCTGGCGTGAAGAGACATGTGTCCCTTCTGAATCCCCTCAGCAGCTAACGCGCGTAGCGCGGCCATGTTTTGGGCCAAACCCACTGAGGCCATGACCTCCCCCAGCTCGCGGGCGGTCTTTACACCAAGTATCTTGAGGCAGATCTTCGCCATCGGATGCACAGCAGTAACTCCACCAATGATCCCGACAGCAGCCGGGATCTCGATTGTCCCCGATAGGTTTCCCTTGGAATCTTTCTTCCATGTTGTAAGGGGGGAGTAGTGACCCGATCGGGCTGCGTAGGCATGAGCCCCTGCCTCTATCGCGCGAGTGTCATTCCCAGTGGCTAGGCAGACGGCGGTTATGCCGTTCATTACTCCCTTGTTATGAGTTGCACATCTGTAAGGGTCGGCCGCGGCAAACGCATATGCCTCGACAATCCCGTCCACAATGTCCTCGCCGCCGAGGACTTCCTTTGAGACGGTCGTTGTGGCTTTTGCGACTCTTCTATCCGCAAGGTTTGAGATGATTCGCAATCGGGCTTGACCTTTGGAGATTCTTTCAAGCATCGGTGCCACGGCTTCCGCCATAGTGTTGACAACGTTGGCGCCCATGGCGTCGCGGCAGTCGACTAGAAGCTCTGCAATGACCAATGTTCCAACTTGGCTTGGTAGGATTCTGACTCGGAGGTCTTTTGCCCCGCCACCCATCGAGACTAGAGTCGGGTCCTGCTGGTTGGCTTTTTCAAGAATCTCTTTTCTTGCCGAAAGGATCTCCTTTTCAGCGTCCTTTGGCGAGGGACATTTCACGATCTGGATCTGACTGATCATCACTGGCTCTGTGCTTGTGGCGGTGAAGCCGCCAGTGAGTCGTGCCATCTTGGCCGCGTTACTTGCCGCGGCGACTACTGATGGTTCTTCTATGGCCATTGGTACTAGGTAGTCTCTGCCGTTTACGAGAAAGTTCGTTGCTATTCCGAGAGGGATCGGGAACATGCTGATGACGTTCTCGATCATTCGCTGAGCAGTCGCGCCCGGCATTGTTCCGCTGGCTAGGGTCTGAGATTCCTCAGAGGTTAGACCTGCGAACTCTTTGACAATTCTTAGTCTCTCTTCCACGGGATGGAGTGTATTTCGCCGGGTTCTTGTCCAAGTCCTTTTGGAGATCGGTGATTGTGACCCACTTCCAATCGTCTACCTCTCCAGGATTAGGTTTCGGGTCTCTATCGTATTGTCCGACAAAGACATGGTCAAACTCGTGTTCTGTCAACCCGCTCTTTTGGTCGGTCGCTTTGTATACAAAGCTGAAAGTCTCGTTTAGCGGTGTATCAAACCCCAGCTCTTGCTTGAGCTTTCTATGGACCGCAGCCTCCAGTTTCTCACCCTTGATTGGATGACTGCAACATGGGTTGCTCCAGAGGCTCTGAAAGTGGTGCTTCGCCTTTGATCTAAGTTGGAGGAGCGCCTCGCCCTTGGAGTTGAAGATGAAGATGGAAAAAGCTCTGTGCAGCTTTCCGCCGTCGCGATGAGCTGCTAGTTTTTCTTCGTATCCGATCGGATTGTCTTTCTCGTCAACTAGGACTATGATCTCAGGCATTTTTTGTTTCTCCGTTTGTCGAGGTGGGAAGCGCTCTTTTTCTGCCTTTCCGATCGAAGCTACTCGGGAATTACTCGACTCCACTTGCATCAAGGGACACGTTGTAGATTGTTCCTCCTGCATTTCGCAGTTTCCTCGCAATATTTGATCGGTCTTTCTTGTCATCGCATAGCGCTATGATGCATCCGCCGCCTCCTGCCCCTGTAAGTTTGGCTCCGAGGGCTCCTGCCTGCCGAGCCTCAGCCACAAGTCTGTCAAGATCGGGTGTCGAGACGCCAATCTGACGAAGCATTTCGTGGTTTCTGTTCATCAACCTCCCCAGCTCGCTGTCGTCTTCCTTCCGTAGAGTCTTGACCACAGCATTCGAAATGGCAGTGATCTCGTCCAGGTGTGTCTGAAACCTATCTGTTTGTTCCCGTGATCTCTTGACTACCGAACCCACCAACGCTTTGGTCGACCGGTGGACTCCTGAATCACATACGAGAATCGTCGGTGGTCGTTTAACGACTATGGGCTTGATCTTTGAGGGTTTGTTGAATTGAATGATTCCGCCGTAGATGCAAGTTGCCTGGTCGACTCCAGAGGGGTGTCCATGAAGATAGTTCTCCGGGATGAAGGCGAGCTTGAAGATTTCTTCTCGGTCGAGTCGAGCGCCCGTCGATTTGGCTACTGCTGAGATGGTTGCGACAGTGGTAGAAGCAGAGGACCCGAGGCCTGCACCGATCGGAATCTGGCAGTTCGCGTCAACATGGACGCCGAGATCTCCTGTGTCTAAGTGGTCGAGCGTCGCGCTCGCGGCCAACCGCAACGGCTCTAGAAGCTCTCGATTCTCGCCAACCAAGGACCCCTTATCAGCGTCGCCGACTAGATGAAGCGGAATATCAGCGGTTACTTCGATTCGGCCGCTCGGAGAGGGTCGCACTTCTATCTTTGAGTAGAGATTGACGGCCATCGCCACGGCAGGTGCGCCGAGGACAACGAATTGTTCTCCGGATAGGATTATCTTTCCGGGTGCTTTGGACGAGACGGTCGATGGAAGAGTTGATGGCGAGGACGAGCTCACTTCGTAAACGCGATCGCCGCATAACCGACTACTGAACGCTTGTCTCCTGCCGTATCCCCACTCGTCTGGTATGACAGCAGCCTGGCATGTTTAGCTCCTAGGACCTTAGACGCATGTATGACGGCCGTGACGGGACCGTATCCGCAGGATGACACGTGATTTTCCTCGATTGTGTTCTGGAATTTTTTCTCGTCCATTTCGAGCACCGCCTGGATTGCTTCCATGTCCTTTTTCTTCGCTGACTCGTGGGGTTCGTAGTGGGTCCAGTCGGAAGAAGCGATAAGCATCGCTCCAGTCTCTGCGGAAGCTTTCGCGATTGCGTCGCCTATATCCACACTAGTTTCAAGGTCTTGAAGCATCATGCAGATCGGTACGAACTGGAAACGTCTCGGATAGATGAATTGCAGGAAGGGAAGCTGAACTTCTATCGAATGCTCTCTCCTGTGAGCTTCCTCTTCTACGTCGATCAGGCCTGACAATCTCGTAATCGAGGAAGCCAGGGACTTGTCAAGCGGGACTTCGCCGAGCGGGGTTGCCCATTGCCCATCTGTCATTGTTGAAACTCCGCTGCCGTAACCCGTATGGTTGGGGCCCAGGATTATCACCGATTCTCTCAAGCCTGAAGTGGCCAAACTGTAGTAGCTATTGGCGGCGACGGGTCCGGAGTAATCGTATCCCGCGTGGGGCACGACAATCCCGACGAGCTGGTCGTCAGGTGTGCCGGGGACGGAGGGTATCGATCTTGGTCCGAGAGGATGCAGAAAGCAGTTGTGTATCTGGGTCCGGAGTGCGCCTTCAGTGTCGGGGTAGAAGGTGCCTGCTTGTGCGGGTGGGCGTGTTTTCACGCCTCTCCACCGGAAGCTCGTCCCATGGGCATGGCGGCAAGCTTCGTTTCAAAATCATCCACCGTCTGCGGAATTGTTCCGTCTTGCGGAAGTTCTCCCCTTTCACGAAGCACTTGTCTGGCGAGTAGCCAGTAGACAACGGCTAGGGCTCTCCGTCCCTTGTTGTTTACCGGAATCACGAAGTCAACACCGGCAAAGACGTTGTCGGTGTCGCACAGGGCAATGACGGGCACACCTACTGATGTCGCTTCTTTGATTGCTTGCCAGTCAGCTCTGGGATCTGTTACTAAGACAACCTGAGGTTCTGCGTGATGTGGCTGGAGAGGATTGGATATCAGCCCTGGCATGAATCGACCTACAATCGGAACCGTCCTAGTGACCTCTGCGAACCTCTCCACCGGCGTCTTACCATAAAGTCGAGATGACACGGCTAGCACCCTTCCTGGGTCGAATCGGCCCATGAATCTGGCAGCGATCCTGATCTTCTCGTTAGTGTCGCCAATGTTGAGGATGAAGAGGCCGTCGGGTCGGACTCTGAAAATGTACCTTTCCATATCTACGGTCTTGATCCGTGTCCCTATGTGGAGTCCAGCGGCCAAGAGCTCTTCTAGAGAGAGGAGAAGATTTTCTGCTCTCGGTATCGCATCCCTATCCTCGATGTCTTGGCTTTCCAACATGGTTCCTCGTCTAGATGATCTCGGCTCGCTTCTTGGCGGAGACTTGGGGGTACCTTAGGAACTCGTCGATTATTTCGACGTGAGTTATGAGCATTCTTCGACAGCAGTATCGTCGAATGCCTAGCTCGTCTAGTACCTTGATGGGTCTGTCGCCTGCTCTAACCCTGAGATTGAAGGTTTCCCACTTGTCGGCTATCTGCTTGCCGCAAGTGAAACATCTTACCGGGATGATCATTTTTTTTCTCTTACCTGTACGATTTCTGTTTTCTTCGTCGAGCGCTTGGCCCGCCGAACTTCTTGGGTTCAGTTACTCTTTGATCCCCGGCTAGCATTACTCTGTCGAAGGCGATGAAGTTCTTTCTTAACTCGCTACTCTTGGTCCATGAGGCAAGTGATCGTGCGATCGCAATTCTAGCGGCTTCGGCTTGGCCCATGAAACCTCCGCCGTTAACGGATACGCGGATGTCCACTCCTTTGGCGCGTTCCCCCGCTATAATCAGTGGTTCTTGGATCTTCATCCGGACGACCTCGGGACTAACATAGTCGAGAGAATGATCATTAAAGTAGATTCGACCCTTTCCAGGTTTCACGACAGCACGGGCTATCGCGGTCTTTCGCTTACCCGTTTCTAGTACAGTCTTCCTCTTTTCGCTCAGGCGGGAATCCCTCCGATTTCTTCTGCTAACTGAGCAACGGTGATGAAGGGAACCCGCAGCTTTGACGCGTTTGCATGCGATACGGTGTTGTACGTTTTTCCCTCATACTCTTTTGGAATCCCAACGTAGACCATGACTCTGTGGAAGGCCTCTTTTCCATGAGCCTTCTTCCAAGGAAGCATTCCCCTGATAACTCTCCGGACGTAGTTGTCCGGTCTTCTAGGATGAGTTGGAGCTTTTTCCTGGTTGCCAAGCGTACGCGTTTTCAATTTCGTCTTCGCCCTGGCGACAACTCTGGCCTTTGTCCCAGAGATAATTGCACGTTCGGCATTCAGCACGACCATCTTCTTCCCTTCAAGGGCTTGTTTCGCGACGTAGCTTGCCATTCTTCCCAGGATCAGATTTGACGCGTCAACAACTTCCTCTTCTGGGGAGAGACTTGCGACCAGTTTTTTCAACTTTCGGTCATTCCTCCAAGTCCTTCTCCGAAGCCAACGGATTTCGCGTTGATAATCCGGGCGGCCTCAAGGACGATCTTTTCGGGAGGCATAGTTCCAGTCGACTCGACAAGGAATGTGAATGTTCGAGCTTTCTCGTCATAGCTGTATGTCGCGGCTGAGACAGACTGCCATTTTGCGTGAACGTTTCCCCTCCCCAGTCTAGCGTATGCTTCGAGTTTGATTCGTTGGCCTGCTGTGAGTTTGACTATGGGGATCTTGTCGGAGACAGGTTTGACTTCCGGGTTCTCAGGCTTGAGCTGGGATGAGTACACGACCTCGATTGGTTCAGAGGCTTCTATCTCCAGAGAGAATGATGCTCGACATTTCTCGCAGCCCAACTCGCTCTTGCACGTACACTCCTCTGGCAGGTTGTAAGAGCCGTCTGTTGTGACCGGGACTAGTCCGAGTCGGTGTGCGAGGATCTCATCATACATGACGGAGTTGTTTTCAAGGATCATGACGTCGTCGATTGCCATCACCGGAATCTCTGAAATCATTATTCGGCGTAACGCGTTGGCGAAGGCTGGTGATACGTCTGAAAGCACGAAGCGGAGTGTCTCTTGTTCTTTGCTCAGGAGTTTGATGTCCATCTAGCTATCATGCTTCCAGGATGAAGGTGTCCCGGGCAAGCGGTCCGGACTTTATTTAAAGCTGACGAGAAAATGAGCCCGAAAAATCGCAAAGCCCACGAAAATGGCTCTGACAAACGCTCTTCGGTGCCTCAGGCTTGACTGTTAGTTGCTAGACGGAGAAGAAGAGGATTCCGAAATAGATGTTGACCACTCCGATAGCGATGGCGATCGGTGGGAAGGCTAGGACCGAGCCTATGAAGTCAAAGAGGTCTTCCACGAGCCTCAGCAAGGTGTAGATTGCGAGAGTTGCGATAAGGAAAACGATCACTAGAACCGTGGAGCTTGTAAAGAGGGATGGGAGAAGCGTTCTGAGAAAGTATGATATGAGCAACCCCAGAGCTAGGGAGATGATGGAGGCCCAGCGAACGTTTCGAATGGGACGTGATATGAGCAGGATCCCGAGCAGGATCATGGCCGGCAGGAAATATTTCAGGTAGGGCGAGCTCGTCGCGGCAAGCGCATCCGAGATCGCGCCTGAGAGAAAGTTGAAGCTGAGGGCGTAATCGACCGCGACTATCAGCACCACTATGCCGACAAGGAACCCTATCACGGTCAATGCGCGTCCGAGCGATTGTGAGAGGCGCTTGAAGAGAGGCGCGCAGGCGCACAAGCCTCCTGCAACTAGAATTATGCCTGCTGAAACGACCATGCGCTGTCTTGGTGACGGACTGGTACGTGTTGGGTTTAAGTGGGTTGCTACTTTTTCTCGGGTTCGGGCTCAACTGCCAGTTCTTCTTCTGGCTCGACGAGTTCGAGAGGCTGTTCCGCCTGAACTTCTTCCTTGATCTCCGGTGAAACAACCGGGAGAACTGGCATAGCTGGTGCAGCTATGGGCGCCTCTTCTATGACTCTGGCAAGTCTCTTACCTCCTGGCGCAGCACGAGCAGGGTGCTGGGCATTTGTAAGTGGGCTTCTCTGGTCAAAGGCGATTCTCGACTCCTCATCACGTTTGACAATGTAACTTGGGACTGATACGATCTCGTTTGCGACGCTAATGTGTCCATGACTTACGAACTGGCGTGCCTGGTGAACACTCTTTGCCAGTCCTGACCGGTAGACGATCGTCTGCAACCGTCTCTCCATCAAGTCCTTGACGTTAAGATCGAGGATGTTGTCAACGCCGGCAGATTCCGGTAGGATTCCGAGTCGGAAAAGACGCTTAAGGTACTGGCTTTCGATCTGGGACTTTTGTTCCTCTGTCGCGCCAAGGAGAGATCTTGCTATCCCTCGTATTTTCGAGAGCATCGTCTCATGACGTCTAAGCTCTCGCTTGTTTCTGAGACCGTACTCACCAAGCAGATGGAGTTCCGCTTCGAGCTGTTCCTTGCGCCAGGGATGACGAGGAGTCTCGTACGTCTTCCTCGGCTTCTTAGGGTCTCCCAACTACTACTCCTTCTTCTCTTCCTTCTTCCCTGATGCCGCAGCGCGTGCTGCTTCCATGAGAACCTTCTTCTTGACCCCGACAGCTTTTCCTGAGCGACCGGTAGTTCTTGTTCGCTGACCTCTCACTTTGAGACCCAAGGAATGTCGGATTCCCTTCCAGCTCTTGATATCCTTCATCAGATCAATATCGGCCTTGTTTCTCAGCGCTAAATCCGGCCCGACCAGGTGCATGTCTCGTCCACTCTCGATATCCTTTCTGCGATTGAATAATCGTGAGGGTATTCCGTGCTTGGCCGGATCCTTGATGATATCCTCTAACCTTGCAATCTCTGTCTCGCTGAGACTGCCTATCCTCGCTTCCGGACTGATGTGAGCTACTTTCACAACAGCTTGGGCGAAATTTGGCCCAACTCCTCGTATCCTGCTTAGCCCGAAGGGCACCTTCTTGGTTCCATCTACATCCGCTCCTAATACGCGGAGGATGAGCCGAAACTCTCTTGACATTGCGCTCACGCGAGGAAGAGGAAGCCTACCCTATCGCTTAATTTAACGTTTCGACTTTGCGATAGCTTTGCGCCTCACGAAGCAGGCACTTAGCAAGTTCGTGTCTGATCCGATTTCAATCTCGTCAACTCGTCTCCTTCTATCAATTCTAACTTTCTGTTTCGGTCGCAAACTTTTTTCTCCGGTGAAAAAGTTCGTCCAACGAAAATTTTCTACGACAGCGGATTTTTTTCTCCCCGGAAAAATTTACCAACGAGATCGATTGTTGTGTAAACAATTCTTAAATACGTCACGCGCCTTGTTGGCCATACATCCGAAAAAAATTCGCGAAAAAGAGAAATCAACTCCAGAAATGTTTGGACCTCATCTTACACTGGATTTGTCGGAGTGTAATTCTGAAAAGCTCTCCGACCTTTCTTACATCTACAATCTCCTAGATGAGCTTCCGGGTGTTATCGACATGCACAAGATCACAGCACCGTACGTGTTCGTATACAAACCGACGGGGAATCCGACAGAGTGGGGAATCAGTGGCTTCGTGATCATTGCCGAGAGCCACATCAGTATTCACACCTTCCCCGACAATAGGCATGCGTTCATGGACATTTTCAGCTGCAAGCAATTCGACATTCACAAGGCCGTCAACTACATTACATCGAAGCTTGAGGCGCACAAAGCGGACAAGAGACTCTCGGGAAGAGGTAAAGAGTATCCGCGCCAGGTTATGGCGGCAAGAGAGATAGTTGCAAGTTCGCGTCCAACGCTTAAGCACTAGACAGTGTTCCGAGAACATTTATTCAACGGACGCGATTAGATCGGCTTGTCGACTGGCGCTACGACGAAACCTTAAATGACGTATTCTGTCGGCGTTTGACGAAGCTTCAGAAGTGAGACTGTGCCAACAATCGAAGTCGGACGCGTCTGCGTCAAACTCAACGGAAGAGAGGCCGGCCGCAAATGCGTCATTGTCGACGTTATCGACAAGAACTTTGTTCTGATTACTGGACCGAAGAAAGTGAACGGAGTCCGTCGCCGTAGAACCAATGTCAAACATGTGGAACCGACCGCCGAGACCATCGAGATCAAGAAAGGTGCAGCTGACGAGGACGTCGCCAAAGTAGCTGAAAAGGCAAAGAAGACAGACTATCTGAAAGAGATAGTCACAATCAAAGAGATCAGCGTAGCCGCATAGAGCCAATTCGTCTGAGATTAGCTGATCCCAACTTTACCCAGGTGCAAGTTAGTCGGCTATGACAGTTTAAGAACCAGAAACCGCTCCATCTCTGGTGGAGAAAAAAATCGGTTGTCACAACAGGCGCCCTGGAATAAGTCGCAGAAACTGCTCATCAAACTCGACGACGAGACGGACCCGGCTTTAGGGTGTCCGCCAGAGAAAAGAACGATTGGTCAGCACATCAGATTCGGCTTGATCAACCTGGACAAGCCGTCCGGTCCGTCAAGCCACGAAGTCGTCGCATGGGTCAAACGTCTCCTGCGGTTGCACCACGCTGGCCACGGTGGAACTCTAGAGGTCCCCTTTGGGGCCGGAGTAATCCAATGGTCACCGGTGTTCTTCCGCTAGCTCTCGAAGACGCTACAAAGACGATCCAAGCATTCCTCCTCACCGGGAAAGAGTACGTCTGCCTAATGACGATGCACGGCGACGTCGATGAGACCAGACTCCGCGGTGTACTGGAGGAATTTGTCGGCGACATATTTCAGAAGCCTCCTGTGAGGGCCGCGGTCAAAAGGGAAGTCCGGAAAAGAACAATCTACTCGATCGATGATGTGGAAATTGATGGACGACAAGTCCTCTTCCGTGTCGCTTGTCAAGCGGGAACCTACATCCGGAAACTTGTCTACGACGTCGGAGAAGTTCTCGAAGTAGGCGCGCACATGCGAGAGCTCCGAAGAACAAGATCCGGATCTTTTACTGAAAAAGACATACGCTCTCTCTACGATGTTCTCAAACTCTCTCAAGCTTCCCCGAACGAGAGGGAAGAAATGGTCCGGCAGATCGTTAGGCCGATGGAGGCCGCCTTCGACTACGTTCCACGAATCTACATTCGCGACTCCGCGGTCAGTTCAATATGTCACGGCGCTGACCTTGCTGTTCCAGGGATAGTCAAGCTAACCGAAGGAATACGCCCCAAGACCGCAATCGCACTTTTCACGCTCAAAGGAGAACTCGTCGCGTTATCAAGAGCGCTCATGGGAACGGAGCAGATGATGAAGGATGAACGCGGGCTCGCCGCGAAGACAGTTAGGGTGATCATGCCCACCGACACATATCCCAAGCTCTGGAAACCAAAACATAGTCGTGCCGTGGTAAACCAGTTCAATTGACAAGCTTGAGCACGAACAAGGTTACCTTCGTCTGCAACTGCGGGGACGAGATCACGGTCGAAGTCAATCCTAATCAGGAAAATGAGGTGGTATGTTCAAAGTGCGGCCAAGAATATCGGTTTTTTGGACAGAGTGTCTTGAGGTTCAAAGGCAATTCAGACGAAAGGTAGCACCCAGATTGCTATGGTGGCCGCCCAAAGTGGAATCGCGACTGCGGCCCAAACTTTCCTGTCCCATGTGAAAACTTTCTGCCCGTCCAGTATGAAGAACGGTATCATGTTGAACGCCCCTAGCCAAAGATTGATGGCCACACCTTCCTGCAGGAACTTGAAAGTCAGCCCGGAGCCTGAGCCAACGACAATGTCGCCAAGGCCAGCGAGTGAGCTGACCAGAAACGCCAGCCCAAAGAGTCCTGCTGCACCGATGTTAACAAGCGGACCCACGAGGGAAATTACACCGTTCGCCTTCCTATCTATTCCTTCACCGAAATAGCTGGATCTTGATGCGATGTAAACAGCGCCTGGAGCAGCAAAGACAAGGTTTCCAGGTGGAACAAACGCGAAAAGAACAGCCATAACAGCACCAACCGTCCACAGTTTGAACTCAGCCCAACAGCCAAACCTCTGAGCCACGAATTTGTGGGCCAATTCATGTCCTATGAATCCCGTACCTATCACTATGAGTGTTAGAAGAAATACCTCGAGAAACGCTAATGGCCTTGCAACGACCAAACCCGAGAACATGTATCTCGTTGAGAAACTAATTCCAAGAACCATCAACGCCGTAAGAAGCGCTGTTAACTCGCGATTGGAGATCGCCGACAGCTTAGGAGCGCGAATCACCCTGAGGGTCGCTCCGGTCTGACGTCCTTCGACACGGATGATGGGTTTTGGGGCTCTTGCTTGTTGGATGTTGGGGCACTCATGGTTTTCCGGGAGTCGGTGGTAGACGCAGTGGACGCGGCCGCAATATCTGCATACGTAGGGGATGAATTCTTCCGTCCCGCAGACGGCGCAGCCTTCCATGATGCCCAGTGATTGTCTGCTTGCTCACTTAAAATCGTGCCTGAGAGGGAATATTTCGTAGTAACGACCGTGTGTGTTGGTCGGTTACGCGAGGCTTAGAATCGTATCTCACGACTTGGTCGATTCAAGGGTGGCGTCCCCCGGGCGCGGACACTGCCATTCGCCCGTTAAGGGTTGACGGCTGGTTCGCACCCACCGCCACTCTAGTTCCTAGTTCTCGAACGATCAATGTCTCGCTGGGCTTTTTTGTATCTGTCCAAAGGGGAAAAATAGTCCCAGTGTCGAAGGGCAAGATTGGGCCGGGATTCCTGAGCCTGGTACAGGGCAGTCCACTAGAAACGTGGGCCTAGGCCTGGAAAAATAGGCTCCTGTCAGCCTGTGGTCCTTGCGGGCCGCGTGGGTTCAAATCCCACTCCCGGCGCCAAAGTAGTAGTCCGTTTCAGACTCTCAGGCTTGAGACCAGATGAGGGTCATGCTCTCCTTCTTCACGGGACTTTCTCTACAAACATCGTCATGAGGGATCCCAATAAAGAGCTGTCCTCGGACTACAGGTTTGGCCATGAACATGCGACGTCCGATTCTGACCCGAGCCTCCGGTCGAAAAATGGCAGTAGTTAGAAGAAGCTTGAATCCTCAGGGATGGCGAAGCTCACTCCGCTTAGGTACGCATGGTCTAGGAGAGCGGGCACAAAGGTCGACTTCGGATTGTTTTCAGCATGTACTGAATGTGAGTGGTAGCACAGGCGCCTCTCCTACCGACTATTCGTCTAGGGTTCACGAGTTCTCTGTGGTGGAGCATGAGCCGTCCTCTATGTTGTTTCATGGTCGAAGTCCGGCCAGCTTCCATCTCGGAAAATCAGCCAGAGCTTTACAGTCGGGAATATTGCAGATGAGGCAGGACTCGCATCTCGTTTTTGTCGAGCAAACGTGTTTTCCGCCTCTTCTATTCTCAGCGTCCGGGGTTCTGGGTACGATCAGTCGATCAGCGACGCTGCTTTATCCAGCCCATTATGTCGTTCCTAGGTGTGAGTTATGACCGGCTTCTGGAGAATCTTGCTCTCAGGGAAGAGTGACGCGGAGATCTAGCTATGCTGGGCTGAGCGGTGTGCTCTGGCTTGATTCTGTTGATGTATGAGAACAAGCGTTCCATGTTCTGGACAAACTCCGGGGGTAACTGGCTGAATGGAATGTTCGGGAAGTCGTTCATGATCTGCCTGGCAACCCGGAATCTTGAGAAGTTAACTCCTCTCTTCTCCAGCTCTGCCTCCACGTATCTCCGGATCTGCACATCTTTTGCGAGTGCCTCGTTGCCCAAACGGTTCTTGCCCAGTTCTCCAGAATAGGCATCGTTTACGAATTTGAGATAGAGGCTGGGTGGCAGGAGGTCCTCCAGCTCCATTACTCGTCCAGATTCTTGGGTGGCATCGTTCACGAAAAGTACGTTTGTTTCTCTCGCTATCGGGCTCTCAATCAGCTGCTTCTTGACGCTGATTCCTTCGACGTCTGAGTCGAGCAGCACTGATACGCCCATATTCTGTCCGCTGAGCATTGTGGCAAATAGAGCGGATTTCTGGCCGCCACCGGAGGGCGTGATTACTATGTCATCATCTATGGAGCCATGGCTTGATTCCCTGAAATGCTGCGAGATCGTCGAGAGTATCCATAGGTCAGTTATGTTTTCCACGAGCAGGCTGTATTGTCCAGTGTACAAGCCGCGTGACAGGGTATACCCCAAGGCGGCCTGTAGCGGGAATAGGGCTGTCTTGTCGGTGGTCTTTGTAGGCTCGGAAATCTTTGTGCCTCTC
>WNGM01007321.1_pt1 | contig 21201 bp, 12 predicted proteins | sample 5400571 | NCBI WGS metagenome assembly WNGM01 (sample SAMN13153378, study PRJNA577476) | soil metagenome | isolation source: 100 cm soil or saprolite under Garry oak tree replicate 2 | place: USA:California | collected 2016-06-15 | reverse complement strand
CGCGAACGCACGGCCTCGCGGGCCTGCCCGACGACGCCTCGATCCTCGCGGCGATCCCGCGAGAGATGCGCGAAGAGCTCGGGGACGTCCTGCGGGTGAAGCCGGCTCGGACCGCGAGCGGCGTGGCGGTGGTCACCGTCATGACGGCGCCGCATGCGTGCCCCCACGGCGTCTGCACGTTCTGTCCCGGCGGCCCGCGATTCGGGACCCCTCAATCGTACCTGGGCACGGAGCCGGCGGCGATGCGCGCGGCCGAGTACCGCTACGATCCCTGCGCGCAGACCGTCGCGCGCCTCCGGGCCCTCCGGGCGAACGGGCACGAGACGGACAAGGTGGACCTGATCGTGATCGGCGGCACGTTCACCGCCCTCGAGACCGCATATCAGGAGTGGTTCGTGAAGGGATGCCTCGACGGGATGAACGGATCCGTGGCGGGCTCCCTCGAGGAGGCGCAGACCGCGAACGAGAGCGCTGGCGTGCGGTGCATCGGCCTCACGATCGAGACGAAACCGGATTGCTTCCTCGGCGCGGAGGTGGAGGCGTCCGTGCGCCTCGGGGCGACCCGCGTCGAGCTGGGGATCCAGTCGACCCACGACGACGTCCTCGAGCGCGTCCACCGCGGCCACACGGATGCGGACAGCCGTGCGGCGATGGCGCGTGCGAAAGACGCGGGCCTCAAGATCGGCGCGCATATGATGCCCGGTCTTCCCGGGTCCGACGTGGACCGCGACTTCGAGTCGTTCCGCGTCCTGTTCGACGATCCGGCCTACCGGCCGGACTTCCTGAAGATCTATCCGACCCTCGTCCTCCCGGGCACGGCGCTGTACGGCCTCTGGAAATCCGGTCGCTACACGCCGCTGCGAACGGCGGAGGCGGTCGAGCTGGTCGCCCGGATCAAGGCGATCGTGCCTCGGTGGTGCCGCATCCAGCGCGTGCAGCGAGAGATCGGCGCGGCCGACATCGAGGACGGTGCGAAGAGGGGCGACCTGCGCGTCCTCGCGAACGAGCGACTCCGGCGCGTCGGCCTCCGATGTCGGTGCATCCGCTGCCGCGAAGTCGGACTTCGAGGGATCATCCCGCGACCCGAGGACCTCTCCCTCCTCCGCGACGAGTACGAGTCGTCGGGCGGCACGGAGGTGTTCCTGAGCATCGAGGATCCGAGGCTCGATGTGCTCGTCGCATACGCGCGGATGCGGGTGGACCGCCCAGGAGCCACCGTGCGCGAACTGAAGGTGTTCGGTGGCGTCGTGCCCATCCACTCGGAGGCGAAGGGGCGCTGGCAACACCGCGGGTTCGGCAAGCGCCTCATGGCGGAGGCCGAGCGGATCGCCCGCGAGGAGTTTCGCGTCCGGACCGTCCGCGTGACCGCGGGGGTCGGGGTGCGGGGATACTATCGGTCGATCGGCTACGATCGCGACGGCGCGTACATGGTCCGGGTCCTCTGATCAGGACACTTCCTTGATCCAGCCGAGGCGCTTCAGTTTGCTCGCCTCGACGTCGTCCGCATTGCGGAACGCCGACTCCGCCTCGGCGAGGCAGTCGACCGCGAGGCGCAGTCCTTCGCGCGTCGGCGCCTTGACGTCGACTCCGGCTCGCGTGATCTGTTGCCGGACGATGGGCATCGCCGCCTCTTGGCCGCCCATGACGTCGCAGAAGTCCATGATGATCGCGTCGGCCACGGTGATGTATTCATTCGTGACCCCGTCGACCGCGATGCCTTTCGCCCTCTTCCCGCCCGAGTCCGAGATGACCGACTTCGCGAGCGCGAGGAATCCCGCTTCGAGGTTCTCCCCGGTCTTCGCGGAGCTCAAGAAGCCTTTCACCTCGAGCGCGTCCTTCAGCTCGTCGAGTTCCTCCTGCGCGGCCCGGCGGGAGGCGACGAGGTCCACCTTGTTTCCGACGACGATGATCGGGATCGCGTCCGTGATATCGAGGAGATGGGGGATCCAGTAGTCTTGGAGGCTCTCCGCCGTTTCCGGTCGAGAGACGTCGTAGATGAGGAGGGCGCCTTTCGCTCCCTGGAAGGAGCTGTCCTGGATGCCCTTGTACCCCTTCTGCCCGAGGACGTCCCAGATCATGAAGGTCAGGTCCGTCGCGCCGCTCGGGGACTCGAGCCGGAGGTCCTTCTTCGTGACCTTCGTGCCGATCGTCGTGATGTAGTCGTCCGAAAACTTGTCGACGACGAAGCGTCGGATCATGCTCGTCTTGCCGACGGCGCCGTCGCCGAGGAGGAGAACCTTACGCTTGACGTGGTCATCAACCATAGGCGACGCCTTCCCATGCGAGGGCCGCGCTTATAACGCTTGCTGGCTCAATGTCAGCGTTGCGAATACACGGATCAGCTCGGGTGCAAGCGGAGGCGCGGACGGATGAACCGCTGCGCGATTGCGTCGGCCTGGGGCAGGAGGGCGACGTTGCCGTCCCACTTCGCGAGGGTGTCTGAGTGCGACCGCTCGAACTCCCACACCGAGAGCTGCAGTTTCCGGGGGAGCCCGTTCACGTAGCGGCCTTCGATCACCGCAGCAAGGACCGTATGCTCGCCTCGGACCATGATGACCTGCCGCTGCCCGAAGCGGAGTTGCTCGAGCGTCCCGCGGCGGTCGTCGAACGAGTCGCGCACGAATTCCTGGAGGATGATCAACATGCCGCTCATGATGTCGCTGTCGTGCACAATCCCTTGCTTGCGCGACCAGTGGCGGATCAACATGCCGCTGTCGTGCATCAGGTACAACTCCTCGAGCCGCGCCCGACGCATCGCGTACAGCCCGATCCCGAGGACGCCGGCACCACCGAGGCCGGCCGCCGCAGCCGCGGCGATGTTCAGGGAGGGCGGAGGAGTCGCGTAGTGGAGCGCGAAGGTCAGCGGCCGGTCGATCGTCCGCGCTTGCGCGCCGTCCGCATCCGTGTACACGACGTGCACGTTGACCGTGGTGAAGACCGGGCTCGTCGATGTCTGCGTCGTGGCTGTAGTCACATTGAACCACTGGTCCCCGTTCGCGTTATCGAGATGGCCGATGTACTGCGAGGAACTCTGGCACGAGCCCACGATCGCAGCCTGGCATATCAGTTCGGGGTCGAAGCTGGCGGTGATATCGATCGTCTTCGCAACCGTCAGATTGCTCGTGGAGGGGGGCGAGTCGAGCCAGAAGCTGAAGTCGACTCGGGGCGCATCTCGATCGACGATGATGACGGCAAGCTGGTAGAACGACCGCGGGAGCGCTGCGTTCGCGCTGCCTGCGACGATCAGAAATGCGAAGAGCACCAAGGCCGCGCTGAGGATGACTCGCGATACGTGTGTGTGGCCCGATTGCACCGGTTGGCGCCCCCCCAACCCGTTGTCCGCATGGCGGAGTGACTGGTACGGCGGCAATCATTCGTCAATGGTCTATTGAATGTTCCGATGTTCGTTGCACGGACCGAACAGCCCGCGAATTACTGATTATCACCAAGCAAATCATCGTCGGCGAAGGCGTCCGCAGTCGTGAGGACGCAAGAGGTGGGCGATGCCGGCTCCCTCGGATGGGGATCGGTGGCGCACCCGGGCCCATGCCGCTGGCAGGCCGAGATACAGCGCCGCCGATCGGACCGTGTCGCGCGAAATCCCGCCACCCATGACATGGAGGAGGGGGAGCCGAACTCCCGCGGATTCCGCGGCCCGACCGACCTCGACCGAATGGCGTCCCCCTCGGAGCCCGGCGAGGACACTCGTCTCCGAAGCGCGTAAGAGGACCGCGCGGACCGGGACGAGATCGCTCCTCTGGGCGACCGTCAGACCCGGAAAGTCCATCGCGAGTCCCGCCGCGATTGTCCGGACTCCTGCGGCGTCGAGGGGGACCGCCTCGACCCGATACTCGAAGGAGTCCTTCGCCCTCTTGGCGGCCGCGAGGTCGGCGGATCCCTCAACACCCGCAACGAGGCATCGGAGGTCGGAGCGCTTTCGCGCGACCATCGCCAGGAGCAAGCTCGCCAGCCCTCCCGAGAAGGCGAGGACCGGTCGCGACTGACCGTCGACCGCGACGTCGACCGCCCTCTCGACCTCCCGCACGAACGCCTCGATGCGGCGCGGCGGTCCCATGCTCTCACGGGACGACGGACGTCTCGCCCGAGAGGAGCTTCGCAATGGTGTCCGCGAGCTCGGGCTCGGGCACGCGGATCTGTCTCTGGGAATCTCGCTCGCGGACCGTGACCCCCTTTCCTTCGAGGCTTTCGTGGTCCACGGTCACCGAGAACGGCGTCCCGATCTCGTCCATGCGCGCATATCGTCGGCCGATGGAGCCGGAATCATCGTAGAACGCCACGAATCGTTTCCGAAGGCTCGCGAAGATCGCCTCGGCCCGCTCCGGTAGACCGTCCTTGTTCACGAGAGGGAAGACCGCCGCGGTCACCGGCGCGAGCCGCGGGGGGAGCCGGAGAACGAGTCGGTCCCCCTTGGCCATTGCGAGATCCAGGAGGGCCCACACGTTCCGGTCGACGCCGAACGACAGCTCGAGGACGTGCGGCACGAGCTTCGACGCGCCGAACGTCACCGCCTGCTTGGTGTGGGAGCCCGCTTCGTGCCCCTTCAGGTCGTGGTCCGTGCGGTAGTGGACGCCGCCGACTTCGCGGAAGCCTCCGAGGCTCTCCTGCCGGATCTGGATATCGAAATGGATCTTGTTGTAGAAGGCCCGCTCCTTTTCATCGAGTTCCGCGAAACGGAACGCGTCCCGCGGGACCCGGAGGGCGGCGAGGTAGAATCGCTGGACGGCGAGAAGATGGTAGACGTACCAGGACGGCAAGCCCCGCTCGACGACGTCTCCGGCGGCGATCTCGTGCGCGGTCGGTTCGTCCTTCTCCGTGGCCCACGCGATGCGGAGGCGCTCCTCGGCGGAAGCGCCGAGGGGCGCGAGGTCCGCGAACGTCGCGGGATCGAAGAAGATCTGCAATTCCGCCTGGAGGAATTCCCGCATCCGATAGGTCCCTTGCCGGGGGCTGATCTCGTTGCGGTACGCCCGGCCGACGATCGCGAGCCCCATCGGGAGCTTGCGCCGGAGGGCTTCGAATTCTCTTTTGAAGTTCAGATACACGCCCTGCGCGGTCTCCGGCCGAAGATACGCGCGGTCCTTCGCGGTCGGCCCGATTCCCAACGGAAACATCATGTTGAACTCCCGCGACGGGCCGAGTTCTCCCTTGCAATTCGGACAGCGGATTTTCAGATCGCGGATGCGGGCGTCGATCTCCGCGGGCGTGAGGCCTTCCTGCTCCACGTGGGTCGCGGCTTCGAGGAGATGGTCGCCTCGGTACGATTCGCCGCACCGCGTGCACGTCACGAGGACGTCGGTGAAATGGTCTACATGGCCGGACGCCTTCAGCGCGGCCTCCGGCAGGATCGTCGTCGTGTCGATCAGGTAGTAATTGTCGCTCAGGCCGAGGAACGTCTCGGTCCAGAGGTCCTCCCAGCGTCGCCGCAGGAGGACGCCGTTGTGACCGTAGTCGTAGAAGCCGCCGAAGCCCCCGTACAACTCGGCGGCAGGCCAGAGGAAACCGCGACGGACCGACAACGACATCACGTCGTCGTACGAGGCCATCGCCGCCGGAAGGGGAGGTCCCGGGATAAAGCATGGGGTAATTCCTCGTGGCGCCGCCGGATTTCTCCCTGGGGTTGGCCCTCAGAGACGGCGGCGGGATCGACCGAGTTTCCTCGGCGTGGGTTCGTCGCCCCCCGACCAAACGCGTCCGCCGGACACGACGAGCCGGACATCGCTCGCGGTGGCCCGAACGAGCGACGCGAAGCCGCTCGGCCCCCCCGGGAGGTCGAGGACGACGAGATCGGCGCGCTCCCCCACCCGGACCGCGCACGCGGCGTCGGGGTCCGCGAGACGACGTCCGCGCAAGGCCATTTCCACGATGTCGCGGGCGCTCACGTCGCCCTTCATCCGCGCGACCCGATACGCGAACTCGATCTCCCGCAGCATCGATGGCGCGTTGATCATCGCATTGTCCGTTCCGAGAAGCAGGTCGACCCCGGCCCGTTGCATCCGCGGGATATCCGGCGTCATCCCGAAGAACGCGTTCGACCGCGGGCATACGACGATCGGCACGTCGGCATCCGCGCATCGTGTGAGGTCATCGTCCATCGCCTGGACCATGTGGACGAGGAATGCCGGTTTCAGATCGAGGACCTTGTCGATGTCCTCCCGGATTCGCTCCGAGCAGTGAACGGCGAAGATCTTCTTCGCCCGTCTCACGTCCGCGGCGATTTTCTCGATGGCTTCGACTGGCCAGTCCACGAACGAGCTCAGCGCGATTCCATCGGAGGCGCGCAAGATCGCCTCGACCTCGCGGCGCTCGTAGGTGAGCCCGGCGGGCCGACCCAGCGCAACCCCGCGCAGCGGGAGGGCGGCGACGGCGGCGTACAGGAGCTTCAAGCCTTTCAGCCCGCCCTCGCGGAAGTCGGAGAAGCCGGTCGTCCCGGTCCGGAGCATCGTCGTCATGGCGCGTCGCATCGCCGCGATCACGGCCATGTCCTTCGCCCTCGCAAGGACGCGGTGCTTCAGTCCGTGCGGCGGCGCGACGAGTTCCTCGATTGTCCCCTTGAGTTCCTGCGCGACGACCGCATCGCCCAGATGCGTGTGCGCGTTCCAGAGACCTGGGATGATCAGCCCGCGGGCGATCGTGGGTCCTGCGCGGCGGGGCCCAACTTCCACGATGACGCCGTCGTCCCAGCCGATCGTCCCCTCCCGGAACCGGCGCCCATCGTAGAACGATCCGGTGACACGCTCCACGGCCGTGCGATGCGCCGACCTTCCTTAAAACGTTGGCCGCGGCGGGGGAAGACCTCGGAATGTTTATGGCGTAGGACCTTTTCCTGAAGACCTCGGAATGTTTATGGCGTAGGACCTTTTCCTCGCGGCTTGCGCCGCCGTAGCTCAGCCCGGCAGAGCGGCAGTTTCGTAAACTGCAGGTCGGGGGATCGAAGCCCTCCGGCGGCTTCCTCCGCGTCGCGCGCCTGATTTGACGACGGCATCTGGTCGACGTCCTTTGCATGTTTTGCGCGAGGTGGGCAATTACTATCCCAATCGGAATCGGACCGGTATCAATCCCGAGAACGGAATCGGAATTTTAGTCGACGGTACTACGTTCACGAAAGGTATTTTACGGGACTCGGCCTTCGCCGCCCATTGGCCCGGAGGAGGCTTCGCATGCGTCACACGTTGATAATGTTGGTAGTGGCGATATCGTTCTCCGTACTCGCTTCATCGGCGAGCGCGGGGAAACCGACTGCGGCCGGATCCGCGACGATATCCTTCACGACGAACGTATTGCTCCAAGATAACGGGAGCAGCGAGCCGGCCGTCGCGATAGGCCCCGATGGGACCGTGGTTTACACGGCTCTCTCCTGGAGGCTGTTCCAGACGAACGTATGGAAGGCCCCATTCGGCAGCGCGCCGGTCTTCCAGGGCGCACCCGATGCGCACATCGACGGCGCGGTTGGCGGCGAGGATGCGGACGTCGATTTCGGTTCCACCGGTACGTTGCACTTCAGCACGCTGATGGCGATCTTCAACCCACCGTCGACGGCCGCGAAACTCGGAGTCTCCGCAATCACGTGCCCCAACGCCGACACCTCGAACAACTTCGCGAACTGCAAGGCCCAGCTCATCGACACGAACCAGGCGGACCGCCAGTGGGTGACGTCCGACGGCCCGACCGTGTACATCTCGTACCACGACAGCGGCTCGAGCACCCTCATCCACGTCCAACGTTCCGATGACGACGGATTCACATGGCGTTCCGTCACGAGCCCGATTCCGGGCCAGGATGGCCTCACGGGCATGTCGACCTTCAATAACGACCAGGGTCCGATCGTCGCGGATCCGACGATCCACTCCGTGTTCGCGATCTATGCGGCCGGCGAGGGCGGTCTCCAAAAAGGGACCAACGCGAACTTCAACAACATCGTCGTGTCCCGGAGCACCGACGGCGGGTTGACGTGGCAACCGACGCTCGTCTTCCATGCTGCCGTCAACACGGCCCTGAACAACGTCTTCCCCGCTCTCGCGGTCGATCCATCGAGCGGCAAGCTGTACGCGTCGTGGTCGGACGCGCACGCGGTCTCCTTCGCCGTGTCCTCGGATCACGGAGCGACGTGGAGCACGGCGGTGTCGGTGAATTCCGGCGACGCGGTGACGGCCGTGTTCCCATGGGTGGCCGCGTACAACGGCAAGGTCGACGTCGTGTACTACGGCACGACCGCCTCGAGCAAGGACGATACGAGCGCGGTCTGGGATACGTACCTCGCCCAGACGACGGACGATGGCGCATCGTTCACTCAAGTCAAGGTGTCCGACCATCCGAACCATGTCGGCGTGATCTGCACCTTCGGCACGGGCTGTGCTCGCGGCACCCGAAACCTCCTCGATTTGTTCGAGGTCGCGATCGACCCGCAGAACGGGAAGGCGGCGGTGATCTTCGTCGACGACACCCTCACAACGTACACTCGATCGGACGGGACCGTCGCGCCTTTGCCGCAGGTCATCGTCGCACAAGAGTCGTGAACGGAACCGGTTCCAGGTGGAACCCCTTACCCTTTTCGGGTCGCTCAGATCTGGACGAGCCGCAAGAGGTGCTCCTCGACGCCCTTGAATTCGTCCGTGCGGCCGGACCACGATTCGAGGACGGATTCGAACGCCGACTCGATGTTGCCGAGGACATCCTTCATGCGCGCCTCGAGCCCCTTCGTGTGAGAGCCTCGGGTGAACACGACGAGGATCGAATGCTGCCCGTGCACCATCCGGATGCGGTAGTCGCCGTACTTCAACTCCTGCAACGAGCCGTTCTTCGACCGCAACGCATCCGCGACGAAATTCCGGACGGCCATGAGCATTCCGCTCGCGATGTCCGAATCCACGTCGGGGCGTAGGGTGGTCGAGTAGTGGCAGATCAGGATGCCGCTGTTGTGGAGCAGGAAGACGTCGTCGATCGACGACCGGCGGTGCGGCAGTACGTCCATGTAGCCGAGGAGCAGGAACAGGAGGAAGAGCGCCGTGAGGACCGCGATCCACAGGAGCAGCACCTCGAGGCCCCCGGATGCGCCCGACACCGTCGCGGTGAAGGAAACCGCGGTTGAGGCGGCCGCGAAGAGGGGCCCATCGGAGCGCTCGTAGTCGAGGTCGAGGCGCGCGACGAGGCTGTCCCCGTCCACGAGGCGTGCAGTCCCCTCGATGCGAATGCCGAACTGTCTCACTCCCGGGGAAACCCCGTCGAAGATCCACGCGTACGTCGTCCCGTTCGTCGTGGCCCACGGCACCGACGAGTTCACGAGGAGCGTCTTCGCGGGGAGCGTGAAGTTCAACCACACGCGCGCCGCGCCCTCGTTGCCGGTGTTATTCCAGCCCAATATGAGGTCGAGGGTCTGCCCCGGACTCACGGTCGTCCCGGAGGCGCCGAAGACGAGGACGAACCGCGGGGTCAGGACGCGTGCGGAGGCGAGCGCCGAGGACGGGCGCAGTCGCGCGCCGGTCGCGTTCGCGACGTCGAGCGTCGCGCCGACGTCCACGGGGACGGAGGGCGGAGCGTCCGCGAAGACCCGGAGACGTAACGTGATCGCGAAGGGGCCCGGGGTGTCATTCTGCACGACGTACCGGAGGAAGCCGCCGCTCAACGTCCCGGCGATGGGCTGGGAATCCTCGAGGGTCGCCCACGCCGGCAGCGTGGCGTTCAACCAAACCCGGGAGGCGGTGTCGTCTCCGGTGTTGTTCAGATACAAGACGACATGGAATACGTCTCCGGGCCGGGGAGTCGCCTTGTCTGTGGCGGCCGCCACGAGGATGCTCGGACCGTGAATCGTAGCCTCGGATTTCTCCGAGAGCGACCCGAACGGATGGCCTGCGCCATCCGTGTATGCGAGGTCCATCCGGAACTCGAGGCGGTCTCCGGGTTGCGCGGCCGAATCCGCCCGGACCGTCACGTTGAACACGTACGCGAGTCCGCTCACATTGTCGAAACGCCAGGACAGGGGACCGAGCACCGCGGCACCGGACATGGCGGCGTCGTCCCCGACCACCGCGAGGTTCGCGCTGACGGAGGCGTTGAGCCACAATGAGCGCGCGACGCCCGAGCCGACGTTGAAGAATGAGACGGTGAAGTTTAACGCTTCGCCCGGCAAGACGTGCAGCGGCACGGCCGACGCTTGGGCGCGGATCACCGGCACGACCACGGTCACCGTCGCGGAATCGGACGAGGTCGCCTGCAACTGGCCCGCCGAGTCCGTGTAATTCAGATACCCGCGGGCATGGAGCGACTGCCCGTCGTAGTACGATCGGCCGGAATCCACGACGGTCCGGACGGTCATGTGGTGCGGGCCCACTGCGAGCCCGTTGAAGCTCCAAGTGAGGGGCGCGACCTGGACGCCGCCTTCGTTCGCGGCGTCGTCGCCCTGATAGATGAGACCGGCATCGAGGGACATCTCGATTCGGGCCGTCGCGGCGGGCTCGTTCCCGCTGTTGTTGAAGTACACGTCCAGCGGCACCGAAGCGCCGGGATCGACCGGCACGAGATTCGGCTCCATCACGAGCGCGAGGGAAGGCCCGGAGACACCGTAGACGCGGAAGAAGAGATCCGCACCGGTGCCGACCCACGAGCCCGTGTTGGCGTCGTACCATTGCGCCTCGCCACTCGTGTAGCCGCCCGGCTGGTTCGTCGCCCACTCGTATCCCTTCGGACGGGGCTCCGAGTCGGCCGCGACGATCCAGTACCGCTGACCCGCCGTCAGCGAGACCCAGGGATAGAATCCGAACGCCACCCAAGTCCAGTTCCGGACGCCCTGCTGCGCGCTGCTCCCAATCACGCTCCCCGGGTGATTCCCGGAATCGGTCGCGACGAAGAGCTGGAGGATGTCCGACCCCGAGTTCGGCTGGTCGAAGACGAAGAGTTCGACGTGGGTGAGGAGGAAGTCGGTCCGCGCGACGAACGATTGCGCGACCTCCTGGTTCACGTACACATTCTCGAAGGAGTTGTCCCACGGCGTCGGCGCATAGGCTTCCCGGAGCACTTCCGGCCCCGCCGCGACCGGTCGCGCGGTCCAGGGGACGGCGAGGAGAAACATCGCGAGGCAGAGGATCACTGCCGCTCGCAGGCGATTCGGACCTCTGGCGCGCTCCCCCCGACCGGGAGGCCGTGTAGACGTCACCGTGCCTCGACATGACGAGCCTCGGGTTGTGCTTAAAAAGCGTTGCCGGCTCGATAATCCGAGGTGATAACAGAGCGCGCGAGCCCGCTTCGTGATAATCAGATATGGGAGCTTCCTCCGGAGCCGGCTAAGGATCGCCGGCGACGACCGAGGGCCGCCCGGTGCGTCCCGCCTCGAGCCTCGAGAAGCCGACGTGAAGCGCGGCCGCGAGGGCGAACGACGGCAGCGTCGCGCCGATCGGGGGGCCGAAGAGCAGGATCCCGAAATACAGGACCACGCCGGGCCCCCAGCTCGCGAGCGCGGGCCACCGCCATCGCGGCGCCGCATCGAAGAATTCTCCGGGGGCGTAGGCGCCCCGTCGCACCACGAACGAATCGGCGATCACGACTCCGAGGAGCGGGACGAACAGCCCGCCGATCAGGAGGAGGAATCCCTCGTAGGCACCCCCGAGTCCCTGGCCGGTGGCGAGCAGGAACCAGGCCGAAGCGGTCCCGATGGCCGTCGCGACGACGATCGTGGTCGCCTGACGGCGCCTCGGTGCGAGGTTCTGGACGGACACCGCGACGGAATAGACGTCCGCGAACGCGTTATCCGTCTCGTCGACGAGGATGACGAGGAGGGGAACGACGCCGAGGCCGAGCACCCCGATCGCCGCAAGGAACGCGGCCGGATCCGCCGGATCGAGGCCGAACGCCGTGATCCCGAGGAACACGAGTCCTGCGCCGAGCACGTAGAAGAGCGTGTTCGCAACGGCGTACCCGACGCCGGTGCCCACCGCCGAGGCCCGCGGGTTCCGCGCGAATCGATTGTAGTCCGAGATGAGAGGCCACCAGGAAATCGGCATCGCCACGACGAGGTCAATTCCCATCAGGAGGGAACCCGTCCCGGAGAATCCCGAGGCGGTCGCTGCGGGTCGCAGGCCCAGATCCAGACCGTGCAGTAAGAGCGCGACCGCGATCGCGGCGGTCGACGCGTAGACGAGCCAGATCGCGAAGCGCTCCAACCAATCCCGGATGACCGCGAGGGGACCCCCGAGCGCGAGGGCGGCCGTGATCGCGCCCCAGACGGGCACGAAAATCGCCGCCGTCCAGGGACCGAGTGCGTTCCGGGACAGGAGGGCCGCCGCCTCTCCCATGATGACGAGCTCGAACGCGGTCCAGCCGAGCAACTGCACGACGTTCAGCGCGGTCGGCGCGTACGATCCGACGCGGCCCAGGATGGGTCGCAGGCTGACCATCGTCGGGACCCCGGCCCGGCTCCCGTGGTGACCCGCCCCCGCGAGCAGCGCGCTTCCGGCGATGGACCCGATCAACGAGACGAGGATCGTTTCCCAGAGGGTGAGCCCGAAAAGGGTCACGAGTAACGCGCCAGCAGCGAGGACGAGGAGGCCGACCCCGAGGCTCGACCACAGGACGAACAGGTCGGACGTCCGCAAGGCGCGGAGGGATTCCGGAACCGGCTCGACGCCCCACTCCGGGGGACGGCGGAGACGGACCATCGGGCGCTCAACCGCGGGCGATATATAACGTGTTGGTGGGTCGCAGTCCGTAATCCGGTTCATCCTGCCGGCTTGCCGAACTTCGCGTGCGAATGCCGGAGCGCGCTGACCAGCGGCAGTTCCTTGCCGGCGAGGAAGTTCATGAGGGCGCCGCCGCCGGTGCTCACGTGGTCGATCGCGTTCTGGATGCCGAGCTGCTCGACCGCAGCGACCGTGTGCCCGCCGCCGACGACGGAGAAGCCATCCGCCTCGGCGACGGCGGTCAGGAGTTCCCGCGTCCCGACGGAAAATGGCTCGAGCTCGAAGACCCCGGCGGGACCGTTGTAGAAGATCGTCTTGGCGTGGCGGATCTCGTCGACGTACCGGGCGATCGTGTCGAGGCCGATGTCGTAAATCGGAAGCTTCGCTGGCAGGGCGCGCGTCGACACGGGCTTCCCCTGTCCGTGGTCGTTCAGGACGACATCGGACGGCATCAGGATCCGACCGCGGAACGTCGACAGCAACGCCTTGCATTCGACGATCAGGGGATCGTAGTCGTCCACCTCCTTCCGCATGAATGCCGTGGTCGGCGGGCCGGGATCGATCCCCGACGCATCGAGGAAGAGGTTCGCGACGCCGCCCGAGGTAAGGATCTTGTCCACGATCCCTTTCTCGAGCATGTGCCTCGCGACGGCGATCGAGTCGTCCGCCTTGACGCCGCCGAGGTGGGCGACCTTGGGCCGTGCGGGGTCCTGGACCGCCCGGGCGAGCATCGTGAGTTCCCGCTCCATGACGCGACCCGCCATGGAGGGCAGGACCTCACAGAACCCGACGAGGCTCGGCTGGGCTCGGTGGGCCGCGGCGAACGCGTCGAGCACGAAGTACTCCGCGAGCGGCGCGAGGCGCTGCACGATGTGCGTCGTCGCCATCTTCTCGAGCTTCGCGTCCGCGAGGGCTTCCTCCTCCGAGTAGAAGCGCGTGTTCTCCAGGACGACGACGTCCCCGACGCGCATCCCCTGGATGGCCTCGACCGCGGGCCGTCCGAACAGGCTCGGCACGAACCGGACGGGCCGGCCGAGGAGGGTACCGATCCGTTCCGCGTGGACCTCGAGGCTCGTGAAGTCGTCCTTCCCGGGCCGGGACTGATGGGCGAGGAGCGCGACCTTCGAACGACGCAGCTCCCTGATCGTCGTCAGATGCTCCCGGATCCGCGCGTCGTTCAGCAACTGACCCGTCGCCGGATTGATCGGGGAATTGATGTCGACCCGGAGCAGGACCGTACGGTCGGAGAGGTCGAAATCATCCATCGTGAAGAAGTCCCGGGCCATCCGGACGGCGCTACATCCCGGCGCATAATAGTCTTTTTGCACGCGGCGGGGACGGGCCGCGGGTCGACCGCACGCGTGTCCGTTCTCAAACAGGGAAACTAGGTTGGAACCTTTTTAGAGGGGACGAGAGGATGGTATGACCCTTCCGAGGTACCGTTACGCCCCAGGACCTCCTCCTCCCAGAGGGAAAACTCATCCGCACGACGCGGGGCGGCCCGAACGCGCTGAAGCAGCTGCTCCTCGATCTGAAGAAGTACTCCTTCTCCGGGTACGTACGGACGGTCCGGTCATCGGGCGGGCGGCGCTCGGAAGGGATCGTCCTGCTCCGCGGCGGCAATCCGGAGGCGACCCTCTATCAGCGCGGCGACGGGCAAGATCGAGGACGGTCCGCCCTAAAGAAAGTCTGGCAGGACTCCTACGACGACGCGTGCGTCCTCGAGCTGCACGCGCGGGTGGACATGGACGGCCTCGTCCGCGAGTACGCGGATGCGGTCCTCGAGCGGCCCTCGAAGGTCGTCAAGCGGACGAAGGTCCCCCACGCCATGGGCCGCCCGGAGGTCGACAAGCAGATGCGCGCGTGGCAGGAGAGAGGATACGACGTCTCATCCGTCGAAGCGAACCTCGAATCGGATCCGGCCGTCCTCACGGCGTCCGTCATCGCGATGCGCGAGGCGGTCAAGAAGTCGGAAGCGGTCTCGGAGATCCTGGACCAGCTCGATGTCACCGGCTTCGAGTCCCGCGCGGTGCTGCTTCGAGAGAAGCTGCAGAGTCCCATCCGCTATCCGGACGTCGATGCGGAAGTCGAGGGCCTGCGGGATGCGATCGACGGGATGCGCCGCATCGAAGCCCGCCGCGAGCTCGAAGTCGCCCGGGAGCGGGAATCCGCGGAGCGCACGCGGAAGGTGCTCGAGCTCGTGATGCGACAGACCGAGGCCCTGCCCCTGGAGTCGAAGCCGAAGACCGAGGATATCGCCCGCGTCCTCGAGGAGCCCACGCCGGTCCGGGACCAGGCCACGAACCTCGTGCCCGCGTCGACGTTCGAGTCGTTCGTGGAAGGGGAGAGCAACCGCTTCGCGCACGGGGCCGCCGTCGCGGTCGCGAAGAATCCCGCGAAGGCGTACAACCCGCTCCTTATCACGTCAGGCCCGGGGCTTGGTAAGACCCATCTCCTCCATGCGATCGGCAACTACATCACGTCCCATTCCGAGAATTCGAAGGTCCTCTACCTGACGTGCGAGGCCTTTGCGACGAGCCTCGAAGAGTCGGCGCGTTTCGGGAGCGCGTGCGCGGCCTCGATTGCCTCATGATCGACGACATCCAGTTCCTCAGCGGCATGCCGGAGATCCACGAGGAGATCTTCCATACGTTCAACGATCTCCACGAGCGGGAGAAGCAGATCGTGTTGGCGAGCGACCGTCCTCCGAAGGCGATCCCCAACCTCGACGAGAGGCTCGTGTCGCGGTTCGAGTCGGGCCTCGTCGCGGGCATCGAGCCACCGGAACTCCCCACGCGGATTGCGATCCTCGAGCGTCGGGCTCGCGACGCCAAGGTGACGATCGACCCAGAGGTCCTCGGGGTCGTCGCGAGCATGGTGGAGAACAACGTCCGCGAACTCGGAGGCGCGTTCAACCGGGTCGTCGCATTCTCATCGGTCATGGAACGACCGATCACGCAGGAGCTCGCCCGCGAAGTCCTTTCGGGCGGGCCGGCGGAAGCCGCACCCGTCGCACCGGCCGTGTCGATTTCCACCGAAGCCGATCGCGATCTCCAGCCAGGCCGCAGCTACCTGATAAAGGAGGATCGACCCGTGGCGGCGTTCCGCCTGTTCGCGCGGTTCCTCGGTGGCAGGAGCCGCGGCCTGGTCATTACCCGGACGAATCCGAAGCGGCTTCGGGATAACTTCGATCTGCCGGTGGGGCGGGTCCTCTGGCTCACGGACCGCGAGGGGTCCACGGAGGAGACGATCGCGCCCGCACTGGAACGGCTCGTCTACGAGATCGAGGACTTCATGTCGAAGAACCCTCGCGGTGCCGTCCTCCTCGACGGAATCGAGTATCTCGTCTCGAACAATTCCTTCGATGCCGTCCTGAAGTTCGTCCGCCGACTCCTCGACGCGGTGTCCGAGAGCCACTACGCCTTCGTGATCTCCCTCGGCTCCGCCACCCTGAAGGATCAGGAGCTGAAGACCCTCGAACGCGAGATGGAAGTCATCGAGGCCGCGTGAGCGATCGAAGGCTATCCCCGAGCCTCGATTTCCTTGTAGAAGTCCCGGATGTACCGGAGCGCCTCGCCCCACGACTCCTGCTTGACGAGCGTGCTCGCCTCCTTCAGGATGCTGATCGGCCGCCCGAGATCGTCGCCTTTCATCTTGAGGTCGAGGAGGGCGTTGCGGGCCTTCCGCATCTCTTCCTGCACGAACGCGGGGACGTCCCGCTGCAAGCGGTCACGGGCGGCCTTCCCGAGGCGCGACGCGCCGGCAATGTCGCGCCGGTCCATCGCCTGCCGCCCTTGGCGGAGCAATCGCTCGGCATCGCGGACCTCCATGCCCATCGTGCGCGCATCTCGCGCGAGCCGGTCGCCATCCTCGATGACGGTGCGCGCCTGGTGATAATCCTTCGCATCGGTTTGGAAGGTCCCGAGCGACGCTTGGTACTCGTCCCACGCGCCGTCGTAATCGCCCGCTTCGAGGCGTCCGACGGCCGCTTGGAGCTTCGGCATCGCAAGCTGCGTCCCGGCGTCTCCTTTCGCCGCCTGGATCTCCTGGACGAACGTATCGATCCGGGCGCCGATGAACTCGACGAAGGCGATGTCGAGCGCCCGTCGAGCTTCCGAGATCAAGCCGACGGCCCGCTCGATGTCCCGGGCTTTCCCGGCCTGGATCGCCTCGTTGATGATCCGTTTCCCCTCCTCGATCTCGAGCCCGATCCGCTTGGCGGAGACAAGCAGAGGCTTCACTTCGTTTACGAGCTTCGGCAGCTCTCGGTACAGGAGTTTGCGATCGCCGGAGGGGACCCTCCGATCCGCTTCCTGCTGCGCCCTCCGCAACTTATCGATTCGATTCTGCAGTGGGATGCGCGTCGTGCGGCCCGCCGGCCGACCCGCCGCCGTCGGCGCCGCGGCAGGAGGCCGAACGGGCTGCGCGGGCATCCGCGGAGCTCGAGCGATTTCCGCTTCGGGCCGGGGCCTCTCCGCCGTCGTCGCGGATTCCTCGAAACGCACCCCGCAATTCGGGCAATGGTCCGCGTCGGAGGGGACGCTCGTCTTGCACACGGGGCACTCGTACTCCGTGGCCTCTCCCTCCGTGAACTCCGCGCCGCACCCCGGACACACGGTCGCATCCGCGGCGACGAGCGTCTCGCACACCGGGCACAAGAATTGCTCTCCGAGATCCTTCGCTGTCTCGGCGGCCGGGTGAGCCTTCGTCTCCGCCACGACCTCGTCCGACTCGGGGCTCTCCCGGGCCACGTTCTTCAGCGTCTCGAAGATCTCCCGATGATCCTCCTTGCCTTCCATGATGGAGGCGAGGATTTCGTCGATGCTCCGGCCGTCCTTCTCCGCCACGTTGACGGTCTCGTGGGTCGTCTCGCCGCCGAGGTCGAAAAGCGCGAGGTCGGTCTGGCACGAAGGACATACGCGCGCGTCCGCGTCGATCGGGGAATCACAGACGGGACAGACTTTCGTTTCCTTCGGTGGCGTAAGCCGACACCTCGAAATCGTCGACGCGTTTTCCATCCTTGAGCGTCGTACTAAGACTTTCCGGACTCAGTTTAGAGAATGATAAGTGCTCAAGGTGGATAATCAGCGCAAAACGATTAAGTGAGCCCTCTCCCCGTGCGATGGAATATCGACGGCGGGGTCATGGGCTTTCGCACATCAATCGACGGTCTGGACAAGGTACTCCGGTCCGAAATCACTCCTCCGAAGGTCATCCTCGTGACGGGACCGCCCGGGTCGATGAAGACTTCGTTCTGCTACACCCTCATGTCGCGGTACCTCAAAGACACCGGCGAATTCGGTCTGTATACGACGCTCGAGGAAACCGTCCAGTCGCATCTCCGCAACATGGAGTCGCTCGGCGTCGAGCTGTCGATGAACATGCAGATCAGCGACTTCACGGATCTTCGGGAGATCGATGCGGTCGTCGGGCCGGAAGACCAGACGGACTACCTCGCGTTCATCGAGCGCATGATCGGACACTACCGCAAGGTCCACGGTCACAAGTTCAAGCTCTTCGCGCTCGATTCCCTCGGGGCGTTGTACTCCCTCATGGAGAACACAACGAATATGCGGAAGCGGATGTTCTACTTCTTCAAGATGCTGCGCGATGCGGATCTCACCTCGCTCGTGGTCATGGAGCGGAACGCGGACGGGGACAGCCAGCTGCTCGGGAACGAGGGGTTCCTCGTCGATGGCATCGTGTTGCTCGGGCTCGACCGCTCGCGCGGAAAGCTCGTGCGGTACCTGCAGGTCGAGAAAATGCGGTCCGCGGATCACTCGATGGAAAAGCACGCGATCGAAGTGCGCAAGGGCGGCCTCACCGTCCTCGGTCCGATCTTCGAGACGGGAGGGTCCTGATGACTCCCATTCACCCGCCGACGCCTGGGAGGCTCGGCGCAACGAACCAACCTCCGGAGGAACCGTAGATGGCCGAAGCATCGATCCTCGACGCGCTGGACGCACTGAAGAAACTCGAAGAAAGCCTGAAGTCCCGGGACGCGGAGTTCCGAAAGCAAGATGCCTCGCTCCAGGAACAATCGTCCAAGATCGAGGAAGACCGTCGCTCCCTCGAACAGGAGCGCTCCACCATCGCGGAGGAGCGGGACTCGATCGTCGGCCGGGAGAAAGGCCTGCGGGCGCGAGAGAAGGAGCTCGAGCAGAAGGAGCGGACGATCGATCAGCGCGAACAGGAGTTCGAGGCGGCGCGGCAGAGCGTCCTGGCGAAGGAGAACCAACTCCTCTCGCGCGAGCAAGAACTTGCGAAACGCCTGGAGTCGCTCGTGAAGCGCGAGGAGGACACCGCCCGTCGCGACGCGGACGCGAACGTTCACGCTCGGGATATCGCGGCCCGGAAGACCGAGATCGCTTCGAGGCAGGAGCAGATCGTGAAGCTCCTCGAAGAGCAGAAGTCGACCCTCGAGGCGCAAATCGCTCGGAACCGCGAACTCATGGACCGCGAGAAGCGACTCGCGGCGGAAGAGGAGAACATCGCATCCGCCCGAGGGAAGGTCGCGGAGGAAGCGAAGCGGCTCATCGAACGAGAGAAGCAGCTGCTCGCCCAGGAACAATCGGCTTCCCGAGTCGCCGCGGCGCCCGCAGCCACCGGCCCCTCCATCGCTCCCAAGCCCGTGGCCACGCAGCCCGCCCCCGCGGCGGGAATGCGGCCTCAGCCCGTTGCCCCCACGCCCGTGCCGGCACCTGTGGCGAAGCCCGCGACGCAAGTCGTGGTCGCTGCGCCTGCGGCGAAGCCGGTCCCGAAGCCCGCGGTCGCCGCCGAAGCCGAGGGCGAATCGGAGATCCCCTGTCCCGCCTGCGGCACGATGATTTCATCCGACGCGATCATGTGCTACGCGTGCGGCCACCGCCTCCAGGAGGAATCCGCCGTGGAAGAGACGACGGAGGCCGAGGGCGAATCGGAGATCCCCTGTCCCGCCTGCGGCACGATGATTTCATCCGACGCGATCATGTGCTACGCGTGCGGCCACCGGATCGGACCCGAGGACGAGCGGGGCGCGAAGAAGACGGCCGTGAGCGTGAAGAAGGTCCTGAAGAAGAAGATCATCTGAACTGGCCCCAGGCCGATCGCGGAGGCCATTCGCGGTCGGCGAACTCCCCTCTTCCGCGGCGATTTTCGACCGTTTCACCCAATTTTCGACTATTTCCATATTCACGAATGGATAATAATAATCTCTCCATAGAAATGGATTGTTCTCCCGCGTGAGAACAGGTGCGTATCGGGATAGATAATCGCGCGGTAACCTATTTATAAAGCGGCCCGGGATGGCCCGGACGTTATGCCCACTGGTCGTAGCCTTCCGGGTATCGGAGAGCACGATCTTCGGAGGTCTTGCCTTGTCTGATACAGCCGGACGCAATGGCGCTGCCCTGAGCCTTCTGATCGTTGTCTCCCTCGTCCTCGGCGGGTTGTTCGCATCCGTCCTCGCGCTGAGCCCTGCCGCTCGCGCGGCCGCCTGCGACCAGGTCGGCGGTGTCATCACCGGGGACTGGACGATCACGACGGCCCAGGTGTGCAGCGGGATTCTCTACTCCGTCGACGGAACGATTAACATCAACTCCGGAGGCAGCCTCACGCTGACCGATGGCGGCCTCAGCTTCTCGAAGGATCAACTTCACGCCGGCTACGCGTTGAACGTCAACGCGGGCGGCGAACTGGTCTTGGACCACTCGATTGTGACGACGCAAACGGACGCGATCTCGCCGTACGTCAAGTTGGCCCTGACCGTCTCCGGCGCGAACAGCCGATTCAAGATGATCGACGGGTCGTCGCTGAAGTTCCCCGGTTGGTTCAACGCGACCGGCGCGACGCTCAACATCTCGGGTTCGAAGATCACCGGCTTCACGGATTCCGAGATCGCAGGCCTTGGCATCGACACGGACGACAACAACGACGCGCCCACGATGTCTTGGGCTTCGACGTCCGCGAGCATCTTCGCGTCGCGGATCGAGCGCTTGTACGAGTACACGAGTGGCCCGAATGGGACCGGCAGCTCGATTATCGGCCTGACCGCCGCGACCAGCCTCTATGCCTACGACACGTACATCGCCCTGGACTTCTCGGACGTCGTCGGGTGGCACAACACGCTGCGGGTCGACGGGACGTCGAACGCCTACCTGTACAACGTCACGATTGACCGGAGCCAAGACCCGTCGTCGATGTCGGACTTCCTCCCTGCGTACGTCCCCACGGCCGCCGGCGGGAGCATCTATCTGCTCCGTTGGGCGCATGTGACCGCGGTCGATTCCACGGCGTTCCCGGTGAGCGGGTCGACGATCGCGTCGACCCTGAGCCCGAGCGCAGCCGCGGCGCAGTACCCGGACAACGGGTTCGCGACGACGCCCACGACGCGAACGATCTGGTATCTCGGCCGAACCTCGAGCGGCAACAACGCGTGGGACCAGACGGATTCGAGTGGCACCGCCGTGATTCCGCTCTACACGGATCAGATCACGACCGCGAGCCTGCCGAACGCGGAGTCGTTCGGGAACTACGA
>WNGM01003935.1_pt1 | contig 21201 bp, 25 predicted proteins | sample 5400571 | NCBI WGS metagenome assembly WNGM01 (sample SAMN13153378, study PRJNA577476) | soil metagenome | isolation source: 100 cm soil or saprolite under Garry oak tree replicate 2 | place: USA:California | collected 2016-06-15 | reverse complement strand
AAGAAGTAGGAGAGTCCGCTCAGCACCAGGGCGAGCATGACCAGGAGTCCCGGTAGGAAGGCGGGGGCATGGTCTCCGGCAATCTTGTACTGGCCCTCCGTATTGAGGGCGCGCAGGTAACCGCCCGCGGCCAGGATAGCGAGGACAGCCAGGACATCTGACACGATGAGCAGCAGGACGCCTGCTCGCGCTCGCGCCACTCGAATGTGCGGCTCCAGTTCGTGCGTGTGCTCTAAGGATGTATCCATCGTATTTTCCCTCTCGTGCTCTTAAGCCTCTCCTTGCGGTTGTATAGGTGCTTCTATGGCGGCACCGGCAATATCTGCTGCCGGTGCTACCGGTGACTCCGGCAAAGGTGACCCATAGTTGTAGGGCAAGGAAGTCACCACGGGCAGTTGTTCAAAATTCTCCAGTGGAACCGGGGTGGGCACAGTCCACTCAAGCGTTTTAGCGCCCCACTCGTCGGCAGTGGCAACCTCGCCACGCGCGAGCGAGTAAATCACGTTGTAGATGAACGTAAACACCGATGCCACGATCACGATGGCAAATAGGCTGGCGATCGTGTTGGCAGTGGCAAACGGAGGCGCAACATTGGCCGACCAGCGGGGTTCGCCCTGCAGGCCTGCATAGAACAACGCCGAGAATGTCCCGACAAAACCGATTTCAAACAGCCAGAAATGGAGCCTGCCCAGTGCCGGGTCGAGTCGTTTCCCCACCATTTTAGGGAACCAGTAGTAGATGCCGGCGAAAAACCCGAAGACCCCGGCCCCAACGAGAGTGAAATGGAAGTGTGCCACAACAAACATGCCGCCGTGCAAAATCTCATCGGTAGGCAGATCTGCCAGGAAGATACCTGAGACGCCTCCAACGACGAAGTTGACCAGCACGCCGCACACAAACAGCAGGGGAACCGTGACCCAGACCTGCCCGCGCCAAAATGTTCCCACAAGCACCAGGAAGAAGATGCCGGTGGGAATCGAAATGAGTTCTGTATCGAGCATGAATGGGCCGGTCAATGCGTTCTCTGATCCGCTCGTATAGAGGTGATGCCCCCAGACGATCACGCTCAATACAGAAATACCGACCAGTCCGCCCACCAGCAGTCGATAGCCAAACAGGGGCTTGCGGGTAAACACCGCAGCTACCTCAGCCGCGACAGCCATAGCGGGCAGGGCAATCACGTACACCTCGGGGTGTCCCATAAACCAGAACAGGTGCTCATACAACCAGTTATTCCCGCCGGAGGCCGCGAGAAAGAAGGAGGTCTGGAAGATCCGGTCCATCAGGACCATGGTCTGAGACACAATGAACGAAGGGAACGCGGTCAAGCTCAGGATGACCGAGAGCAGGACGCCCCAGACGAAGATCGGAAGCCGTCCCCAAGTCATGCCCCGCGTGCGCATCACGATCACGGTTGTCAAGATATTCACTGCCGCTATAGTTGTTGAAATGGCAAAGACCAGGATCGTAAAGCAATACGCGTCCATACCCGGTGTCAAGCCCTGGTCGGCAAGAGGCGCGTAACCGGTCCACCCTGTTTGGAACCCGCCAAGGAGCAGCGCGGAAAGGAATATAGGAATGGCGGTGAACAGCAGCCAGTAGCTCAGCGCATTGAGGCGGGGAAACGCCATGTCACGCGCCCCTATCATGATGGGGAGTATGAAGTTGCCGAAAGGACCGCTGACCATGATGATGGCGGATGCAATCATGAGGATGCCGTGCATACCCACAATGGTGTTGTACGTGCTGGGATTGAAGTAGATGGCCCCTGGCGTTGATTGCTCCAGGCGAATCATGAAGGCTCCCATCGATCCCAGGAAAAAGAGCACAAACACTGTTGCCAGGTATTGCATGCCGACCACTTTGTGGTCGGTGGTAAAGCGGAAATAGCGCCAGAGGCCCTGATCTTTTCCTGCCAACTCCAGTTCTTCGGCGGGTGTGGGCTCGCGGCGACCAAACGCCCATTTGATGACCCCGTTGAAGGCGCCAATGCCTATAAAGAAGAAGAGCACCCAGGCGGTGTAGGCAGCCGAGATCACCGCGTCATCGTTGGGGACGCCGTCGGGGCTGAGTGCAGTCGTCAACCTGTTCACCAGCACGCCGACGACCGCAGCGGCCACGACGCCGAATACTATCCCGGAAACCACGCTCGGGAAAAGGTTGTTGATGAGATTTGGGCGCCTGACCGGGGCTACAGTTGTACTGTCGGTTGTACTGCTCATAAGTGTCCTCCTTGGCTGGTTATCCAGGAATTGAACGTATCAGCACTGACCACATTCACCGCTTCCCACATATCGGAATGATAGAGCCCGCACAATTCCACACATTGCACTGTGTACGATCCAATCTGTGTGGGGGTTATGATTGTTGTAGTAGTCGTTTCCCCCGGGTTAGCATCGACGCGTACTCCAAGAGCACGGATGGAAAAGCCGTGCAACACATCTTTTGAGGTGACATAGAACTCCACCGGGCGATTCACCGGCATTTCAATGACCTGAGCCCCCTGGCTGGTCGCGCCATACTGTGGATAGTCAAACGTCCACTGCCATTGCTGGGCTGTCACCTGGATGACCAGGGTGTTAGTAGTTGCGGCGGCGGAGGTTTCCTGGTAAAAGGCAAACAGGCCCCAGATGAGCAGAAACAGGCACAGCAGGGAGGTGATGCCTAACCACCCGATCTGCAGCGATGGCCTGGGCTGTAAGGGGGGACCATCCTCCGTGGGCCTCTCCTTGACCCTGAATACGATCAGACTGTAGCCGAGAAAGACAAAGACGAACAGGGACACCGGCACGGCCAGGACGGTAAGCACGAGAAAGGTGAAGTTATCGGAGTCGTCAAGACCGCTTGCAGCCGGTGGGAGAACGAACTGGGCCACGACCAGCCAGATTGCGATCACAATCACAGAGAGCACAGCCCAGATGATGACGACACGACGCAGGTGACGCGGTTCTGCTGGTGCTGGTGTCGCAGAAACACTACCAGCATTTCCCTCGATGTTGGCTTCAGACATGTTGCTCCCCCTTAATAATTCGTTACGGTTACCGTTCCGGCCATGTACCCGGTGGTGGTCATTGGCCCGCTAAACCCATAGGGAGATTCGCGATCATTGCCACAGGGGACATAGCAGTGCCAGATGTAGACGTGATTGCCAGGTCCTGTGCGGAACTGGAACATGATAACGTTGGGCTTCGGATACATGTTGCCGTTAATATTCACGGGCGTGGGGGCATCATCTGGGACCCCAAGGAGCGGGACACTGACAAAGATCGGGTTTGTCTCGTCGGGTTGCGATTGAATAGTAAACGTGTGGGCGGCATCGTCCGCCTTGATCTGGCTCATGGGTTTATTGTTGTACATTGCGACGCCTCCCATGGTACCTTGCACTTTCTGGAAGAAATCGTTGTACAAGCCAGATGCACTATCATATTGCTTGATGACAACAGTGATCAGGCTATTCGATGGAACTTCAAGGTTTGTGCCTCCCATATTTGTGCCTGAGCAATAGGTCACCCAGTCGATTTGCGGTTCTCCCTGGTCGGCGTGGCAGACATGGCTGTCAGGGAAGGTCGCGAGATCAAGTTCCGCGGTGTTCGAGCCTGTTTTGGTTGCTCGTGTCCCAGAGGGTTCGTAACCAAGTCCCACTGCTGATTGAAGGCTCAGTACGACTCCGGCTATTATGCCGAAACCTAAAATAATTGATGCGATGAGGCCGATGACGAAGGCTGGTGAACGTTGTTTCATAGTAGTCCTCCTTGTCTGCAGTTTTGACGCAAAAGCAAGATGGTATGCTTTTCCGGTACAACTACACTATCTGGTGGACAGCTCAAAAAATACAGAAAAATGAGCTCGAATGAGCAGATCACACCACTGAATGTGACTGTACCGCTTTACCCCTTCTACGGCAAAGCAATGAGCATGCCATAAGTATACCATAAAAATACCATTTTGAGAATATCATTTGGTATAATCATCAGGGCAATTGCATCCAAACGGAGGGATGATACAAGCAACGATTGTAACCTCGTGCCGTATCTATTTATGGTAGATTGATGGCATCCCTATGGTTATCATGAAAGTGAGTGTATGTGCGCCCATGAAAACAAATGTCTATAAAGATAAACGTGCGTGGCGGTTGTCCCATGAAGCGTTTCTTACGCTGCAAGAACTTGCTCAGCAACAAGGGGTACCAACAGCAGCATTTTTAGAAGTCATCAGCCGTGAGCTTGCCCTCCAACGGCTCTCAGAAGAGCAGCGGGCAAGCATAAGAGCTGAGGCAGAACGGATTGCTGCCGAGCGCCAGAACGAAGCGCAGGAGGCATGAGGGAACTGTTTTATTTTGGAACCGCCAGCAGAATGACAAATATGACCAGATGCAAGAGGGTAAAAAGGACCATGAACCATATGACCCAGGCAAATTCCCGCTGGAATGCCTGCTGTTCGCGCACTGGCGAACTCATCTGATAAGCTGCGGGCGAACGTTCAGCAGCCACAAGACCCATTGCAATGCGCAGGCGCATTGGCGAGCGTATGGAGGAGCGGCGCATTGCGGCGCATTTCCACGAGCAGCGCCGCGTGGCAAGGTTTGCAGAGGACCCATTCCTGGCGCGGTTCTGGCGCTCCAACCGGCTCTTTGAGCGCAATGGGGTGAAACCAGATAAAACTGGTACAGATAGAACAGCGGATGGGTTTGTACCAGCGCCCTCTCTGTACTGTTGCTCGCCTGGTGGCGACCGGTACATCATTTCCTGGTCTCATCGGTCGCTCGTCGTCCTTGCCGGAGCACTGCCGGCTTTTAGCAAGAAGATCTCTTCCTTACTCGCACTACACGTTGCTGTTCAGCGTAATTATTGTATCATATAGTTTGACATAGGGAATAGTTGAAATGCTCTGCTATACTAAGCAGGCCATCCAAGATACATTGAAGGGAAAATATGACCTCGCGCATATTTTGTTATCGTTTCTGTTTTCCGTTTATGCTGTTATTGCTGGTGGGGTTGCTCTCTCCGGCAGCTCACGCCGATGGGGGAGCTCCTCAACTCGCCTATGTAGCAGGGACTGCACAAGGCATCAGCGTCATTGATATTGCGCGCCGGCGTGTGACCGGGTCGATTGCCGTAGCCGGGAATCCGCGCACTGTCTTGCTGAGTCCGGACGGGCATGCACTATATGTCACGCAGCCAACGCCTGGACGGGTTGCGGTAATCAACGCGAAAACAGGGAAGACTCTGTGCACGGCCAGTCTTCCTGGTCAACCGTCACTGCTAGCACTCAGCCTGGATGCAGCAATCCTGTACGCGGCAGGCCAGGGAGACACGAGCGTGCGAGCGATAGATCCCGGGACCTGCGAGGTCCAAAGGACCTTTGAGACGCATGAACCCGTCTATGGACTGGCGGTTACGGCATCGACGGCGGCTAATGCCACTCCCTTAACTCCCAATCAGCTGTGGATCACCGGGATCACCGGGCTCACAATCTTCGATGTGAACGGGCACCTGCTGGGCTCTGTGCCTATTGCTAGTGGACCGCAAGATATCAGCATCCCTGGCGGTTTTACTGCTTATGTTACCACCCACCAGGGTACCGTCGTTGCCGTTGACCTGGGTACACGGCAGATTATCCGGACGCTGCTCAGTGGAGGGCAATTTGGCCCAATGGATTATGATGCGAACACCGGCGAGGTCTATGTGCCGGACCGGCAGCACAACCAACTGGATGTCCTGGACCCTGTCACGGCGGGCACAACTGTAATGCCACCCGAGCCAGGACGGATTATCCGCCTGAGCAGTTCCCCGCAATCGGTCGCTATCACCAGCGACGGGCAACTCGGCTTCGTGGCGCTCTCCAACGGCCAGGTACTTATGCTTGATATCCCCGGAAGAAGCATCGTCACCAGCATCGCAGTCGGTGGAACTCCACACTTCATCATCACCGGCCTCTACCCACCTGTATATAGTCCTCCATCTACCCCACAGCAGGCGGCAACTTCTCCATCACCGACAAAGCCCATCAGTCTCCTCCTCATTGTCTCGACAGTGCTAGCAGGAGTACTCTTGCTGGGTACGCTCTGGCTTTTTTGGAGATATTACCAGAAGCGGCTTACAGATCAACGTTCTGCCCGTAAGCGCCTGTAGCCCCCCGATTTATCGCGGGGGCTTTTTCGCAAGCAGTGCCACTGCTTGCGAAAAAAACAACTCACTCCTAAATTCTACGCCTTGTCTTGCTGCAATTTCAGAGAGCTCCATCTGGTCAGGTGCAGGTATCGACAAAGTTACGGGAGGAGCTCAGCAACCGTCCAGGTATCGACATATTTCATGAGGTGCGCATGATGGGGAGCGAGCAGATCGCGCACCTGCTTCATCTGCTCGTGGCTGGAAAGACGCACCGCGAGGATATGGCTTCCCCGGTGCGCCTCGCGCAGGTACCCATCATAATCCTTTGAGGAGAAAAAGCTCACAAGCGTCTGCCTCCGTTCAACAGCTTCCACAAAATCCCACCCTCTCATGATGTGGATGTCCCTGGCATCGAAGCCAGCGGCACGCAATGTATGAAAGGCTTGCCTGGCGTCTTGCAGGTCGTCAAACACACTATGGACATACTTGTGCGGAAAAGGAGCCGCGGGAAACGTCCGCTCAGAGGAGACAGACATTGGTTCATATGTATCTTGTGTCATTGTAGAGATCATTAGTAGTTACCTCCTGTTGTATTCTTCATTTCACCGGTTCATTTGTTAGCGGAGAGGATGCTCTCCTGACATAGATAAGGGTAGCATCGACTCATTGAATCTCTATTGGAAACAAATGTGAATGCTCCAATCTGGGCTTGACACTATCGGGCATCCGTACAATAATTACTCCATATTACTCCTGTTGCAACTGAAAAACGGTGTATCCGTGGAAGTGGACGGCCATATGCCTGAACTCGCTGAAAATGCACCTGTTCAAGAGCCGGTGCGGAAGAACAAGCGCAGGCGCAGAATTCTCATATTTTGTGTGGTGAGCCTGTTAAATGTGGGATTACTTGTGCTGCTTTTGACCCAATTGCTGACACCGGCGCCAAAGTCTGAGTCGGATCCGCTTGTCGGCCATGCCGCGCCGAATTTTTCGCTAGCAATGCTGCGTCCCCATAGCAGGCAGAGTGCGCTCGCACTCTCGAATTTTAAGGGCAAGCCGGTTGTCTTGAATTTCTGGGCTTCGTGGTGTGACCCATGTAAGGAGGAAGCGCCGCTTCTGGAAAGCAGCTGGAAGCATGCGCAAGCGCAGGGAAAAGATGTTGTCTTCCTGGGGATTGACTACCAGGACTCAAACAATAATGGCCTGAGCTTTTTACAGCAGTACAGCATCACCTACCCGATTGTGCTGGACGCGGATGGGTCGGCTGCCATGAAATACGGCATATCATCTTTGCCGCAAACCGTTTTCATCAATCGGAATGGGACGGTTATGAGCAGAGTGCCTCGGGAGATTACCGCCCAGGCATTATCGAGCAACCTGCAATTAATTGTATAGGGTGGTTCTGATCAAGCCAAAGAGGAAGCGATCCGGCAAGCGTGAGGTGCGAGGTGTTGGATGCACCTCGCCTGTTATCTCCTGGCTTTTTCGCACCCGGGGCTATCACCACCATCCATCCTCATCGTTGTCTTCTGGGGAGGGATGGACCGTCACATTTTCGACAAGCACGGCATCGAAAACCTCCAATAAGGCTGTGCCCAGAATGCTCTCGATGGTAAGCTCGGTATGCTCCACATCGTCTACAAGCAGCTCAGAGAACCTATCTGAACAATGGACGCGCATGTGTATCGTACACATAGCCTTTTCCCTTCCTCACTTGTAGTGAGTTCTTCTTCTAGCTGAAAATGAATTTGATAACTATTGCGCTGGCTCGTCATAACCTATAGAATAATGTTCAACACACTTCATTATCTAAGATTCCGCAAGGCCAGCCCTTGCAGAAAGTATGACATAAGCGTCTTCGGAAGGGGAATAACATCCTTAACATGTAGTTATCATTCATGAATTCATATTTATTTCTCCGTTTTTTCTGTAGAGGCAATACCTTTGGCGCCAACGTAACGGTTTTTTGCTTTCCGCGTAGGATCCAAGGTAAGGCAGCAGAGCTTCTACCTGCACAGGACCATAAGCACGAGGTATCTAAAGAAGGAGGAGGGCATTGGCAAAAAACGACAGGAAGTTCCCTCTTAATCTTGACTTGCGCCGCGCGCGCGTAGAGCGCGGATGGTCGCAGCAAGATCTCGCCGACCTGGTCGGCACGACACCCGTCAATATCAGTCGCTGGGAAAACGGATTGACCTTTCCCATTCCCTATTCTCGCCAGCTCCTCTGTAAGGTTTTTGACAAAACGCCGGCCGAGCTTGGCTTGGTACTACCAGCGCAGGATTCCACCATAACTCCTCCTGAGCCTGACTTGGTGCCGCCACCAGCGCAGGGTTCCAGGATAGTGGACATTCCCATTGCGCGCAATCCGTTCTTCACGGGTCGCGAAGATCTGCTGGCCTTGCTCCACCAGCGGCTCTCGACCGAGAGAACGGCCGCGCTGACCCAGCCTCAGGCCCTCTATGGTCTCGGCGGGATCGGCAAAACGCGGGCAGCGGCCGAATACGCTTTTTGCTACGGCGACGACTATACCCACGTGTTCTGGATGCTGGCTGCCACCCGTGAGACCCTCGTGGCTGACTTTGTGAGACTGGCTGAACGGCTCGAGCTCCCAGAACACGAGGAGCCGGATCAACTACGGATGATTGACGCCGTCAAGCGCTGGCTGGCTTCTCACGAGGCCTGGCTGCTCATCCTGGACAATGCCGACGACCTGCCCCTGGCGCAGGAGTTCCTGCCCACCAGCCACAAAGGTTATATTCTGTTCACGACTCGCGCTCAAGCAGTTGGTGCGATAGCTGCCAGCGTTGAAGTGGAGAAACTGAGTTTAGAGGATGGCACCCTGCTGCTGTTGCGCTGGAGCAAACTCCTGGACATAGATACCCCACTCGAGCAGGCGCAGGCCACGGATCGTGCGGCGGCTCTACGCATCGTGACTCTACGCATCGTGAGGAAGATGGATGGGCTGCCGCTGGCCCTCGTCCAGGCTGGTGCGTACGTGGAGGAAACCGGCTGCACACTCTCGGATTACCTGCGCCTCTACGCGACGCACCGCAAAGAGTTGCTGGCGCGGCACAGTCGACTCATGCTCGACTATTCTGAAACGGTGGCCACCACCTGGTCGCTCTCGTTTCAGCAGATCGAGCAGCAGAGTCCCGCTGCCGCTGAGGTGCTGCGCCTCTGTGCATTTCTGGCTCCTGATGCCATCCCTGAAGAGCTGCTGGCGCGAGGTGCCACCGAACTGGGCACCGTCCTTGAGTCTGCGGCTCGCGATCCGTTCACACTCAACGAAGCCCTCGAGGTGCTGCGCCGGTACTCCCTGGTGCAACGCGATGGGAGCACCCACATGCTGAGGATCCATCGTCTCGTGCAAATCGTGCTCAGAGAGAGCATGGATGAGGAGACCCAACGCGCATGGGCAGAGCGGACGGTGCGGGCAGTCAACGCGGCCTTTCCACAGGCCGAAGAGGGCAGAGGCTCATTGCCTGTCCCCCAGACAGGGTTCCAGCAGGATTACTTGCCCCATGTCCAGGAGTGCGCTACACTCATCAAAGAGTACCAACTCCACTTCCCGGAGGCAGCGCGGCTGCTCTACCAGGCTGGAGATTTTCTGTATGTCCATGGCTTCTATCCTCAGTCCCAATCCCTCCACGAGTCCGCCCTGGTTATCCGGGAGCAGGTGCTCGGGTCTGAGCATCCCGCTGTCGCCGAAAGCCTCAACGCCCTGGCGGTACTTGCTCGTCTCGAGGGCAACTACGAGCAAGCGGAAGCGTTCCAGCGGCAGGTCCTGACCATCCGGGAAAAGGCTCTTGGACTGGACCATCCCGCGACTGGCGAAAGCCTCAATAACCTGGGCGTGCTCTACCGTACTCAGGGAAAGTATGAGCAGGCCGAGCCTCTCCTAGAGCAGGCACTCAGTATTAGCGAACGGTCGCTCGGTTCCGAACATCACGACACCTTGATAGCCTTCCTCAACCTGGCAAAGCTCTATTTAGAGCAGCGCAAGTATGTGCAGGCCGAGCCGCTGTTGAAGCAGGCACTGGCCACCAGTGAACGAGTCTTGGAGCCTGGGCACCCCCTCATTGCTCACAACCTCAATCTGCTGGCAAGGCTCTCGTATGAACAAGGAAACTTTGAGCAGGCCGAGATGCTTTGGAAGCGGGCCCTCGCTATCATTGAGAAGACGCTTGGACCGGAGCATCCCGCGACCGCTGAACGACTTAACGACCTGGCCGAACTCTCCTTTGCTCAGGGTCGCTATCCTCAAGCGCAGTCCCTATGCCAGAGGGCACTCACCATCTGTGAGAAAATACTGGGATCTGAGCATCCTGATACGATCACCGTTCGCAAGCATTTGACCAGGATCGTGAACAAAATAGAGGTGGAACAGGATGATACTGACTATCATCCTGTTCCACCTCCGCATTGAGCCAGTCAAAGCTCGTCGTTTTGATCTAACAGTCGGGCCCCGCCGAGGGGCAAGGCCAGTTGGGCTTGAAGGCAACTGACTTCGCCGACTGTCCAACCACGAAGGGAGAGCTGGCATGGTGGCTTGAAGCTGCGTTTGCCAGCGATCCCAGGCCCGTTCCCAGGGGTAAGAGCCCACTCAGAGCTGCTATCAGGGCAATGGTCGCGAGGGAATAGCGTATCCTTTTCATGGATATTCCTTTCTGTTTGCTTTTCGAGCGAGAGATGCTCGTTTCACCAATCCCTGCGCTTGCAGGGAATGTGCTCGCAACCGAATGGGCCCATATCGATCAGATCACGATAGTAAGTGTACAGGAAATTGAGCGGCAGATGAACACTATTTGGGTAACATGTACGGTATATCTGTGGGATATTTGGATACCATTGAGGGGACACTTCATTGTGGAGATTGAATGGCCAGGCTGTTAAGAAGAAAACGTCAGCTTAGGAGCTGAGAATGGAGATGTGCGAAGCAGCCGCCCAAAAGGCGTCAAGTGAAGCTACCTACCAGTGTCATCCTGAGCGAAGCGAAGGATCTGGCTTCATGGGCAGCGAGATCCTTCGCTTCGCTCAGAGCCTGCCCTCGAGCGAAGCGAAGGGATGACAGGGCGAGCCTTCCTGCCGCCCTCGGACCAACCCAGGCTCATGGGCGGCTTCACTTGACACCTATTGGGATGTGTGAAGCAGCCGACCATAGCAAGAACACCTATCTGTCCGCACAGTACCGGCGGCTGGCTTCACGTTGTGGCAAGCAGAAGGCCATGGTCGCTATCGGACAGAGCGTTCTCGTGATCATCTATGAGGTGTTGAGGGGGAAGAAGAGCTGCGAAGAATTGGGATGCAACGACTTCGAGGAACGGGAATGCAGGCTACCGATAAGCGGTTAGTTCGCCGGCTTGAGGAACCGGGCTACCAGGTGTCGTTACAGCCACCTGCCCCTTGCAGTCAGCATCTGTGAGAAAAGACCTGGGTCTGAGCATCCAGATACGATTGCCTATCACCAGCACATCGCCAGGATCGTGAGTAAAGAAGAGCCGGAGCAGGATGATGGTGGTCATCATCCTGCTCCGGCTCCGCCTCGAGCCAGTCAAAACTCATCCTTTTGATCTAGCAGTCGCTCCCCGCCGAGGGGCAAGGCGGTTTGTGAAGGAAGGCAACTGAGTGCGTCGACTGCCCAACCACGAATGAAGAACTGGCATGCCGGCTAGAAGCTGTGCTTGCCATCGATGCCAATCCTATTCCTTGGAGGAAGGACCCACACAGAGTTGCTACCAGCGCAATGGTCGCGAGGGAATAGCGTATCTTTTTCATGGATACTCCTTTTCTGCTTGCTTTTCAAGCAAGCGATATTCGTTTCAACTATCCCTGCATGTAGGGGCAGGGAATGTGCCCGCTATCGAAAAGAGCCATCTTGATCTGATCACGAAAGTAAGTGTACATGGTGTAAATCGCGGTTGTCAAGTTTTTCTCGCTGTATTTTACTACAGGCGAAATAGAGGCAAATTAACGCTGTTTAGGGGACACATTTGGATACCATTGAAGGGACATTTCTTTCCAAATGGAGATTGGATGGCTAGGCTGTTAAGAAGAAGACGTCGTGTAAAGCAGCAAAACCTCCATTGATTTATGGCAGGTGTACCTGCAAGGCGCATGGGAGGCCACCCTGCACAAATGATCGGCAAGTGTTGACCGGAGGGCAATATGTAGTCTTCTCCTACAAGAGATTGTTATTCCCGTTCGATAACGAGTCAGGGGACGGGAGCAGGGTTTCTGCCAGGAACCTTTGCGTCAGCGCGACTTCCTCAGCACAGAGCGGACAATCCTGGAGGTGGGTTTCTATGGTGGTCTGCTCGTCCTGGGACAAGAGGCCAGCACAGTAGAGGCTTAATTTCGAGCCAGGGGGGCATAGGCTGCGATAAAGATGTGAAACCAGGGATGCGTTGATATCCTTGTATTCAGCAAGCCGTCTCTGGCAGGTTTCGCAGTGCTCAAGATGCCTGCTCGCTTCTTCAGTTAAAGCCTCTCCATCGAGGGCAAACTCTAAGAGTTCCTCATCATCAGGAGCCATAGGATGTGAACAGTCCATCTTCATTGATCCTCATTTAGCTACGCGGAACTCAGCAGCATGGCACTTTGCTACTTGACCAGCAAAGGCACCTTTCCTGGTCGCGAGTAATTCTCTTTGTATCCATGATAGCTTAATTGAGGCATAAGTGCAAGTAGCGCATCAGCAGATATTTGGAGATAGTGGTTTAGGAGGGAGAAAAAGGAATGGAGCAGCAAGGTGCTGCTCATTCCTTCCCCTGGGTGGCAGGAGACGTTGGGAAGCAGCTCTCCTCCGGACTATCAACTGGCTCAAGGTTTCTGCTAGCAACTGTCAGACAGATGCTGGATAATAGGCCTGAGCAATCAGCTCTTCCCTCACCTTTTCTGAGAGCATACTCTGTGGAACGTTCAACAGCGCTCCCTGCAATATGTACAGGAGGGTGTCCGTCGCCTTTTCAGGATGGATGCGCTTAATACGTTTCCACGTCTCAACTGGCCCAATCTCTTGAAGTTGCTCTTTTGTGTAGATACCAACTTCGTTGAGCCAGTGTTCGGTCTTCGCTCCAATATTGATGAGATACGAGATCCTTGTAAGTTCGGAAGATCTCATGAGCCCTCTTTCTAGCGAGAGAAGCAGGTAGTATGGCCTCAGTTACCCAGAAATTCCGAGACGTTTGCTTCCCTCTGAAGTTATCACCGTCTTTCGTTCTCAGTACTACTGTAGTACCTGGGGCAATCTCTCCCTATTCCGTTGCAGTTGCTCGACAATAGTATATCTCATGTGATAGATTTCTTTGACATCGTCAAATTCCTTTGGGCAGCGGATGACAATTTCCCTGGGCTTGAGACCACAGAAATAGAGGAGATACGCAATTCGTCTTTCACGGGCGTCAAAGAGCAGAGACTCAATGATCTTCCATATTTTCTGGGCATCAATAGGTTTTTCTGCTGCGAGTTCTTTGGAGCAACCTGGCTCTGGTAAAGAAACTCCTCTTAATTGCAAACGCCATTGGGAACGCTGGGTATCTATCAGAATACCGTTCAGAGTTGCACGCAAGTAACGCAATGCGAGGGACAGCGTGGTGAATTCTACATGTTGATTGTGCACTGCATACCAGAAGCGCGAGAAAGTCTGAGCAATGAAATTCTCTTCTGAATCATGAAGTAGTGTCACATCACGATTTGGGTGGCTCTGTATCCAGGTCCGAATGCTCTCGCTCAAGCACTGCTGCAACAGCGACCTGGCATGATCCGTATGCTCTACGATAGCGCGACGTAAGAGTTCTACAAAGTAGCGATCATTAGCCGGCTCGTTACATCGATACCGTCTAAGCTCATCGGTACACAGGTCTGCGAGCGTCGTCAGCTTTATCTGATCGAGCGCTTCATATTTGCTGATAGGCATCGCTCTCGACCTCCCTCCCTTCAGTTCCTGCTGAAGGGTCATTCATCATGTTCACGCTCCATCATGATATGGCGTGAACACTTCACTGCTTTTAGTCTCCTGAGAAGATAGTAATGGGCCCTTCTATGGCTTCGAACAATTCTCAACTCGCATTCGCCTCGAGTTCAGGATCCAGGCAACAGTTACAGAACGCGACGAGGGTTGACCAATCCCGAAAGTAGCGTACTTCTCCGCTGGTCACATGTTGTACTTTGCCACGCCACTCCGTCTGACCGTTGCCCAGTTCCTCCAGCCAAACTCGTACCGTAAACAGTTGCGAATCGTACTGCTGTTGTTTCATATCCATCTCTGCTCTCCTTCTAACTGATGCACGAAGCTGTACAGGTGATAAACGCAAGATGTATTGTGCTCCTGGGTTGATTCATTATGAAGGACTCACTGTTCATCGTGCTGTTGTTAGTGTAGTATAAGCAGCGTTTAGTAAACGTTTAGTGGAGCGTTTTATGGAAAGCTTGATGGGTGAGGGCCATCTCCGGAAGAATATCGCCTGCCTCGAAAGCGTGAAGACTGGCAGCCATATGGGCCCTGGCTGCATCCCAGCGAGGTGGGCTGAGAGCGACAAGGGCCTCTCCCCATACCCGTTGAGCCAATCCTTCGGCAAATTTACCATCAACAGTTTGGGCATAGGCCACCGCTTCCTCTGCAAGAGCCAGCGCTTCTTCGATGTGGCCAGCCTTGAGTGCGATTTCAGCCCTGATGGGAATAAAAATATCGTCGAGGATGAGTCGCTCCTCGCCAAGGCTTCCGGCGGAGGCCTGCTGTTGTGCCATATATGCGAGAGCCTCCTGATGATGGCCAAGCCGGATCTCAGCCCACGCTCGTAAGCCGTAGCCCAGGTAAACGGCCAATTGATCGCTAGACTGTTCTCCGACGCTCACGATAGCCCGGCCCTCCTCCAATGCCTGACGCATGTCTCCACCCAGAATGTACATTATGGCAAGGCAGCAATGACACATGGCATCGGCGGCAAGATGGTGCGTTTCAAGGGCACGTTGAACTTCCTCCACTCCCGCAATATACTCCCCAGATCCAGCACGAACGATTCCCAGATAGGCGACGGTATCAATATATTCTGTCCAATTGGATGCTCGTTCTAATGCCGAAATTGCTTGAACCAGGAACTGTCTGGCCTGGCCGAAGTATCCTTGATGGATCAGGACGCGGCCAATCACACTGGAGGAGGTAGCTATCAGTTCTTCGTCACCCACCTCTTGCGCCTCTGCCAGCACTCGCCGGAAATAGCTCAGCGCCTCTCGTCGATCATTGTGATAGTAGTGCATACGGCCCATCCAATAATGGATACGAGCCAGGCTCAGTTGCCTCTCCTTATCAGTGGATTCTTCCGTATCGGACAAAGCTTTCACCAATGCTTCCGCTTCGTTGAGTTGCGCTAGATTCCGCTCAGGGGCTTCGGCAGAGATAGACATGCTGACTTTCTTCAGAATGGTATCCATGTGCTGACTGCGGTTTTGTGTGGTGGTGGGCAAGTGGGACAGGATCTCAAGCGCATCCATATAATGCTTCCTGGCCCTGCCACGGGCAAACAACCGTCGCGCTTCATCTCCAGCCGCTACACTAAAGTGGAAGGCGGGTTCAAACAGCCCTGCTGCCAACGCGTGCTGGGCCAGCTGCGCGGCTGGAGCGGCAGTTGCATGTAATGCTTCAAACACGCGGCGATGCAGCAGTCTCCGGCGTGCACCGCTCAAGGCAGCATAAGCCACCTCGCGCAATTTGTCGTGACTGAAGTCGTAGGCGTCAGAGGCACCGGCCGCTTGTTCGCGCACAATCCGCCGTTGCCATAGCTCATCCAGCCCACGTACCAGCGCGTCTTCATCGTCATTGCTGGCTCGCGCAAGAACAGAGAACGTGAACGCTCGACCGATGGTGGCTGCCAGGCTCACCACGTTACGTGCCTGTGGGGAGAGTTGCTCCAGGCGCGCTGCAATCACGGCCTGCACCGTTGGCGGCATTCTTGAACTATGCGGATCAGCATCTGATCGGCGCTCCGGTCCCTTTGATTCTCCTACGCCCATGCGCACGGTTTCCACGATGAAGAGTGGGTTGCCTTCGGTTTCCTGATAGAGGTCGGTCACCAAATCAATGGCGAGTCCCCGTTTAGCCACCTGTGATGCAAGGGACGCGGTGTCGACGGCATTCAGCGGACTGAGCATGATCTCCGTCACCTGTCTGCTGCTGCGCAAGGTGGCCAACAACGGCGCCAGTGGATGATCGAGGGTCAGTTCCTCCGGACGCGCGGTCCCGACAATGAGCAGCCGTGCTTGCGGATCGAAGCGCAACAGATAGTGTAGCCATTTGAGTGTCTCCCGGTCGCACCACTGCAGATCATCGAGCAGCAAGAGCAAGGGTTGGCGCGCTCCCAGGATAGCTCGGGCCAGGGCTTCAAACAAGCGCTGGCGCTGCCAGCCCTCCACTAGTGGACCGGGATGAGGAAGATCTGGTCTTTCCGCCAGGATATCCGGCACGAATCTCGCTACTTCCGTCAGCCAGACGTCAGCGAGTGTTCTCAAAGCCGTACGGATGCCAAGGGCACGGAGCCAGGAAGCTACGGGAGCATAGGCTAACTCCCCTTCTGCGGTATAGCAGCGTGTGCTTGCTATAGTTATTCCCTGCCGACCAAGCCGGGCAAGTAGTTCCTCCGCTAGCCGCGTCTTACCGATGCCCGCTTCCCCCGACAATACCACCAGCTGCGTTGCTCCGGCAGCCGCACTCTGCCAGGCCGCCTGTAACTGTGCCCACTCGTGCTGCCTGCCCACCAGCGGCACCTCGGCTACCAGCACCGTTGAAGGAGCTGCAAGGGGAACTGATGGCGCATCCTTCTGGAGAAGGCGCTCATATATTTCTCGGGTCGCAGCGCCTGGTTCCACTGCCAGTTCGCGCTCTAAGATGGTGGCACAGGTATGGTATGCTCGAAGGGCAGCTGCTCGCTCGCCATTGACCGCGTACAGGCGCATCAAATGGCGATAGGTCGCCTCATGTAACGGGTCATAGCGCAGCAGGCGCTGGGCGTAGCTGATGGCTGCCTGGTAGTCGCGCTCTTGTTCGAGGAGCAGGATCAACCGTTCCAGGGCTCTTAAAAATGCCTGGCGCAAGCGTTCGCGTTCTGGGAGAATCCACTCATCATAGTTACCCGGCAGAAGGTCGCCACGATACAGTTCAACTGCTGCCTCTAATGCCTTGCGCATCTCAGTTTCGCTCCCGGCTTGCTCTGCCTGTGTTGCCTGGGCGATGGCATGTTCGAAGTCGGCTACATCCAGCGTCCATGGTGCATCGGATCGCCAGCGAAGCGTCTGCTTATCTGCATGCAGGAAGTGGTCAGCATCGGGGAGGCTGTGCCGCAATCGGTGCACCAAATTGCGCAGGTTAGTGTGAGCCTGAGCATCGGTCGAATCAGGCCAGAGCAGAAAGGCAAGATGCGCGCGGGATTGGGATATCGTGTGATGGAGCACGAGGTAGGCTAGCAAGGAATGGAGTCGTGGCCAATCAATGGTCGTCACGGGTGTATCATCAGAGACAAGCAGGAACTCACCTAGCAAAGAAATGTGCAGAGTTGGAATCATGTGGGGCCTCCTTGCATCATTTGCACGATCTAACCGGGCAAGTACAATCTAAAGGATCGATACACCTTATGAGCAATACAAAGACCATCTACAAAGTATAAAGAGCATACATTCATGTACGCTCATCTTGTACTATAATATATTACAGTGAAACTTAAATCAAGCTTCCTGTTTATGACTGGAGCAGCAAAACCGGGTGCAGAACCTGGCCCTCCAACCGTGAACCAAACATTTAATGGCAACAGGTTCTCCTCATCATTGCCTACTCTCTCTGTATATGCTAAAATCGATACTGAACTGATGCGTGCCTACTTGGCGCGAGGAGAGATGGAGGCAGCGCGCTCGGCCTTTCAACAGGCAGAAGAAGTCATGGCGAAGATCTCCAGCCCGCACAGGCGCGAGGTGTACGTCATCGTAGAGCGGGTGCAGTCCTGGCTGGCAAGTGGAGCGCTAGATCGCGCCATCCACTGGGAACAGGAACTTGCGCAGCAGGACAGTATGACTTCCCCATTGGCGCGTAAACGCCAGGATTGCGCAACATCCTCTCGAAACTAGGAGCGAGTAATTGTACCCAGGCGGTGAAGTTGGCGCGCACTCTTGGCCTGCTCCTCGATCGGCCATAAGTTGGTACCACAGCAAGCGGGACACCCAGATACTGCGAGTATCATTACGACGAGAAGTGCATGCGGCCAACGACGGTATTGGCCAGCAGTTTTTGGCCGTTGCGCCACAGAATCTTTTCGCGCACCTCCGGCTTGAACTCGATCTTTACTGCCTCAAAATCCTTCAGCCAGCGTTGGGGCGTGATGAAGGGGTAGTCGGAGCCGAAGAGGAAGCGATCCTGCAGGCGCGTGGCCGCTTCGCGCAGCAGCGATTCGGGAATGTATTTGGGTGACCAGCCGGAGAGATCATTGAAAATGTTGGTTTTGTGCTGCATGGAGGCGATCATCTCCTCGTGCCAGGGCCAGGACGGGTGCGCGCCGATGATGGTCATGGCGGTAAAGTCGGCGGCCAGGGAGTCCAGGTAGATAGGACGGGTGTAGTCTAGCTTGATGCCCATGCCGCCGGGCGTGCCTGCCCCCAGGCCGTTGGTACCGGTATGGAAGAGCGCGGGGATGCCCAGCTCTTGAATTTTTTCCATCAACGGGTAAAACGTGGGATCATTGGGATAGAAGGCCTGGACGCCTGGATGGAACTTCGCCCCTAGCAGACCGAGGTCATTCACGGCGCGTTCAATTTCTTTGACGGCGGCTTTCCCTTTGTGCGGGTCAACGCTGGCGAAGCCGATAAATTGCTGCGGGTAGCGTTTGACGATTTCCGCGACATAGTCATTGCCCAGTGGAGGCAAACCGGTAGCTGTTTCCGCGTCCCAGGCGAGGAGCACACCGATCATATCTAGTTCCGCGTAGTCGGCGGCTATCTGCTCGATATCCTTCAATTTGACCTCGGTGCGGAAGAAGCGCTCGGCGGCTTTGGCGTAGGGGCCGAGGGTGACCTGCATAAACTCCGTCGTCGGCAGGTGGACGTGAAAGTCGATGGCGCGTGGCATAGTGTGTTCCTCCATCCATTCTTCTAGAACCTGGTAAAACTTGGCGTTTGCATCACATGGTCGAAAAATTGACGCACGACGCGCTGATCAACGTTCTTGCCGATACGCACGAGCAGGATGTTTCCCGGCTCCATGCTAATATCGGGCTCAGTTGTTGCATGTTCTACAAAGCCCTGCGTCGCAAACAGGCGCGCAATAAGCTGGCGATAGCGATAGAGAGGTACTTTCATTCCCTCGAGATCCCAGTGCCATGACAGGCCCAACGCAAAGAGAATCATATCTTCCAGCGCATCCAATTCCAGCGCGAAAGCCAGCAATTGCTCCGCAAGTCGCATGCCTCGCCAGTGTGAACTCACCTCGATAGCTACCTCGTACACATTCTCCAGCTCTCCCCACCATTCATCACCGGGAGCCAGGGTCACCTGGCCAACGATTTCTCCGTTTGGCGTATGTGCCAGGGTGAGGGCACAATCTGGACTCTTCGCGATATTGAGCAGGAGTTCATGCTCACGTTCTGGCGTGCGGGCAAAGGCTTGCAGTCCACTATCAGCTCTGAGATGCTCAACGAGCGATGGTGGGCAAAAGTCGCGCAACAAGAGCGTTCCCTTCGGTGTCTCAAGGATCTTGCTCCGCGAGGGGGTTGCGCTGCCTTTGAGGTGCAGGAGATCAAAAATGTCTTTCATCGGCGACTGGCGCTGCGCCGTGGGAAAAGCGTGGCGTAAGGGAGGTGGTATTACCAGGTGGCGCAGGAGCGCAAGGGTCTGCTGGTTTGCATGACTGATCGCCCCGCGGCGGGACTGTGGGGGAAAGTCTTCCGGTCGATCCTCAAAGGTAGTAGGGAATTGAGCAAGGCCAGGGGTTCCTCCCAGTAGAAGTTGCTCCTCTTCCTCCCGTTCCTCGGTGGCCTGCCAGGCTGGCTGCCAGCGGGCCACCCACTGCTGCGGCAATTGTGCCGGGAGGGACTGCTCCGACATCTCGGCCCAGAGCAGACTCCAGGCACGCGGGACAATGCGATAGGGGTCATATCCTCCACCTCCCACAGCCACCCAGCGACCCTGACAATAGGTATGCGCCAGCTGGTGCGTGACTTTCATTTGCGCGGCAATCCCTCGCATCGTCAATTCCAGGTGCGCCAGGGGGTCCCAGGCATGGGTATCGCAGCCATGCTGGCTGATAATGACATCAGGTGCAAAAGACAGGACGAGGGGAGGAAGAAGGGCATTCATCACCTCGATATAGGACTCATCTTCTGTGAAGGGTTCCAGGGGAAGATTGATGGAGTAACCGCGTCCTAAGCCACGGCCCAACTCGAGAATATCACCGGTGCCAGGGAAGAGGTAGCGGCCCGTTTCATGCAACGAGACCGTCATCACGCGAGGTTCATCGTAGAACGAACGCTGTACACCATCGCCATGGTGCACGTCAAAGTCAAGATAGAGCACCTATCGTTGTAGATGCAGAAGCCCGAGGCGCGTTCAGCCCAGGCATGATGCCATCCACCCGCGGGATGAAATACGTGGAGCGGACCTGACTTCTCTGTGCCAGCCGGACCACCTGCTGGCAAGCCCATCACAGCGCTCAACGCGACCAGCGTACCTCCAGCAATACGCGCCGCTGCCTCGTGCATGCCGGGCAAAGCCGGCGTATCCCCTTCACCAAAACCGTAACGCATAGCCAGATCATTGCGTTCTTGCTGGCCTGCCTCTGCCTCAGGTATGCTGAGCTGTTTGACGGCAGCAATGTAATCGGCAGTATGTACCAGCTCCAATTCCTCGTCTGTAGCGGGACGCAAAGGTAACTGGCCCGTTTCGCCGCTACGCTGCCACAGGCCGCTACTTTCCAACAAATCCATCAAGGCGACCAGGCGGCGTGGCTGCATGGGATGCTCGGCCCCAAAGTTATACTCTAGCTCGCTCTGGTCAAAGAGCAGGTAGGCCCTGGTATGATCATCTGCGTGAGACATCTGTATCCCCTTCTAACTGATAG
>WNGM01001325.1_pt1 | contig 21206 bp, 28 predicted proteins | sample 5400571 | NCBI WGS metagenome assembly WNGM01 (sample SAMN13153378, study PRJNA577476) | soil metagenome | isolation source: 100 cm soil or saprolite under Garry oak tree replicate 2 | place: USA:California | collected 2016-06-15 | reverse complement strand
CCAAGGTCTCACCGTAATGAAGCCGCGTCCCTCTCACAAAGAGGGGCGTTGAGAAAGGCTTGAGCCGGATGACTGAGAAATCGTCTTGTCCGGTTCTTAGAGGGCGGGATGATGGCAACATCATCCTGCTACTCGACGGAAAAACGCAATTAGCTCTGGAGTATGCACATCGTTGTTATCCGAGCGTGTACCGGGCGGTGTTCTGGGTAAATGCGGCAGATCGGACGACGCTTCAAGCAGATTACGATAACCTGGCACACTTGCTGAAACTGCCTGAGCGCAGTGAGCGCGAGACTGATCAACGTATCCAAGCAGTCAAGCGGTGGCTAGAAGGACATTCTTGCTGGCTCCTGATTCTGGACAATGCTGACGATCTTCAACTTGCTAGTTCCTTTATGCCAGTAATGCCTCGTGGTCATATAATTTTGACCACGCGCTCCCAGATTGTCCGTGATAGTAATATTGCCATACAAATCGAGATTGAGGAGATGGAGCCAGCGGAGGGACAACTTTTTTTGCTCCTGCGTTCAGGCATATTGCAGGATAAAACCAAGCTCGATACCCTTGATTCCAGCGTTCGCGATTCGGCCATAGAGCTTGTTACACTTCTTGGAGGCCATCCTTTAGCGCTTGATCAAGCTGGTGCTTTTATTGAAGAAACCCGCGTATCACTCGCTGATTATATACAGCGCTACCGAGAAGCACGTCAATATTTATTGAATAGACGTGGTTCATTAGGAAGTACCTATAGAGAAGGTAAACATCCGGAAAGTGTTGCAGCTACCTTCGAGCTAAGCTTTAATAAGGCATTCAAGCAACATCCGATGGCTACCGATATACTGTACTTTTGTGCATTCCTCCAGCCTGATGCTATTCCAGAAGAGTTGTTGCATCAAGACGATGGCCTACGAATCGATGCAACATCATTCAATGAAGGTATTGCCGCCCTGTTGCGTTACTCCCTGATTAAACGAAATACCCAGGACAAGACGCTCTCGATGCATCGTTTGGTGCAGGCTGTACTTCTCGATAGCATGTCTCCTGATCTTAGAAAGCAGTGGAGAGAGCGTGTCGTGCAAGCACTGAACGAAGCTTTTCCAGAAGTGGAGTTTAAGGAGTGGACCAGATGTGGACGCTTACTACCGCATGTGCTGATCTGTGCAACTTGGACAGAGACCGAGCTAACCTCTATACTGGACGCCTCGCATATGCTTCACAAGGCAGGTGACTACCTGCGAGAGCGAGCACGGTATTCAGAAGCTGAAGCGCTCTTGACAGGGGCACTTATGATCCGTGAACAGCACCTGGGAGCTGAGCACCTCGACACAGCGAGGACTCTAAATGAACTGGCACTTCTCTACTGGCAGCAGGGCAAGTACGAGCAGGCGGAACCGTTATATCAGCGAGCGCTCTCGATTCGTGAGCGGCATTTAGGCGAGCACCCTGACACGGCCAACAGTTTGAGCGATCTAGCCGTTCTTTATCGCCAGCAGGGCAAGTACGAGCAGGCAGAGATGTTGTACCAGCGAGCACTTATAGTCCGTGAACAGCATCTAGGCGACCACCCTGACACAGCATGGAGCCTGAGCACCCTGGCGGACTTCTACCGACAGCAAGGCAAGTTCGAGCAAGCGGAACCGCTTCTATTACGAGCACTCTCTATTCGAGAGGAGCAGCTAGGGCCTGAGCATCCTGATACGGCTCGTTCGCTTCATGGATTGGCAAAACTCCTGCAAGATCAAGGAAAACATGAGCGAGCAGAAGCTTTGTATCAGCGGGCTTACAGGATCCAGGAACAGCGATTAGGGGCAACACATCAACACATCCAAGAAACCAGAAAGGACTATGCAAAGTTTCTGCGTAGCATAGGACGTGACGCAGAGGCTGTAGCGGTCGAATCGAGACAAAGCTAGATACAAACGAAAAAGCCGCTGACTCCGTGCCGCTAAGAATTTCTGTCACATGAGTAGGAGTACGAGGTAGTTAAGGTTTCGACCGAACGTTGATGCTGGTTATTTAAGAACTGGATAGGGTGGGAGTCGTCAATCGTATACCAGCAGGGATTAAGCCAGATGCGGCGCGGGTCGAGCGGCTTGGTGAAGTTGGCAAAGACGAACAGCTTTCCCATGGCCTTGGAATCATTGGTCGAGGCCAACTCTTGCCGCGTCCACTCCCGCATGCGCTTGAGGCGGTCGAAACCGGTGAAAGTGCTGAAGGCCACTCGTACTCCCTTTGCTTCGAACCACTGCCGATACCCCTGCGTCCTCAGCAGGATAATGTACCCTCGGATGCGGCGGCGGAACTGGCGCTGCTCTTCGGTGCCACGGTCATGCTCTAGGAGTATGGGCCAGCGCAGTTGCCTGCCACTGAGCAAGGCGACCCGAAAGTCGAGAAAGGCATCGGGGATGAGGGAAAAGCTTCTCCCCTGCCACAGGGCAGTGTAGGGATGGCGCTTCAAAACCCGCTCATGCATAAAGTCCTCCAGCCAGTAGTTTGGATCGGGGCGCTTCAGGGTAGCAGCGGCAATCAGCATGTCGTTCAGCTCCACGGTATGCTTGACGAAGAGAAACTGCCCATCTACCTCCTTACTCATGCGAAACGCCTCCTGCACGTCCACGCCCTTTCGGGCTGCATAGCGGATACCCCGGCGGTTAGGCGTGTAATAGTATGGTGAGCGGCCCTTTTCGGTGGGGATGAGACCGCGCTGCACAAAGCCTTGCTCAGTCAAGGTCTTCAGCCGCACCTGGACGCCATTGAGGGCACCCATACCATGATGCAGACGGCACAACTGATCAGGCGTGGCTATATAGAGCTGACATAAGCCCAGTGGCACCTCTGGAGAACCAAACAGCAGTAGTTCGTGGGCGTAGGTCATACGGAAGGGCTTCTTCTCGCTCTTGTCTACTGCTTTGGGCTTATCCATTACTCGACCTCCTCCCACCAGGATAGCTCTGGCTCGGCGACTGGTTCACCAGACTCAGGCGTCGTGTCTCCAGGCTCTTTCTCGACCTCGTCTTTTGCTCTACAATATTTCTGCCTGGTTTGTGCCTGGATTTGTTCCAGTCGCTCGTGGTAAGTGGCAGCGTCAACCATCGACGGGGTGTCATCGGTATAGATGACACCCACATCTTCTCCAGCGCGCACAAAGGCTGCTCGCCTCGGCAGACCCGTGAGCATTCTTGCCACATCGCTCGCTGACAGTACGCTCTTCTTGCCAATTGGGTTATTAGCTAGGTAGCGCATCATCCAGCGCAGATGGAACAGGAAGTGGTACAGCCACTCTTTGCCGCTCTCTGGTGTGCGTACCCAGTATGGCTCGCCGTTGGCGCGGTAGGCGACTAAGTAGTGTGGAAAGAGCACCTTAGAAGATAGCAGTCGTGGCTTGTTGATAGCGAAGCGAAAGGCTGCGAAGAAGCCGCCGCCACAATTGGCAAAGCCACGAACAACCTCCGGCGGAATGAACAGCGTCTCGTCCTCTGTACTCATCACCTTGTACAGCAGGTAATTGAGCTGCGGCAGCGGATCAGACACAAGCACCTTCTCCTCTGGCGGCTTGACGCCGAGTAGGTAGAATGGGGCATGGTCAAATCGAGGCCCAGGTTTGCGAATTTCGACACTGCCGCTATGGATGAAGCGCTGCACCGGCCTCAGGTAGATGTCAATAAAGGTTTGGACTTTCGGATCGTCCGAGCCGCGCTTCAAGAGATGCTCGATAGGATGTGGGTCAACATCTTCTGGCCGAACGGTGGCCTCGCCGTTTAAGAAGAAATGGCCCATCTCTCTGGCGTCGTCCGGCACGCACTGGAAGCAAACTATGGTACGGGCGGTCTTCGTTGATTGCTGCAAGTACGTCGGCAGTTGACCTCGGTACTGATGCGCCACGGTGACACGCACGCCAAACTTCCGCCCTTCGGTGAACATCTCGGCAAAGTCCGGTGTTGCAAAGTGCTGGAACTCATCCACATACAGACTGAAGCCAGGGCGCTGATCCTCAGGCAGATCGGCAAATGAGAAGATCGCTGCATGTATCTGAGCCACCAGGAGCGTGCCTATAAGACGAGCGTCTTGCGCTAAGGTCTTAATCGGCAGCTTAATGAAGATGATCTCTTTGTTCTCAATGGCCTTTCGGAAATCGACAGTATTTTCTGACTGGCCGACAATGTTACGCACAAGGTCACGACCCATGAATAACGCATGTAAACGGTTCACGAGTGGTGCAACCTTCTGGTCGCGGGCTGTAGGCGACAATTCATCATAGGACTGCCAGAAGCTGCGCACATCAGCTTTAGCTACGTTTTTAACGAGTTGTTGGCGGAAGGTATCGTCTTTCAGCAGAGGCAGCATATCTACTAGAGTCTTCCCAAGGCTAGCAAAAAGCGTGAGCGTGGCAGCACGAACTAAGTTGGGCAGATGCTGCTGGCTGAGTACCTCAGGCCATAAAACCTCGAAGATGTGCATCACACGGGCAACTGCTTGCGCCTGGGCAATACTGGTACTGAGGTTATTGCCTGCAAAGACATTGACACCGAAGGGGTGGGCTTCGTCGGTCATATCGAGCACGTATACCTTGTGGAGCAAATCTTCGGGTAACTGCGCAATACAGTGGTCAATCAGATCGCCATGTGGGTCGATGACAGTCACCGCTCGCTCGGAACGAATATCTTGGGCAATGAGGTTCTCTAACAGCCCGCTTTTGCCGACGCCTTGGACGCCGAGCACGTAGAGTCCAGCAAAGCGGTCGATGGTTGGAATTAGTGAACCATCCTTGGTCTCAGGATGAGTACCCAGTTGGGAGTGTGTGGCAAGTAGTTGGGCGTATTGGCTGTCGTCCAAGCTTGCCAGGTAAGCTTGTGACTTAAAGGGCATGTTGTCGTCTCCTGTTTAATCTAATGATTCTGGCACGACCAGGCGACGACTGCCCTTGCTAGTCATTGGCGTTTCGGAAACTTGAGCGGTTTGCTTTTGCTGCAGCCGCGCCTGAGCGACGATACGATGGTCTCTGATGTATGGGTATATTCCGTGGATGAGTAGTAGGACTGCAATGAGTAGGAAGAGCCACAACGGTGTCGTTGGGTCACTCGAATAGAGCAGAATACCCAACCCGCCGCAGAGAATACCCAATAAGAGAAATTTTCTTTTGTGCATCTGCCTTGCCTCCTTTCTTAGAGAGTTTCGTTTCGCCGGTTCAGTTGTTTCCACTGTTTACAGGGGGGCTACGCCATACCATCTTCTCGATGGTTCATGAATCATACCTCTGGTATACCTCTGCTGACAAGCAGTGTCACATCTATAGTCTTACAAGGCTATAGGGAGTCAGGCATAAAATGAGGCTGGGTTGGCGTGAAAATACCCTCACAGATAAGGGATTATCTTTGGATAGCCTATCCACACTTTAGATTGCGTTTTTCTCTTCTCCTTGCTGAGTGGTTGCGTCAGAGCTATGCTGCACGCATGCTTGCAACAACTGTGCCGATTGTGTCACAACCATACCTGGGCGATTGCCTTGATGTATTAACTACGCTCGCTGACGAATCAGTCGATTTAATCCTCACCGACCCATCGTATGGCAATGAGTATATAAGCCGCTCACACAGCTTACCCCTCACCAAAATCGCTAATAACGGCCAGGAAGCGTATGATTTGCTCGACCAAGCGCTTGCAATCGCATGGCATAAACTAAAGCCTGACCGTCACGTTTACATTTTCACTAATTGGCAGGCATATGAGCCAATGGCCGCTATTGTGAGAAAGTATTTTAAGATCAAAAACGTGCTGGTCTGGGAAAAGAATAACTTTACCAGAGGCGATCTCAAAGGCAATTACGGTTACTCGACCGAATGGATCATGTACGCTCATAAAGGTTGGTGGCCATTAAATGGCAAGCGCGAGGGCAACGTGCTGCATTACAAGAAGGTACCGACTCAATCTATGCGCCATCCGACCGAGAAGCCCGTAGAACTATTGAAGTATTTGATCGAGAAGTCCACGCTGGAGGGCGAAATAGTCTTGGATATGTTTATGGGGGCAGGGAGCACCTGTGTAGCGGCAAAGCGAACTAACAGACGATACATTGGTATCGAGCTGGAGCAGGAGTGGTTTGCGGTAGCGACCAAACGGCTGGAGGCAGTCACGGGATGATGCTGCAAGGAGACGCGCTCACCATGTTGCGCACACTGCCAGATAAAAGCGTCCACATGGTGATCACCAGTCCTCCCTATTGGAGTCTGCGCGATTACCATGTTGCCGGTCAACTGGGGCTGGAACCATCGTATGACGAGTACATCGCCAAACTGTGCGAGGTGTTTGAGGAAGTGAAGCGCGTTCTTAGATCAGATGGCACCTGCTGGGTCAACCTGGCAGACAGCTACAGTGGTAGCAACGGCGGGCATCCGAGCAAACGGCAGAAAAAGGTTCAGCGCTTTGGTTGCACGATTCCGGTAATGCCACGTACGTCCATTTCGCGCAAATCCCTCTGCCTGATTCCGTTCCGGTTTGCCACTGAGATGGCACGCCGAGGCTGGCTGCTGAGAAATACAATCATCTGGCAAAAGCCAAATGTCATCCCCGAAAGCGTCAAAGATCGCTTTACCATCGATTTTGAGTACCTGTTCTTTTTCGCCAAATCACCCCACTACTACTTCCAGCAACGCTTTGAGCCGTCTACCCAACCAGTCACCAGGCGAGATCGCCCTGCGGTGCGGAATAAACGGTGCGTCTGGGCGATTCCGACAAAAGGTTTTCCAGGCAATCACTTTGCGACGTATCCAGAAGCATTGCTCGAAACGCCGATCACCGCTGGGTGTCCAGCAGGAGGCATCGTATTAGATCCGTTTCTAGGGACTGGCACGACGGCTCTGGTGGCGGAGCGACTGGGAAGACGGTGGGTGGGTGTAGAGCTAAATCCTGAATATGTGCAACTGGCTGCTGAGCGGTTGCATGCTCAGACTGCTGCTCAGGGGGTCTGAGTGGGCGGGGTGTGGTGGCGTAGGAACGACTCAAGTAAAAGAAAGTGCCTGTGCTACCACAGGACATTCTCACCTAAAGAAAGTTTTATGCTTGTATTGCCAACTTAAGAAATCTCTATGGCCGGTTCTAGGGCAAGCCCCACAAGCACATTCCTATTACAACAAAAAAGCTTCAGCGTAAATCTGAGCTTTTTGTTGTCTCGCCGGCTCGAACTTTCGTTCGATTACTCATAATTCTATCACAATCTGCTTGCGGCGGTCTATCAGCAGAGCTAGACTCGAGTCATTGTAGAAGAGTTCTACATGTACACTCAGATAGAAGGAGGTGGCAGATGCCATCAGATGAAAACCAGGAGCGTGACCTGCGCAGACAAATGCGCGAGGGACGCACACCACACATCGAATCCGTCCGTATAGCCTATCAGCAATTCTATGTTGCAAACAAAGGCTTGACCCGCAAGATAGAAGAGCTGCGCGAACAGGTTGCCATGATGGAGAGCGAGTTTGTTGCCAAAGGTAAACAGGTTCGTACTTCATCCCGCCAGACTTCCTCGCTCCGTGAGAAGCGCGAAAGCACCAAGGGTATTATCCCCATGTTCCAAGCTTTGAGCGACCAGGCGAAGGCGGTGAGTTCGCTGATCGACTCACAGACACCAGCCCTTGTGAAGCAGGACGAGCCGGTAGACAAGCTGTATGCGGCTTACCATAAAGCTCTGGTCGAGTATCGCAAGTACATGGCAAGCTGGCAGGATAGGCTGCCTGCGAGTGATCTGACCGACCGCACGCTTGAACTGGCACTCGATGCCGTGGAAAAGAGTTTGCAGTGACGATCTGGATTGTCATATACCAGACGAATCTGGGCGAAGTGTTCGGATGGTTTTGTAAAGCGGAAAGTCCTTCTCAGGCAGAAAAGAAGTTCTGGGGTGCGACGATTATGCCTGAAGGTCGGTCAATCAAATGTATTGCTGAACTTCAGTCGGAAGTCATAGGCGCTTACTTTTCCTTGTACGAAGAGGGGCACTATGGTGAGTGATAGCCGTCCGACCCTGACGCTTGATCTGACTGGGCCTGATGGGAATGTCTACAAGGTGATTGTGCTAGCTATGCAGCTGCTAAGCGGAGAGTCGCTGGAGCGCTTCAGGGAAGCGATTACCGAGGCGACGCAGCCAACTGCTGGCAAGCGCTACCAAGACATTCTGGCGATCGTGAACTCGTATGTGCGGCTCATTGACCGCTCGGGGCTTTATCCTGAGTATGGATGGGATGAAGCAGCCATCACCGCAGCGGTGGATACCCTGAATGCGCAGGTGCAGACGCTGCCGGATAGCACCCCTTTCTCGCTGGAAGGAGTCTTTCCAGTGTTTGATGAACCTGAGCATGGGCCGGAGGTGTATCTCGCTCTCTTAGAAGGTGAGCTTGCTGAGGTCGATGAGCAGATCGAGATGAGTGAGGAGAGCCAACAAGAGCCACTCCAAAGACTCAAATCGATGCTGCTCGAGTGCGCCAGTGCATTGCATAGTGCTGGTGTGTAGCCTATGTTTTGAGGCGATCAGCAGGAGACATCGTATTCGTGCCTTGACTAGTGAGGCTGAGATGGGGAATAACCTATGTCAGCCTCCTGCCACTCACAACGGCCGTAACCAGAGCGAGTGGCCCTTAAACGCCCCTGGCTGATGGGTGGATTATCCATCCACAGTCCAGGGGCTTTTCTTGCTCTTCAACAGAGTGGGTGGTGCACTTCAAAACGGAATGGAGGGCACCCGTGAGCAGCCACGGTCGTTTAAGCTGCTGCATGAAGGCATTCAAACGCTTCTTGGAGGACTTATGCTAGAATATTGGCAGATATGGCATATGACCAAAAGCGATTAGGTATTCTTGGCGTTGCAATTTTAGCGCTGTTTTTGTCTCAGCTCATCCTAGGTATTATACTGACCCCGCACATAAATGTACCGCGGCAGCCATCTTCTATTACAACATTGTTCTCCTTACTTACCATGGTGATACCCATTGCTCTAGGCAGCTTGGTGCTCTGGGCTGGCAAGCAAGCTAATTATGTATGGGTACCACTATTCACGGTGCTTGAATACCGGTACATGCCGAGTGTTGGTCTGTTTGTGCCAAATAACATTCTCAGAGTATTGCTTGCACTTGTCCTACTGACCATGAGCTTTCTGCTGGCCGAGCTTGTCTTTAATGTTTGGCGAGCGCATCTTTCAGCCAAACTAGGAGTGGCCTTACTAATAGTCGGCTTTACATTTTTCTGTAACATACGTTTTATGGAAACAGTCCTCATTGATAACCCTCGGTTTATTCCTCGGCGCTACCTCAGGCAATGAGATAAATATGCGATAAGTACATTGAACGAGCTATTTTAGGGTATAGCTCAAACCCACTTGGTAACTCCAAAATAAAGAGTTACTGGCGTCATTTAGGTACTACATGGTCCCCAAAACCAGCCTTCAGAGTAATCGTCAGGTTCCGCACTCCAGCCGGTTTCGTCACTACTCGTTTGACCTCGCATGACTACCTCAACACCCACACAAGCTGGCATAGTGCCATCAACCATGTAGCTCCATGTGGTGCCGGTCAATGTCCCGGAGAAGCTTTGAACAGTACCTTCGCTGGGTAGTCCAGGGCTCCAAGCTGTAACGCGGCCGTGTACCGGTGTAGATTGGCCCCTAGCGGTGAGATACCAAAAGCGAGGTCCCTGGAAGATGGTAAATCTTCCCCAGGCTGCCTGGCAGCTTTTCGAGTAACGAAGGTCTAGCTGGCCCCAAGCGCCTGCTACATCCGCCACGGTCATAGTTGCGATGGTGATGGCGTCACTATCGCAAATACCCTGCGGATTGAGGCCAATGCAAAGGGTGTCGGAGCAGGGCGGATCAAGTGCAGTCTTGGTCGCCGCATGAACTGGGATAATCCCAAGTCCAGAGAGCGACACAATTAACACTAGGAGCACGGCGGCGGCACGAAGACTGGCCTTAACCGGAATTGTCAAATTAGTCTCCAATCACTAGACGCACGACAGGATTCATGATCAGGTTAATCTGATCATTAGAAAGCAGTTTAGAATTCAACGGATAAACTTGTCAAGTGCTAGCCATTCTTCCTAATGTGAACGAAAGCATGCTCGTAATAAATGGAGGTGTCCATAGGACTTGCTCTCGCCCTACCTGTATTATGGATAGTAACTATGGAAAGTAAGCGTAATAATTATCAAGCTGTAGCTGGTTTTTTGCGTTTAACGGCTATGTTTGTGGCCGGTGTTATGGTTGGACGCGGTGGGCGGTTAGACGCTGCTGGTATGAATTTAACTGGAGTTTTCTTTGTGCTTTTATTTGCTGCTATTTATCTTTATCGTAAGTAAGGAATGTATAGATTTATGAACTATATCCCTTACATAATTGCTTATGGCATTATTGCGACATATATGGTTTTCGCTTTGGGTGTTTTCTTTGTGCTTAGACGGAAGACGCGTTTAGGTTATGCGTTACTTGCAGCTACTTTATTGTGGGGTATCATTCCGGCTTTTATTTCAGGTTCAATCTATGGGGTTGTAGACGCGGTTGTTGGTACGGTATTTTTTATAAGCCTGGTAGCATGGTTTGCTTCCAAGTATGAGTTAGTGAAAAGGGTTAAAAATAAGCCCTAGTCTGACCATATAAGTTAAAATACTGACTGATTGCTAAAACCCTCATACTGCTGTGAAGGGATGCTCTCGATAAGTCTGCCTGATTGTGAGTGCCTAATGGCAGCAACCTCGGTACTAAGCCTATTGCAAGGCGCTACAATCCGCTTCATTTTTGAAAACGTAGGAATTTACGTCTTCGCAGCTACAACGCGCCACATGGCCGCTCTGCGAGGCTCAGACGGGATTTGTGCCAGCAGTCCCCTGCTCTTCCTGCTTGCACAAGTACGCAAATAACTTGTGCCTGTTCTCCCCTATTTCCTGCGCCGCCACTGCATAACGCTCCACGCTCTTGCCTGCCCATATCTGTTTGTACACAAACTTCTTCATACGTTCAGCCAGGTGCTTACCAATGCGCTCCACTACCCGCTCGGCCTTCTTGCGTACCTCGTAGAGCTTCTTGAGGAAATCAAGGGTACGTTCCCAGGCTTTGACTGAACAGACCTTCGCAAACCAATGAGCAGGACTACTCTTGGTCAAAGCGATTGCAGCCAGCTCTAACAGGTCGCTCAGGTGCCCTTCCCTTACTAGTTTTTTGTATCTGTTTGTTTTCGCTAAGACCCAGAAGTCTGAGCCAGTCATTAAATGAGTAATCGCCGCAGGCAATTCTATAGAAGTGTTGTTGTTTGCTTCAGATTGTTTTTGTGCTTGCTCGTGCTGCTCCCGCATCGCCTGAAAGCGTGTCAAAGCTATGGCACCGAATGAGGCTGATTCGTTCATTCCTTTTGCTCCCTCCACTTGAGTTAATGTGCTGGTTAGTGTTTGGGGCTGTAAACGAGAAAAGCCCCCTGCTAGAGGGAGCTTGTCGGCTCGGTTGAAAGTCTGTCGCTTAGACAATACTAAACCTACCGCTTACCGAAGTCAATAGATAAGCAGTGCATCAGTTCCCTCTTTTTGTGGCCCAGTGCAGCGGTTGTAGTACGTTGCGGCAGAACTTCAACCAGGCCGACACCAAGCTACCTCGAGCTTAGCTCGCCAAGGCAGGTGTGTCTAGTCGTACTACGGGTACGGGGGGTACGGGTAGGACTGTAGTACGGGCTTACCCGTACGGGTCGTACTACAGTACCATAGTACTACCCGTACTATGGTACTAGTATTAGTGACCCTGTTTCTTAGAAATATAGTCGTCTATTGCTTCTCTGACCATTGCACTCTGGCTACCTGTGCCGCCCTGCATTCGGTCTTCAAGAGAGAACTTTTTCAGCGCCTCTACCTGATCTTCATAGATATCAAAAGGGTGACGCGTCTTGATCTTTCTTTTATGGGTACCCCGTACTACCCGTACTGGTGGGACTATAGTACTACTGGTACTAGCAGTACGGGTAGCTTCGATTGGCATTTTATGGGGGTGGTCTTGAATAAGAGGGAAGTCGTCCATTGGGGACTTCAATGGCTTTTCTTGAGATCTCGGGTCGAAGTCGCTTACTCTAGGCTGCTTCATATTCGTTAATCAACCAATCCGCAAAAACATCATAGGCGATTGCGCCAGCGTGCTTTGGCTCTAGTGTGCTTATCGGTGTTTTCTCATCGTAGGAGCGGGAGAAAATGGTTGAGTGGGGGATTTTGACATTCAGGACGTTATCGCGCCATATCTTTTTCGCGCCTGAGACGATAGCAGGGGAGTGTGAAGTGGTGGAGCGGTACATCGTAAAGAGTATGCGCAGCTCCTGATGGGTAAGCGCGAACTTTGACCACATGATCTTCTGCACATGAGTCACCAGATCGGCAACACCATCTACCGCCATGCGCTCGGCTGAGGCAGGTATAACAATGAGATCAGCAGCAGCTAGCCCGTTGAAGGCTAGCATGGCTTTGCCGGGAGGTGTATCAATGAGGATAAAATCATACTCTTGTTTGAGGGGATTAAGTATCGCTGCCAGCTTCAGTTCGTCCCCAGGCTCAAGCGCTTCCTCTATAGCGGCGAGCAAGACGTGCGAGGGGAGCACGTCGATACCAAACTGAGTGTTTTTGATAACACCCTGCGCCGATTTAGCCCCCATAAATACTTCATATAAGCTAGGGCTTTCGTCTGGATCGAGACCGAGATAGCGTGTGGCTGATGCTTGCTGATCGAGGTCAACCAGCAACACCTTTTTGCCTTTTTTTGCTAAAGAGGCGGCAGTCGAAACAGTCGAGGTGGTTTTTCCAGTGCCTCCTTTAAAGATTGAAAAACTAATAACCTTCATTTTTTACCCCTCTTCACAAATCCCTCGTATGCTTCTAAGGGTATTCGCCACTGCCCAACATCGCCTGGCTTAATAGCACCCTTCACCAGGCCCTTTTTGAGCCATCGACTGACTGTCGCTCGATCGACTCTCAGTAACTTCGCTACCTCCGAAGCATTAAGATACGCCTTCATACGTTTAAGCATAAACTGCTCGAAAGCAACGTGTCAAACACATTTTGTTGCACCTGTTGCAGTAGTACGCCCCGTACTAGGGGTACTATAGGACGGGGCTTCAGGTGTGCTGACTATAAACGGCAATGCCAATAATTACGCTAACTTTTGTTATTTTGCGTAAAGTTAGTATGGCCTCGGCTGGGGATGCTAAAGTACGGGGCGGTATAGGCTTCAGAGAACTCGCACGAAAGGAAAAACCCGAAGCCCTACATACTAATGCAGCCCGCTCCGGGTTATTCCCACCCATTTTTCTTTTCACCTCTCAGCCTCTAAGCAATTGTCCCTGTATGTATCCCATCGCCTCCCGGTATCCACCACGACTCCAGCACATTGGTGCCAGTTGCCGTATAGACCGACTGGACGCCGTTCGGGTCAGTGCTGCGCACAAAGGCGTGCACACTGCTGAGGCCGCCCACAATAGTAAACGCGTGCAGCAAGTTGGAGTTGGTCGGCCACCAGTACTCGAACACTCCGCCAGCCGTCGCCTCGTACAGCACCTGAGTACTGTCGCTCTCCCACTTTTGCAAAGCGACTGCCGAACCGCCGCCAGTCATATACCAATAGCCAATGCCACCACCCGCGTACCAGGATGCTTCCCAGATACCACCGCTGCTTGTGCCGACATACAGCCGGTGCTTGCCATCGGAATCTTCGGAGAAGCTGAGGCTGGTAATGCCAGAGACGTCGATGATCGTGCTTACCTGGATACCACTCAAACCGCCGCCCCAGCGTACCATGTAGGCATAGTTCTGATCAGCCACAAACAGCACTTGCGTGCCGCCAGGCTCCATGAACTTCTGCATGGCCACCGGATTCCGAAGGTTGTAGAGGCTGCCACCCTGGACGCCGTTGCTGCCACTATTCCACCAGTATTCGCTGGCACCTGTGTCCGTCAGGACATAAAGCTGGTGGGTTACCCCATCCGATCCAATGGTCTTTTGGATATGGCGCACATTGCTCGAGCTGTTAACAATCGCTGCTGTATGTAGCGCTCCCCCAGGGTACCACCAGGTCTCGTAGATCCAGTGATTTGTGGCAGTGTATATGAGGTGTTCGTTACCCAGCATTTGCGCATCAATATCCACGATGTCGCCCTGGCTAATGTGGATGATGTTGCCCAAATGGATGCCGCTGCCGCCGCGCCACCAGCTCTCAAACACATCCGTGTTTTTCGCCCAGAACACCTCGTTCGTCCCATCGCTCTGTGTGAGCTTTTTGACAGCGAGGACGGTGTTGTTAGTGGGTGAGGGCTCGTTAGAGCCGCTGATGTCGTTGAAGTGAATATATCCCGTAGGCGCAGATGTGAGCGTATGATCAAGAAATTTCCCATCATAGTTCCAGTTGTAATCTTGAACCTGCACACTGCGATCAGCATTAATAGCAGTGACCCAAGCTACATGGCCAGATACAGGAGTCGTCTTAGTCGCTGGCCAGTACCACCAAGCTACCGCACCAATAGCAGGCGTGGTATTGACAGTAATTTGTATAGCACTTGCCACACTACCCCAGTTATACGCATCTCCAAAGTGAGTCCCCTTAACCTTATAATCATTATTCTTGAAGGGAATACCGTTATTGTTGTTTAGCCGCCATGCCACAAACGACGTGCATTCACGGTTGTAAAACCCCCAAGGGTCTGTTACCGAGTCCTGCGGAACAGGTGGCGCTAAGTTAGATGGGTAATCATCAGAAGGGTCAGCCTTTACAGGTTGTGTGGACATAAAAGGGTACGCACTACAAATTGCCAATAACAGAGCAAGCATTAGCATCAATCGTACTAAACGCTTCCTTTTCAGTAACGCTGGCATACTACTATTCCCAGCCTTTCTACCTTGCTTGTGAGCAAAGGCATAAACAAACTAGACTGATTTGAAGGTTTCTAGTCCATAATCAGTTGCCATGAACTTAGAGCGAATATAGCATCACTATCACGATAAGTAAACCATTACGAAGAAAGTCCTGCAACTACATGCACACATCCACATATATAGTTGCAAAAACAGAGAAAAGAGAGTATCTTAAAGGGTAGTTACAATCTAAGCTCTAAGGAAAAGAAGTAGTGAACACAAACGACAACAAACAATCAGGGTTCAGTGCAGTAATAGGCATTATCAGCGTAGTTGTAGTAATTGCGCTTATAGGTCTTATCGGTTGGAGACTCTATAACAATCAACCCAGCAAGCAAACTAATAACGCTACTTCTGGCAACCAAAGCACAGGCCAAACCCCGGCTACCAGCAACAACACTACCTCACCAGCCCAACAGGTTGACCCGAACGCAGGCTATGTGGTCATTAAAGAATGGGGAGTACGGTTCAAACCAGTGAGCGGTCTTACTGGCGTCGAATATGTAAACCTCGATAGCAATACCGTCGATTTCACCACTCAACAATTAGCAAGTCTTGACCCAAATTGTAATGGTCAGGTAACAGGTCTTACCGTGCTTGGCCGAGTTTTTAGGAGTACCAACTCTTCAACCCCAAGCACTTTATCCCTAGGTAAAGTAGGAGATTACTACTACTATTATTACAGTCCTGAAGCAACTTGCTCTAGTAAATCTGACGTTGATAGCACAGAAACAACGATGCTAGGATACCTCAAAGAATCTTTGCCATCACTCGAAGCAGCTAAGTAGTTCTTGATAATTCAAAGGCTTTGGTCAATTCGCTCAAGCTCACGAAGAGGCATAATAGTTACTTCAAATTCGTATACTTTATACCATTCATTTGTGCATAAAGATCAACGCACATCATCAACTTGAGTAGTTGCTCAGAAAGCTCTGTGAGCTCTTCAACACTATAAATTTTCTCAATACTATATAGACCTATAATGGTACCAGAATCCTGGACAGGTGGATAAGATAAAATAGCTGTATCGAGAATGGCGATACCAACACCTACTCAATTTGGGAAACAATCACAAACCTTAACTTGTCAAACGGCGTAGATCGCTGGCGAAGCCACAGCTTTGCGGTTTCATTTCGCCTACAGGTGCTACCAATGTTTAAATGAAGCTCATTGACCGTTTTATCGACTTGGTCGTTTTATCCTAGCTTTTTCGCTATTTCAACCAAATCTTCAAGTCCAATAAGCTGAATCGGTTTGCCATGCGCAAAGGCTCTAGCTTGAGGAGTGAAAGAAGTGGTTGCAAAAATGTACCCTGTTGGTGCCCCGATACTCATCAATGCACCATAGAAATCTCTAACTACCGGCTCACCTATCGGATCGTTCCAGCGCTTACACTGAATTACCCCGACTAGTTTACCCTGTTGTCTAAGTAGCAAATCTATCCCATGATCTCCTGTCGTTTCGGTGATTTTTGCTTCGTAACCCTGCTGACGGCAATAATGAGCAACCCATTGTTCAAATTCTTGGCCAGACATATGCATAAAACGGTCTACCAAATTAACCGATTGAGAGTGATTACCCACAAGACCTAAGTGATGAAGAATCTCACCAACACTCAATGGCTGTGACGAGTTGATAATACGGGATAATCTCTTTATAAGCACTGCTGCATTGCCTGGAGTCCCTTTGCAGTACGGAGTAAGAGCCGATGCAATATCTGAGTCAACCCGTACGCCTTTCTCGTTGCCAATTTTGATCAAAATATCCCTTATGTCTTCGTCAGAATATGGGTCAAAGTCATAGGCTATAAACCACCGCCGGAGATTTTCTTCAACTTGCCAGAGCTTTGAGGTTGTCGCTATAACTGAGAATTGAGGCAGGGTCACTCGGAGTGATCGCGTCTGAGAGCCTTTGCCCACCGTAACATCTATCGTAAAATCTTCAAGAGCTGTTCCAAGTGCCTTTTTAACTTGCGGAAGTACGAATCCTATTTCTTCAACTAGTAGAATATCGCCAGGTCGTAGCCCGGTTACTGCACTCGCCAAGTCGCGTAAACTTGCTGAGCTTGAGACCGTTTGGAAACTTACCCCCAACTCACCTACTACAGCTAAAGCTAGGGTCATTTTGCCCATCTCAGGCAGCGCATTAAACATCAGGTTGGCAAAGGTACGTTTCTGTTGTCGGACAGCGTCAATTCGCTGCTTTATGTCCGCCACTATTCGTTCTTGCCCAAGAAACCCAGGTAATTTATTTTGTTGCGTGTTGGATGACAGCTCGTTCATAGTAGCACCCCTGTCATTTGCTAGTTCCTATTTCCTGTCCATATATTTGTATAACGGTGCTCTTGAGATATGTAACATATTGCATATGCCCTGGATGCTGTATTTAAGGAAGGAAGAAGTCTTTATCCTGTGCTAGATTGTCCAGGCGCTAGTTGGAGTGCTCTCGTCTGTATGCTCGACTGGACTATTGTTCTAAACATGTCGTTGTGATAATATACGGGTGCTTTACGGTACAGTCCTTATTAGCTAATAAACGGTGGCTTTAAATATATGTAGTACTCTCAGCATAAGGCCTGTTGGGGACGGAACATAGTCGAGGTACTAGGAGCAATCTTAGATTATGAATAAGAACAATATAAAGGTATCAGTTACCGCCGATAGCGGAGCAAACCTAAAGTTACTCAGGGAGCTTGAACGTCAAGGTCTCATAACGATAACAGTAGTGGATCTGGAGAATGGCAAACACAACAGCGTGAGCGATAAACTAGGGCCGGTTGGCGTATGGGGAAAATGTAAGTGGGGAGATGGGAGCGTGTGGGGGAGTGAAGATAATATATACAAGCAAGTGTTGAGCGTAGTTGGAGGACATAATTACCAAGACGCACGTCACTTAGAAGCTCACGATCGTAGTGGTAATGACATTTTTGTTACTGAAGATTATGACGACATCCTAAGCAAAAAGGAAGCTTTATTTGAGCAGATTGGCATAAGAGTCATGTCACCAGAGGAGTTAAAGTCTCTCCTTTCCAAATAATACCTTCTTTCATATTGCTAATGTCAGCCCATACTCCTGTTTTCCTAAGTCTCACAAAACGGTCGTTTAATGAGACTAAGATTGGTGTCAGCCTCAAGGCCATTTATTGTGATAATTTACAGATAACTTATAAGCTCGACTCAAAGTATCAAAAAGGGTATTAAAAAACATAGTCTCCTGTATTGACTCGTTGATGAGTTATTGAGACAATAAACGTATGACCACTACCGAGCAGAAGCAGAAGATACTCAAAGCCAAAGTAGCCCTCGCCATGCGTGACGAGTTCGGCAGGGTTCCCAAAGAAGCAGACGTAGAATACACCTTCCGCCTTGCCAGAGTGTTATATAAAGCCGTCCTCGGCACTCACTACATACGACGCCAACAGCATAAAACTGGACAGATACCTTTGTTCTAGGGCTTTTTATGCACTATAGTGTAACCATTTCTGCCGATGCAGTCGCCTGGTATGGCGCTATTCTGGCAACCATAGCTGCCGCTAAAACCATTTACGACTGGTGGATTGATCGTAGCAGGCTAAAAATCAGATGGTCGTTTGATATGTTAATGCAAGATGAGACGGAGACTTTCTTTGTTGTAGAGGTTATTAACAAGGGAAAGCGGCCAGTTAAGATTACCCATGTAGCAGTAAAACTCTACGGACAACAGGAAGTAGGGCTGCTCGGCCACAGCTTTACTAATCAGACACAGCGCATTTTGACTGATGAAAGGCCATCGACAATGTACCCGACTGTGCAAGGCGATATGTCCCCCGAATCCCTTTGGTTTGTAATTATTTATGATGCCAGGGGCAGAGAGTACCGAAAATATAACCCTGAATCAACGTCATTTGTCCGTAGGTGCTACTACAGGCTGGTAAAGCCGAAAACTAATAGCAAAGTAGAGAAGAAGTAAGCCTTATGCTCATCGGCTACGCCCGCGTCTCCACCCACGAACAAATCCTCGACCTCCAGCTCGACGCCCTAAAAAAAGCTGGGTGCAGTGAAGACAAAATCTACAAAGAAAAGATCAGTAGCGCTAAAGAACATCGGCCAGAACTAGAAAAAGCCCTCGATCAACTCAGAGAAGGAGATACGCTGGTCGTCTGGCGTTTGGATCGCCTTGGCCCACGGGATGCGCAACGAGCTTATATAACTGAGCAGTAAGAAGGGAGACTGGCGAAAGACCGCAGGAATGTGTCTCCTTGTAAGGAAATAGGTTCATATCTGTTTCCCGCAAAGGAGGACACACACCCAGTATGACGCAAACGTCAGTGACAATCCAGGTGAACCCGGAGTCGGTTCCCTCAACCCCACTTTGGATGGGAGAAGTGGCGGCAGTGGCCCACGTCCTTACCCATGTCGGTCTGCTCAAAGCCATCCAGGAGCATGTGCAATTTGCGCGCGCACGCTTTGGCGAATACGACACGATGGATTTCGTCGTCGTGCTTCTGGGCTATGCGCGAAGCTTCGAAGCGACCCTTCAGTCCTTTTATGAACGTCTTGCTCCCTTTGCAGACGTCTTCATGGCGCTGTTTGGTCGCCATCACCTGCCTTCTCGCTCGGCCCTTTCTCGCTTTCTTGCCGCCCTCGATCAAGCGGCTGTCGAGGCGCTGCGCACGCAGTTTGAGGAAGACCTGTTGCAACGAACGCCTCCCTTCCCTTCCTCTGGCGGGTTGTGGGATCGTTGCGGTCAAGCCCTTCCCCACCTCCCCTCGCTTCCCGCGCCTCATCGTCGTTTTGATCTGGTCGCGGCCCCTGGGTACAAGGGACGCAAGCGAGGGGAAGTGGTGCGAACGCGCACCACGCTTTTGCAAGCGCATACCCATCAATTCTTGCTGATAAGTGGAGTTTGGAAAATTCCCACTTATCAGGCTATTATGTGGCTTTGACCCTCGCTTCCTCTATTGTTTTCAAAGATAACGAGGGTCAATTCCACATAACTGGGCACGTTTGGGGGAGCGGGCAATGGCGACTACCGTGCAGAATTGCAACGCGCTCTCCAGGTTCTCACCACGTATGCGACGACGCACAAACTTCTCCCCTCGCAGATGCTGGTGCGTTTGGACGGCTTGTATGGCGACGCTGCTGTGCTGATGAATGTCCTGGACGCGCGTCTGGGCCTCATTGGGCGGAGCCGCAATTATGCGCTCCTAGATCTGGCAGAAGTGCAGGCGGTGCTGGCGCGCCCTCCCGCTGTGGTCTGTACCCATCCGGAAAGTGGAGCCTTGCGTGCCCTGTACGATTGCCCGGACATCCCCCTCACGCCTGGAGGAGCGCGCGTGCGACTGATTGTGGCCAGTCATCCCAGCGCATCCACGCCCCACAAGATCGGGAAGAAGCGTGATGGCCTCATCTACGAATTGTTTGTCACCAGGCTGGCCGCTCCCGCTTTTTCCGCCAAGGATGTGCTGGACTTGTATCTGCAGCGCGGGTCGTTTGAAACCGTGCTGGCGGATGAAGATGTGGAGCAAGAGCCTGATCGCTGGTGCTCTCACCGCCCGTGTGGGCAGGAATTTTGGCAGATCGTGAGCCAATGGTAATCTGGACCGCAAGAGAGGCATTCCACAATGTCCACAACGAACCAGTTTTGGCAGGAAAGCATCGTTGTGGAATCAGTGGAAATCAGCGTTTCTACAACGTGCGAGCGAGGAAGCACCTCCGCGCCGCCAACCTGAGTTTCCACGTCGTGAGCATGCTCACGACGTGGAAACTCAGGTTGGCGGCGCAATGAGGCATTTCCGGTCCAGATTACAGTGGGTATGGAACCTGCGCCTTGAATTGGGAAAGACGATGCAAGGGGGCGAGTTACGTGAGATGGAGTGGGCTCCCCCAAAGAAGCACCGCCCTTGCTCGTGGCAGAGGAAAACCCGCCTCAGGAGTATGGACCGTGGCAGCGGGCAGCGGCGTTTGGACGCGCCACTGGACGGTTCGGAGCAGAGGCCTTCACCATGCAAGAGAACGGGAGGCTGCGCTGCCCAGCAGGGGCCAACCTGTGGTTGAGTGAAGTACGTCAAGAGAATGCCTTCACTCGACGGGCTGTCTACCTGGCCTAGCAGACTGATTGTCAGCGCTGTTGTCTGCGGGAGCAGTGCTTCAAAGACGATCGAGCGCGTCGCGTCAGTGCTGTGCGCCGTCTCTTGCCTTCCCCTGCCGTTACGGCGCGCAAGCCCATCATCCTGGGATCGATGCGCTGGGTCGATGTGGCCGGTCGAGCTCTTCGCCGTACCTGGACCGCCCACTGGCGTCGGCAATATGTGCAGGTGCTTCCCT
>WNGM01004064.1_pt1 | contig 21221 bp, 23 predicted proteins | sample 5400571 | NCBI WGS metagenome assembly WNGM01 (sample SAMN13153378, study PRJNA577476) | soil metagenome | isolation source: 100 cm soil or saprolite under Garry oak tree replicate 2 | place: USA:California | collected 2016-06-15 | reverse complement strand
CAGTACCGAGTCCTCGGCGGCGGGGATCGCTGCCCTGCATCGGGTCACGCTCGCAGTCCGGGTCATCTGCCAGGTGCGAGGCCGACTACACCATCTGGGGTCGGACCCTTCTCGCGCTGGAAGGCCACACACAGGTCATTGCTGGCCAGACCGTAGATCCCGTCAACCTCGACCCTCCAGGCACGATACGCCAGCTGGGCTTGCCACTGCTTCACGTCGGACCACCGGCCTCCCGCTCCTCGGCGGCGCCGCCCTCGGCCAGGCCAAGCGCAGCGAGGAGATCGACGGCACCGCCGCCAACCAGTGGCAGCCGGCCCAGGTCGCAATCAAGCCGGGCGGGACGGTGACGTTCAGGATCGCCGGTGGCCAGACCCATCCGGTCGGGTCCGGCCAGGCGCCGCCCGGGGACAGGCGGTTCGACGCCTCCAAGTGCCAGCCCCGCACATCACCAAGGTCGGGGACGCTTGCACGGTGACGTTCCCGAAGGCCGGCACCTCTCCGTTCTTCTGCCAGGTGCTACGCCCAGGGCATGAAGGGCGTGATCACCGTCGGGTGGTCGGGCGGCGGCCCCGGCCGACCCCCACCGCCGCCAGTGCGGCCGGCAGCAACGTTGCCCTGGTCACCACGCCGAAGGCGGCGGTGCCCCGGTCGGCCGGCAAGCCGGCCATCTACTGGGCCGGCTGGGGGCTGTTCGCCGTCGGCGCCCTGCTCGCGCTGATGCTGATCGCCCTCTGCGCCCAACCGGTTGTGGGTCGCCGATATCTCGCGGATCCCCACCGGGGAGGGGCCGCTGTGGCTGGCCACGGTGCGGGATGCGTTCTCGCGGCGGATCGTGGGCTGGAAGGCCTCTGACCACGCCGACACTGAGCTGGTGCTGGGTGCGCTCCAGTTCGCGTTGTGGAGCCGTGCCGTCGAGCGCGACCAGCTGATCTTCCACTCTGACCACGGCTGCCAGTACACCGCGATCCGGTTTACCCGGCGGCTCGACGACGCCGGCGCCCGGCCCTCCATGGGCACGGTGGGCGATTCCTACGATAACGCCCTGGCGGAGAACTTCTTCTCCACCTTGAAGATTGAGCGGGTCTACCGCACCACCTACTGCACCCGAGAGGAGGCCGAACTCGACATCTTCCGCTACATCGACGGCTGGTATAACCCCCGGCGCATCCAGCGTGAGCTTGGCTGGCTGAGCCCCGACGAGTACGAGCAGGCATACTACGACCGCGAGGCATCTGGCGCCCTGACTTCACCTTCCGGAGCCAGATGACCGACCCTCCGAGTTATCGGGGGAGGCTCACGGACCGGAGCCGGCCGTTCCATGCTGACTAGACCGCTCGTTAGGCGTCACCTCCTTTGCCGTCCGCTGGCGGATGTACTCGGTCGCCCACTGCGTGGTTCACCTGCCGCATCGCCACCGGGTAACCCCAGGCACGTTCTACGAGTCCGCGCCCTGGTGGTGAGCAGCCGCAGCGCGGCGGCGTGGGCGGCGGCCGACGCCGCCTTGTCGCCGTCGAGGGGCGCCGCCACCGGCTGCACCCTCTTGGTCCCGACCGCCGCTCTCCTCCCGACCGCCATCAGGCCACTCCTCGCCGCCTCCCGGCCACCGGTCAGAGCGTGCCCTGGCCCTCATCCCGGCGCTGCTCGGGCTCGGCGGGCTCCGCCGGCACGCCCACGCCGAGCTGGGCCTTGATCTTGTCCTCGATGTCGCGGGCCAGCTCCGGGTTGTCGCGAAGGAAGTTGCGGGCGTTCTCCCGCCCCTGCCCGAGCTGGTCGCCGTCGTAGGTGAACCAGGCCCCCGACTTTTTGATCAGCCCGACGTCGACCCCGACGTCCAGCAGGCTCCCCTCCCTGGAAATTCCCTGACCATAGAGAATATCGAATTCCGCGGATTTGAAGGGAGACGCCACCTTATTCTTCACAACTTTTGCCCTAGTCCTATTTCCAACGACATCGGGGCCGTCTTTTAGCGATTCAATCCGGCGGACGTCGAGCCGGACCGAGGCATAGAACTTGAGCGCGCGGCCGCCCGGGGTCGTCTCCGGTGAGTTGTGCACGACCACACCGTCGGCCAGGTAGTTGTGGCTGCCCTCGACCTCGATGTCGAAGCGGTGGGTCGAGCCGTATGGTGGCTTCGGCTCAACGGCAAGTACTGGCATCGGCATCAGCTCGTCCCGCATCGGCGCAAAGACCGGCTCGACTTGAAACTGGCCGCGGTAGCGAGGCAGCAGCTTGTACTGCATGGACGGGTGGACGAAAGGCGCAATGAGGGCGTGCAGTTTGGCCGTCTCGTCCTTGGGAAAGACCAGCACGGCCTTGCCGGCGCGTTGGATCAACTTGGGCCGGATCCCCCAAGTGTCGGCCAGGTAGGCGAGCAGGCGAGTACGAGTCGAGGGTTCCATCGCTTGGATGCAGATCTCGGCCCGGCCGCTACCATCCCTTGTCCGCTTCTGGACGCCCTTTGCCCGGAGCGAGAAGGAACCGTCGTCCATATACCAAACGGCGAGCGACAGCGGCGTAAGCGACTTCAAGAAGTCATAACTGAAGACCTTCTTGCCGCCAATGTAGACTGCTTCCCGAAGTGGAGCCAGCTCGACCAGCGGCTGAACGTCGTAAACTACCGCTCCGCTGGCGTTTGTGGACCGGGAGGCTCGCAAGTTGGCGAAGAGGAAGCCCTTCCAGTCGCAGTACTCCGCTTGGCGGATCCCATGGCCAAAGCGGTATCGGGCTGCAAGACCGTTCTGAGAAGGACTGAGGGCACTATCGCCCATCAGGCTACCCAACAGTACCTTCCACTGGAAACCAGAGAGGTGCTGGGCGACGACGTGCATAACTCGGTCACCGACGGCAAGTTCCTGGGCCTCCCGCCAGCCTCCCGGCGTTCTGATCTTGTGGTTCGGAGTGCACGCGAAGTACGAGCGGCCGCGGCGGTCTGGGCGGGCCACAGTGACCTTCAGGAAGTCGCGAGCGGGACCGTTGTCGAACCAGTTGACGACGCGCTTAGGCACAACCGCGCCGATCTCTGGATCGTACGAGAGCACTTCCACCGGAAGCTTTTCGGCGACGATCCTGCCGATTCGCTCCTGCTTACCGTTAGCAAGCGTTACACGTGTGTTCGCGTGAAAACAACCGAACAACACACCTATCTTTTCCCGTAATTGGTTGATGAAAATGGCGGTGGTCTTTGATTTGGAGATGGTGCCGGAGAGCTTGCGGAGGGCCTGGCTCATGAGGCGGGCCTGGAGGCCGACGTGGGCGTCGCCCATCTCGCCCTCGATCTCGGCCCGGGGGACCAGCGCGGCCACCGAGTCGATCACGATCACGTCCAGGGCGCCGGAGCGAATCAGCATGTCGGCGATCTCCAGAGCCTGCTCGCCGGTGTCCGGCTGGGAGATCAGCAGCTCGTCGGTGTTGACGCCCAGGTTGCGGGCGTAGGCCACGTCAAGGACGTGCTCGGCGTCGACGAAGGCGGCGATGCCGCCGGTCCGCTGCGCCTCGGCGATGACGTGCAGCCCCAGGGTGGTCTTGCCCGAGGCCTCGGGACCGAAGATCTCGACCACCCGGCCGCGCGGCACCCCGCCGATGCCGAGGGCGAGATCGAGGCCGAGGCTCCCGGTCGAGATGGCCTCGACCGGGGCGGCCGGGCCGTCGATGCCCATGCGCATGACCGAACCCTTGCCGAACCGCTTCTCGATCTGGAGCAAGGCGACTTCCAGTGCCTCCTCGCGTTCCACGGTCCCTCCCCGCATGCCGTCGTTGCGGGCAGCAGTATAGGTCGCGGCCATAACAAGTCCCTTTCCCCAGTCGCGTTGAGCCGGGCCGGCCCGAGTCGGCGAGCGCCGTACTACGAACACATGTTCGATACGACGATCATATCCGGATCTGGGGAGGCTGGCGAGCGGCCGGGGACCTTCAGGATCGCCCGGCGGGTCGCCCGCGACCGGGTGATCTCCACCGTCGACCCTCAGGCGCGCCATACCCGCAAGACCAGCGCGGCCAGGCGGGACGGCTACAAGGCCCATGTCGCGGCCGAGCCGGAGTCGGGGCTGTTCACCGAGTGCGCGTTGACCGCAGCGAACGCCGCAGACGGGCCGACCGGCGTCCAGCTGCTCGACGACGAGGAGCCTGGCCTGGAAGTCCTGGGTGACTCGGCCTACAGCAGCGGGGAGACCCGCGCGGCGCTTCGGGCCGCCAAGCATCTCCAGACGATCAAGCCGGCGCCGCTTGCCGCGGCGGTGCCGCGGGTTCACCGCCCACGACTTCACCATTGACCAGCAGGCGGGCACGGTCGGCTACCCCGCCGACCACTTCCAGGGCTACTTCCCACCCCTGTTCGACCAGCTCGTCGCCGATCAGGTCGGCTTTCTTCGCCGCCATCTCAAGGTCGACGCTCCCGACCGCAGCAGGGGTGTGGCATGACCGGGGCGCGCACCGCAATCACGCCCTGCGAGGCCTGCTGCCGCACCGCCCAGACGAACACGGTCGCTCCCGCCCGACGCCGACGGGCAGCGACGCTGTCACTTGGCAGGGCCACGCCGACACGGAGGCGCCGTAGTATCCGCCGCGAATCCAACACCTTTGCCTGACCATCGAACACGTGGCGTTGGGGCTGGTCAGCAGGGCGGTGTCGGATTGGGGGTTGCGTTCGGCGGTAATGCGGGCGGAGGTCTCCTCGCCGAGCCGGACGCACCGGCGAGGGTGCCCAGGTGCTTGTGGCTGGACTTGGCCTGCAGTTCCGGGGCGGTCGCCCAGCCTGCACGCAGTGGGTCAGCGTCGAGCGGCGGAGTTGCTGGAGAGTCCATCCCTGCCCATCTGGGTCGTGCCGCTGGCACGTCTGCTTGAACAGGTACTCGGCGGGCGGGTACGGCAGGCGGCCTCGCCCTGTGGTCGGGTCGAAGTCGGCCGCTGCCGGGCCCGCTTCCCGAAGGTGGGCGCCTTGTAGAGCATCCCTTCCGGCGGCCCAAGGCGCGGCCGCGGCCACAACTGTGCGCGACCGCGACCACGCCAAGGCCGAACCGCGATGACGCCAGCGTGTTCGCCACCGGCCAAGGCTCGCCGAGTCCGCAGGTCACTGGCGGTGGTCAGTGGATCGCCGAGACCACCCAGCAGCAACGCGAAGCCCAGCGCACACTCCACCAGCTCCAAGCCGCCAGCACCAGCCGGCAGCCGGTCGACCCGGCCGTGGTGCGGGCGCTGCTGGAGGAACTCGGCGACCTGGCCGCCGGGCTGGACCTGGCCGACCCCGAGCAGCGAGCCCTGTTCTATGAGGAGATGGGGGTCAGCGGCCTGTACCAGCCGGCCAACCGGATCGTGCTGATCACGGCCGAACCCGACATGCGTAGGCGTAGTGTACGTGTCGGAGGTGCGATACGCACCATTCGGATACGAGGTCAGCAGAGACGACCACGAGCCGTTCGCGTGGCTGGTAGAGCCCCTCGATGCCGAGCCGCTCGTAGAGCTGAGCGCGGTCGGCGGGGTTGGCGTTGTCAAGGGCGCCGACCATGTCGCCTGCCTGCGTGACAATGCCGCGGAGCTGGTCTTTGGTGACTGTGACGGGCTTGGTGGCGCGGAGCTGGGCGCGCTTGGCCTGGGCGGCGGCCTGCTCGGCGGTCGTCTGGTTGATCCACGCGGTGACCGTGGCCGGGTCGCTGCCGACGTCCAGGGCGGCGCGGTAGTGGGCGAGCTTGCGATGGCAGTCGGCCAGAGTGCGGTCGATCTCGCGCAACTCCTTCACGGTCGTGCTGTCGTCTTCGCTGGCGCCGACGAGTGCCTCCAGGGTGTGGTCGAGGTTGGCGGGATCAAACAGCGCGGTGATCCAGCCGTCCAGGTGCGGCAGCAACTCGGCCTCGCGCAGGTAGACCGTGCGGGGATGGTCGAGGTCGGGGTGCTTGGCGGTGGCGTATTCGGCGGGGAAGGTGCAGCGGTAGTACGGCTGCTTGTGGATCCAGTGGGATTCCATGCGCCGCTGGCACAGCCCGCAGCGCAGCCGCCGCCGTAAGAGATAGACCCTTGAGGTGGCCAGCTCCCGGGGCCGGTGGGGCTTGTCGCGCCAGCCCCGAGAGCGCATCTGCGCTTGGGCGGCGTCGAACGTCTCCTTTGAGATCAGGGTCTCGTGGGCGGGCTGCTCGGACCAGACCCAGCCGTCGGACTCGTTTCTGCGCATGCGGCTGGTGTAGCCGGCGGCGACATCATCGATGTCCAGCAGGATCTCGTCGCGGCGTTGGCGATTCCAGACCTGGTAGCCGGTGTAGCGGGGGTTGGTGAGGATCGCCCGCACCGCCGACTTGCTCCACGCGCGCCCGTCGCGGTGGGGGTTGCGATCGGGGTCATGGCCCGACGGCGAGGGGATGCCTTCACCGGTCAGGAGCTCAGCGATGGCCATGTAGCCGTAGCCCTGGAGGAACAGCGCGAAGATCCGCTTGACGACCGACGCGGTGGCCTGGTCTGGGACCAGCTTGTGCAGGCGAGCACCCAGGCGAGCCTTGGCGGGGTTGGGATGGGGGCCGCCGTCGGCGAGCTGGTAGCCGTAGGGTGGCCTGCCGCCGAGGTAGCGGCCCTGGATGGCGGTCTGGGCGCCCATGGCAGCGCGCACGCGGGTCTTGATGCGCATGCGCTCGCTCTTGGACTGGCTGCCGAACAGGGTCATGGCCAGGTCGTGGGCTTCTGAGCCAGGGTCGATCGGGCCGCCGACCTCGGGCACCCATAACTGCACGCCGAAGTGCTCGAAGACGGGGAAGGTGAGGGAGAACTGGTTGCCGTAGAACGCGCGCTGCGGCTCGCCGATCACGACCGCATTGAACCCACGATTGGGGTCCCGCAGCAGGGCGAGCAGCTCGCTGGCCTTGGGGCGACGCTGCCAAGGCAGCGCGCGACTGTGGCCGATGTCGAAGAACTCGGCCACGATCACCCCGCCCTTGGGCACGATGAGCTGCCGGGCGCGGGAGATCTGCCAGTCGTAGGAGGCTTGGGGGTCTTGCTGGTCTTCGGTGGAGACCCGGCCGTAGAAGGCGAACAGGAGCTGGTCGATCAGGTCGTCGAGGGTGATGCGGCTGGGCGTCATGGTTGGTGGCACCTCGGCGTGTCAATGGAATCGGTGGTGTGGCAGGGGTCCGGCTGATGGGCGATGTGCAGCAGGATGCGCAGCAGCACTCGTGCGGCTTCGGGCGACAGCCTCGGCGGCGTCGGTGGAAGCTGCACCCTGAGCGGCCGCTCGCTGGCTCGGGGAGATCGCTTGCGGGGCGCCGGGCTTCCTGACTTGCTGGTAGGGCAGGCGTAGGGGCGTGTGCGAGGGCGGCGGTCGCTGCGGCGAGGATCAGGCATGCGGGGCGCATCCTCCTTCGAGCTCTGCGGCCGGATAGCTTCGGACACGGCTGATCGCAATTTGCGGGGACGGCATGCAATTGGATCGCAAATGCAATTGAAAACCATGACGACCCTGCCCGCCGTGCTGGCAACGATTTGCTCTCGCCAATACTTTCTTGTTATTTAGCAGGTCATTGCCCCTTGTCAAATAACAGGCAGTTTCTCAGCAGGAATTCTTGCTGGCTCCTCCATTGGTTGGCGGCGCGGTAGCGAGCCGTGGCTCCCCATGATCCAAAGACCTCGCACACGATGAGCGATGGTCTTGCGGACCAGGTCAGAGGCTACGCAGGTGGCGCTGTCAGAGCGTTGTCAGTGAGCCGCCCGTCCCGGGCGTGCAAGCTGATAGCGCGCCCCGGCGCGTTGTCGCGGCGTTGTCAGAAAATTGTCACCAGCGGCCTGCGCGTTGTCGCGGCGCTGTCAGATTATTATCGGCGCATTGTCGCGCCGGCCCGACAATGTTTTGACAGCGGCGCCTGGTTTTGTTGCGGCTCGACCTCGTCGCCGATGCGAAAGGAGCCGCCGCATGCCCGCCAGCGCCAATTCCGGTGTCGTATGGCCATTTGATGCGCTTGAGGAGACGTTTCGGCTGCTGGTGGTAGGGCCGGCGCCGCTGGCGATTGATGGGCGGCAGGTCCGCGGGCTGCCGCCACGGCCGGTCCCGCTGGACGAGCTCCGCAGCCGGCTGCTCCATCCCGCGGTCAGCTACCGCACCCGCGACGTGGCCCTGGTGGTGCTGCTGCGCAACGCCAGGCGCGAGCGCGAGCAATCCGGGCAGGGCGGCGCGTGGACGGTGGGGCTGGCGGGGGTGCTGCTGCCGGCGCTGCGCCGCGCGGCGGTGCCGCTGGCGCACGCGGTGCCGGGCAAGGCCGCCGACCTGGAGGCCGAGATGCTCACGGCGCTGGTGGAGGCGATCTGCACCGTGCCGGCCAGCGCCGAGCGGCTGGCCGCGCGGCTGGTGTGGCCGGCGGTCCGCGCCGGGCACCGGTTCGTGCGGCGCGAGCGGCAGTGGCGCACCTGGGAGGCCCCGCACGCCAGCCTGGCGGCGCCGCCGCGGTGGCCGTCGCATCCCGACCTGGTACTCCAGGCGGCGGTGCGGGCGGGGGTGCTGCCGGCGGGGGCGGCGGAGCTGGTGGGCGAGACGCGGGTCGGCGAGGTGCCGCTGCGGGTGCTCGCGCGCCAGTGGGGCGTGTCGTACCAGGGGCTGCGCCGGCGGCGAATCCGCGCCGAGCCGGCCCTGATCGCATGGCTTGTGAGCAGGCGAATGTTCCAAAACGGGGGCTGAAGGCGGGTTTCCAGGATAGGAGGGCATTCGCCCGGCCGCCGACCGCCAGCCAGGCATGGCGGCAGCCAGAGCGGGAAGCGACCGCCGCCGGCCCCAGCCGGGCGGACGCCCTCCATCGATTTGGTCGATCGCACTGGACCGACACGGAGGAGCTGCTCGTGCACCGCATCGCACACCGCCATCGCCCCTGGCGCATGGCGCTGGTCGTGGCGCTGGGGTGCTGGCTGCTGGCCGGCGGCATGGCCAGCCCGGCGCTGGCCGCCGACCCGACCATCCAGGGCGTGATCGACCGGCTGCGGCTGCTGCTGGTGGGGCTGCTGGTCGGGCTGGCCACGCTGGCGCTGACGGTCGGCGGGGTGCGCTATCTGGCCGCGGGCGGCGATCCTGGCGAGATTCAGAAGGCCAAGACGATGTTCAAGGCTGCCGCGGTCGGCTACGCGATCGCCGCGCTTGCCCCGGCGCTGGTCGGCATCCTGCGCACGGTGGTGGGCGCATGAGCCACCCCAACAGTGTCCGGCGTCCCGCCGCGATGGTGGCCGTCCTGCTGGCTGCCGGCATGCTGGTGCTGGCCGCGCCGGCCGTCGGTGCGCCGGGCTCGCGGGCTGGCATCGCCGCGCAGCAGGCGCCCGGCGCAGGCGCCGCGCCATCGACGACGCTGCCGCCAGGCGGCACCACCCGCACCACCACGGTTGGGGGTAGCGCGCCTTCCACGACCACGCCAGGGCTGGTGCCAGCGCAGCCGCCGGCCACCCCTGGCCTGTTCGACATCCCGGGCCGTGTCCGCAAGGCGATCGACGACTGGTTCCAGGGCGTGGTCGCCGCGGCGGTCAGCCCGGCGCTGGACCTGCTGGGCCGCACCCTGCTGGCCACCCCAGCAGTGGCGACCGGCCCGCGCGCCCGCGAGCTGTGGCGGCTGTCGCTGGGCCTGGCCGACGGCGCCTACGTGCTGCTGGTCACCCTCGCCGGGGTGGTCGCTGACCGGCCAGGGCGTGGACCCCGCCCACGTCACCGCCACCATCAAGACCCTGGCGCTGGCGCCGCTTGCACCGGCCAGCCCGTTCACCGCGCTGCTGGTGGGCGCGCTGGTGGTGCTGGCGCTGCTGCTGGCCGGGACCTGCATCGTCGACGTCCACGTCGCCCACGCCAACGACCAGCTCGGCCGCCGCGTGGCCACCATCAGCATCCCCACCACCCCGCCGGCTACCAGGACCTGCTCGCCTGGGCGCGGGGCTCGGCGAGCCCGTCGCCTGGGGCGTGGAGGGCACCGGCTCCTACGGCGCCGCCCTGGCCCGCTTCCTTGCCGCCAACGGCCAGGTCGTGCTGGAGGTCAACCGGCCCGACCGTCAAGCCCGGCGCCGCCACGGCAAGTCCGACCCCTCGACGCCCAGGCCGCCGCCAAGGCCGTGCAGGCCGGCCAGGTCACCGCCACCCCCAAGGCCGGCGACGGCCAGGTGGAGATGATCCGCTCGCTGCGGGTCGCCCGCCAGACCGCCATGCGGGCACGCACCCAGGCGATCAACGCGCTCAAAGCGCTGCTGGTCACCGCCCCCATCGAGCTCCGCGAGCAGCTCCGCGGCTTGTCGGTGACCCGGCTGGTACGCACCGCAGCCGAACTCGAGCCAGGCCCGGTGACCAGCCCTGCGGCCGCGGCCATGCTCGCGCTGCGCACGCTCGCCGGACGCCACCAGGCCCTGTCGGCCGAGATCGCCGCGCTCACCACCGAGCTGGACCGCCTCACCGCCAAGGCGGCGCCCCAGCTGGTGGCGCTGTTCGGCGTTGGTCAAGACGCGGCTGGCGCGCTGCTGGTCGCCGCCGGCGACAACCCTGGCCGGCTGCGCGCGGATGCGGCGTTTTCGATGCTGTGTGGTGCCTCCCCATCGAGGCGTCCTCCGGCAAGACCACCCGTCACCGCCTCAACCGCGGCGGCGACCGGCAGGCCAACGCGGCGTTGTACCGGATCGTGCTGGTCCGGTTGCGCCACGATCAGCAGACCAAGGACTACATGGCGCGGCGTCTCACCGAGGGCAAGTCCAAGAAGGAGGTCACCCGCTGCCTGAAGCGCTTCGCCGCCCGGGAAGTGTTCGCAGTGCTACCAAAGATGCGCGAGACCGACTCGGCCAATGCTGCTTGACATCTATACGAGCGTCAGAGTTCGACGATATCTCTTCGGCATGCTGACATCGGCCAAGACCAGATCAGCGGCGTACAACTCGCGGAGGTACTGATCGGTGATGACCCCCGGCTGCGCAAGCTCATCTATGCGGAGCGGCTCCCAGCCTGCCTCTTGCGCGGCAGGACGGATGAGATCGTGGTAGACGGCGTCGAAGTCGAGATGAGCACCGTCGGCGGGCAGCTCACGAACTCCGAAGGGCATGATGACGAAGAGCCTGGGCATGCCGATGATCTTCTCATCTCATCCCGGGAGGAACGAAGGGGCATGGCATGCCCCAGCGACGGGGACAAGATAGCCGTGGTAGGTAGGCCGATCAAAGTGCTTTGGAACATGTACAGCGCACTTGCGCCTCCTTCTTGGAGGCAGCACGCCAACCGGCCCCGAGATACTCCCGTCTGGACCCGCGATGGGAAAGCCGCAGCATGCCGAGGCAGCGCGCCGCCGGCGACCAGCAGGAACGCGGCAACGCCTATCCTTCGCTCGGCTGGTTACCCTCGCATGTGCGCTGTACCACTTCCCACCATCCGCGGCGTGCTCGACCACATTTCGCGGCGGCCCGCCCGCGCGATGCCCGTCTTCTACACCCACTTGGCGGGACGTCATCGCCAGCACCGCTGCGTCCCGACCATCGGGGTGACGCTCGTTCTCGTACACCACGCCGCTGAAGGCCAAGGATCATTGGACACCCTCGTCACATCCGACACCCTTGGAATCAAGATCTCCGGGAGATCGAGCAGAGGCTGCTGCCGCTGGCCCTGGCGATCGCGGCCTGCTGAGCGGATCCCGCGCCCCCACCGCCGTCGGTGAACGGCCGATCAAGCCAGCGCCGGCGTCGCTGGGTCGCGACGTCAGTCTTTCTTCGAGCTCCCCTGGGGTGCTGGCTGGTCAGCCGCGCGGTCCAGCCCGTGGCGGATCGCATAGGCAATCAACTCGTATTTCGTGTGCATGTGCAGCTTGCCAAGGATGTTCTGGACGTGGTTCTGCACGGTCTTCACTGCGATGAACCGCTGCTCGGCGATCTCCCGATACTTGTAGCCCTTTGCGACCAGGCGGAGGATCTCGCTCTCGGTCGTTGTCAGCAGCGGCTCGGTCGGGTCCCTGCCCGCGAGGGCGCGGAATTCGTTGAGCACCAGGCCCGCCAGCGCCGCCGTGATCACCGGCTCGCCTCTCGAGGTGGCGTGGACCGCGTCGGCGATCGATTGGGCCGGCTCGCTTTTCAGGACGTACCCGCTGGCGCCGGCCTTGATCGCATCGAGGACGTCCTCCCGCTCGCCAGACACGGAGACCACCAGAACCTTGGCGTAGGTGAGCTGCTCGATGATTCGCCGGGTCGCGGCGGCACCGCCGACTGTGGGCATGATCATGTCCATCACGACGACATCGGGCATGGTCTCGGCCGCCATCGCCGTCGCCGAAGCTCCGTCCTTCGCCTCCGCGACGACCACCGCACGGCCGTCCGCCTCCAGCGCCTGCTTGAGCCCGATCCGCCACACCTCATGGTCGTCGACGATCATGACGCGCAGCCGCTCGTCGGCGGCCGGGTTTTCCTGCCCGGACGCGTCCCCTCTCGCGAGTTCCTCGTTGCTCATTGACGCCTCGCCGTCGGAGGGCTCGGGTAGGGTCATCGGCTCACCCAGTCCGCCTGCATTGGGACGTAGAACTCGACCGTCGTCCCCAGGCCGGGCGCGGTGGTCACCTTCATCCGTCCTCCAAGCGACTCGATCCTGCCCTTCATGCTCTCAAGCATCCCGACCTTCCTGGCATGCCGCAGTCTGTGCTCGTCGTACTGGAAGCCCTTGCCGGCATCGCGAACAGACGTCAGCAGCTGCCCGTCTTCCACATCGGCGAAGATCCAGGCATGGTCGGTCTCGGCGTGGTCCGCCACGTTCCGCAGCGCCTGATGGACCGCCGCGCACAGCTCGTCGGCCGCAGCGATGGCGATGTAGATCCTCGCCACCCGGCTGAGCGTCACGTCGATCTCTATGACCTTGGCCTTGGTGGCGTGGAGCCAATCCTCCAGCGACACCAGACCACGCGGCGTCTCCTCGTCCTCCTGGTTGATCAGATACCGAAGGTCGTCTTCCGCCCTGGCGAGCTGCCTGGAGTAGCTTCCAAGCTCTGCATCGCTGTGACGAGCGACCAGCTCGCGCAGGTCCCTGTTCACCGCTCCCAGGACATTGAGGACCGTGTCGTGGATCCTGCGACGAAGGTCTTGGCGGACGGCGATCCTGGCTGCCCGCTCCTTCTCCTGCGCCGCCACGCGCTGTTCCTCCATCACACGCTGCTGCTCCAGGATCACCTTGTCCACGGCCTGGCTCACCGATCGGGCCGAGCTGTCGAGGGCTCTGGCGATCGCGCCCATCGTGCCGCCCGCCATGAAGTAGTAGGCCGCGCCATTCGCGACACCAACAAACGACGACAGGTGCTGATAGGGGACGTGGTTCAGCGGACGCGTGAGCGCGATCGCGACCGACAACACCAACGCAGAGCCAAGCCCGCCCCTGACTCCCCGTGACATCCCCCACATCAGCGGCGTGCTCACCGGGTAGGCCGTCGCGAAAAACAGCCGGGCAGGAGAGGTGACGCCGCCCGGGGCCACGACATAGGCAGCCGCCAGAACCAGATAGGTGGAGAGCGCCAGGTCCAACCCAAGGACCCAGCCGCGGCCCTGATCGTCGCGATGAGCGCTGAGCCACCCCGTCCAGGCCGCGGCCGCGGCGAACGACAGATAGGCGAGCAACGGCTGGGCGAACCCGCCGCTTGCAAGGTTGAACGCGATCATCCACAGCAACGATCCGATCCGGAACACGACCACGCCGCCCGCCAGGTTCCGGCGGCCACGCTCCGGGTCCAACTCCCACTCCAGCGCGGCCCGAGGGTCCCGAGCCGGCGGCGGCATCGGGAGGACCGGTTTCTCACGTCCGGTGAGCATCGTGGATCCTCTCCGCGTCGTCACGTCAGCCTCACTCGTCGCCACCGCCTGGGTAGTTCGCCGCCGGCGATTGAGTCCAAATCCCCATGGACCCGTTGCACGGACAAGCCAATCATCGCCTCAGCCAAGCAAGACGAAAACGAGGTCGAGGTGGAGGATGAAGCAGTCAGTGGGTAGCACACAAGCCAGCCAGCGCCGGCGCCGGCGTCGATGGCCAATGGTGACCCTGGCTTCGGTCACGGTTCTGGCCGCCGTGTTCTACCTGGGCGGCGGATGGTACTTCTCGGGCCACCTGTATCAGCAGGCACTCAGCGGCGCCGCCAAACGCGCCGCCAAGCCCACCTACAACCTCAGCGTGGCGGCCGTGACGCCAGAGACCGTCACCCTCCGCGTTCCAACCGATCCGGGTCAGCTCCTCACGCCAGGCGTGTGGGGGATCCAGTGGCCGACCGGCTACGGACAGGTCACCACGATCGTGGCTCGCGGCGACCGCACGGTGACGCGGGATTTCCGCCAGGTCACCGGGTCACCGCTGGTGGCTGGGACCAAGGTGGCGCTCGACAACAAGGCCTTCCCCAACAATCCATCCGTGGGCCTGGGGATCCCCGTGCACGATGTCTCCTATCGGGGGCCGCTGGGCTCGTACCCGGCGTGGCTTGTTTCTGGATCACGCGACACCTGGGCGATCCTGCTCCACGGCAACTCGATGGACCGGCTGGACACGGCCAAGATCGTTCCGACCCTGCACCGGCTCGGCCTGCCGGTGCTGATGATCTCCTACCGCAACGATGCCGGAGCGCCCCAGGACCCCAGCGGGATGCTGCGATACGGGCAGACGGAATGGCGGGACCTGGCCGCCGCTGTCCAGTACGCGCTCTCGCACGGCGCCCGGCGCGTGGTGCTGGTCGGCTACAGCATGGGCGGCGGGATCGCGGCCAGCTTCCTGGAGCGCTCGCCGCTGGCGGCACAGGTGTCCGGGGTCATCCTTGACTCCCCGATGATGGACTTCAGCCGGGCGGTGGATCTGGGCGCGTCGAAGCAGCGACTGCCGCTGGTCGGGCTTCCCCTTCCCCAGTCGCTCACCAACACGGCGAAGTGGATCGCCGGGTGGCGCTATGGAGTCGCCTGGACCTCTCTCGACTACCTCGATGGGGCGGCCAAGATCCAGGCGCCCATGCTGCTGTTCCAGGGGACCGCGGATGCCACGGTGCCCGCGACGACCAGCGACGAGCTGGCAAGGACCGCCGGTGACGTGACCTACGTCCGCGTGCCCGGCGCCGACCACCTGGACTCGTGGAACCTGGATCCGGCCCGGTACGACAGGGCGGTGCAAGCGTTCGTGGGGAGGGTCCTTGAGTCATCCGCCGCCGCCTGACCGCACCGTGGTGGCCCGTTTAAACATGTATGCCTTGACCAGACAGCTACAGCTCCGGTGTCGATCACACCACAAGGGCGAGTCGAGGTGACCGCCTCGCGGCCCCCGGGGAGACGACCATGAACGGTTCTTCCGCACAGCGACCTGGCAGCGCTGGCAGCGCGGCCACCAGCTCGGCACGGGACGAGTTCATCGACCTGTGCCGTGCGGTCAGCCTCCTGGTCGTCGTGCTATGGCACTGGGTGTTCACCATCGTTGTCTGGCGCGGCAGCGGGCCGTCGGCGGACAGCCCCCTCAGCTTCACCCGCGACCTGTGGATCCTGACCTGGGTGCTGCAGGTCATGCCGGTCTTCTTCTTCGTCGGCGGGTACGCCCACATGCAGCTGTGGTCCAAGCTGCACGGTTCAGGCGTCAGCTTCGTGGTGGGCCGCATGCGCCGCCTGCTCGTCCCCTCGCTCGCCCTGCTCGCGGTGTGGGCGGCGGTCGCCGCGGTCGCCGAGGGCGCCTTCCACGTGTACTGGTTCCACCACGCGGCCCTGCTGATCGTCAGCCCGCTGTGGTTCATCGCGGTGTACCTGGCGCTGGTGCTGCTCGCCCCGCTGGCGATCCGGCTGCACCAGCGGTTCGGGCCGCTGGTCGTCGTCGTCCTGGCGGGGGTCGCCGCGCTGGTGGACGTGCTGCGCTTCGGTCAGCACGTCGCCTGGGCGGCGCTGGTCAACCTGCTCGTGGTCTGGGCGCTGTGCCACCAGCTGGGGTTCTTCTACCGCACGCTGGCCGACGGCGACCGGATCCTGGCGTGGTGCTTTGTATGGGGCGGCCTGTTCGGCCTGGTCGGCCTGGTGCTCACCAACATCTACCCACCGTCGATGGTGGGCGTGCCCGGCGACCGGATCTCCAACATGGGACCGCCAACGCTGTGCATCGTCGCGCTGTGCTTCTTCCAGACCGGCCTGGTGCTGCTGGTGCGGCCGTGGATCATGGAGCGCCTGCGCCGTCCCGGCTGGGCCCAGGCCAACGAGGTCGTCAACCGCTTCGCGTTGCCGCTGTTCCTGTTCCACACCACCGGCTATGCGATCGCCTTTAGCCTGCTGTGGCTGACCGGCTACCGCCCGCCGAGCCAACCGACCCCAGCCTGGTGGGTGCAGCGGCCGATCTGGCCTGGTCGTGCCCCTGGTCTGCACCATCCCGGTGATCCTCGTGTTCGGGCGGCGGATCGGTGCGGCGCGCCGCCCGGTCCCGGCGCCCGCGGCGCCCGCACCCGCCGTCACCGGCGAGAGCCGCTGGTGACGGGACGGCCGGCGCATCGGTCGTCGCCGTGGCCCAGCGCAAGCTGACGAGGTTGAACGGCTCGATTGGAACGCGTACAGCGCACTTGCGCCTCCTCGATCGAGCCAGTGCTGCTCTTCGGGTTGAAGTGCCCGCTTGCGGGAGCCGAGATGGAGAACGCCCCTGCGTGTCGCGCCAACGCACCACTGCGACCAGCAGGAACGCAGACGCGACGCTCTCCCGACCAGCCGAACACCCTCGTATGTACGCTGTACCGCTTCCAGCGATTGGCGCGTGCTCGACCGCGCCACGCCGACGAGTGTCGCACTGGAGGCACAATCGAACCGATGCATCGCGACGATGTGAGCCGTCCAGCGTTGGTGCATGCGCTGGCCGCCGAGACGGTGCCTGTCCCGTACACCACGCCACAGGATGTGGCCGCGATCAGAGGTGTTGAACGGCTGCGCGCTTCAAACAGGAGGCGTCCAAGCACAAGGAGTTTCACGCCGGCTGCCTCCAAGCGGGTGTTGACCCTGGGCATGATGTCCTCCACGACCGACGGGCCCGTGGCACGAGGCCCTGCCAATGCTCGCTTGTCCGCAAGCCGGGCACGATTGACAATGACCGCCTTCGGAACGGCACGGAAAGGCTCGCCATGGAGACCCACGAGGCGCGGCCGGCTGAGCGACCTGCCAGCACTTCGGCAGCCGAAGACCCGCCACTCGCACGCAAGACACCCGTCCGCAGACCGCGTGCGCGACGCTCCCGAGCGAAGTCGATGTGGGCTGCAATTGGGTGGGACGTGACCGTCGCCGCAGTTCCTGTCGCCGCCGCAGCGGTCGGCGCGGTCATCGGAGTGGCCCATATCCCGTGGCTGGCGCTGCTGCTGGCCGGTGCCGGCATCGCTGCGGTCGCGGTCTGCATCGAGCGCGCGCTCAAGGCGCGGCAGCTCGCCGCGCGGTCAGGGTGGCTCGCGATCGGCTTGCTAGCCGCGTTGCTCCTGCCTCTTGGGGCATTGACCTATCACCAGTGGTTCGACCCGGCTGCACGAACTCCCCAGCCTACCAGTTCGTCGTCAACGGCGGCGAGACCCAAGTGCTGCAGATGGCAGGCGAGGCGGGCGGAGAGCCGCAAGTGCTGGTGGAGGGCCTGATCGGCGGCCGCACCTATATGTTTGAGTGCTGGACGGTCGCACCCGGCGGCGCAGTGTGGCTGCGACTCGCCGGCGGTCGATGGTATGTGCCGCGTGCGTATCTGCATCCACCCGCTGGGATCGACCAGGGCCGCATTCCTCACTGCTGAGTCCAGGTTCCTCGCAGCTGTCCATAGTCCGCTCTTCCCCGCTCAGACTCGAACTCGCACACCGATTAAGCCCATTTGGTCCCGTTCTGATCCGTATTTGGAATATGTACCGGACTTGCACCTCCTCGCGGGAGCCAGCGCGCCAACCAACGTCGGATGACCACGTGCGGCTCAAAATAGCGAACGTCGCTGCGTGCCGCGGTCGCGCACGGTCACGACCAGCAGCAACGCGAAAACACCACTCCCCACTCGGCCGCGCACCCTGGTATGTGCGCTGTACATGTTCCACTCCTTGGAGTGCGGCCGGGTATCCCTGTCAACGACATGGGCGCTGCTGCTCGGACCACCCGTGCTGGCACGGGAATGACACGCAGTCATCCTGTCCGATGCGTGTGCCACCATGCCCAATGATCTACGACCCGTTGTGGCTGGACCGCACGTCGGTGTGATGGGCGAAGGCCGACCGCGCACAGGACCACCTGCGCTCGCTTGCCCGGCAGGTGGAGAAGTTCCGCACGTCGAAGCCGTAGACGGTGCTCCCCGAGCCGACCGACACCCCAGACCACACGGCGTACCGGCTGCGTCTCCACCAGCCGATGCCCGTGGCGATCAGCACGACGGTAGGCGACGTGCTGCACAACCTCCGGTCCGCTCTCGATAGCCTCGCCTAGGAGATCGCGCGGCGCGGCGTGGACCGGTCCATGACGCCGGCTCAGGAGAAGGCGTGCGCCTTCCCGGTCTGCGAGACGCTAGAGCAGTTCGAGCGGTTCTTCAACAAGACAGCAGCACCGAGGACCTGGTGGCGATGCTGCACGGCTGGCACCAGCATGTCACCGGCGGGACGTTCGCCTGCGTGTTCGACAGCATGTCCCGCGACGTGACGGAGTTCAGCTCCTGACGTCGTGTCGCAGCGGTCGTTCGCGGAATCCGGCATGCGTGGCGGTGGACGGAGATAACGACGACGAGCCCGAATCGTGATGGGTTGGCGGTCGCGAAGAGACACGCGCGCCGCCTGCCCGATCGGGGTTTGTGACCGGATTCGTAGATCCTTGTCCGTGAGGACCACCTCGCCGGTCCCACAGTCGCCAAGGGGATGACCATCATGCGTCCCGTCCGTTCCGCATTCATCGCCCTGCTGGTCGGCGGCATCATCGCCACCGGCTGCAGCGCCGGCAACCATTCCGACCACGCCACGACCAACGGCGGGCCGGCGACCACCACGGCACCCAGAGACCACCCTGTTACCAGCGCAACCCCGACCGCACCTGACACCAGCACCGCAACCCAACCGGCCAACCACGACCGCCCCAGCACCACCGAGGCCGTCGCCACCGCCGTGGCCTACATGCATCGCGAGGTCGGCATGCGCGACCCGGTCGCCGGACCGTTCCGCTGGACCGGCCCCACCACCGGCCAAGTCGACGTCCACCCCCGCTTCGGCGCGGGCCAGCAGCCGCTGACCAGCCCGATCACGGTGGTGTCGCTCCAACGCCTCACCAAGGTCTGGTACGTGCTTGGCACCCAGACCAGCACCATCCGTGTCACCCAGCCGCAGCCTTCGGCTCGGATCGCCTCACCGGTCCGTGTCGCGGGCCGCGCGCTGGCCTTCGAAGGCACCGTGCAGGTGCGGGTCACGCAGGACCGCTACGGCAAGGACATCCTGCTGGGCAGCGGGATCGTGACCGGCGGCGGGGACGTGCCGCGCCCGTTCCAAGGCCAGATCAGCTTCCGCCCGCCCACCGGCACCACCGGCTCGATCATATTCGCCGAGCTGAGCGCCGCCAACGGCGAGGTGTCCAGGGCCACGGTCATCCGGGTCCGCTTCAGCCCCGCACCCCCGTTCCCGGGGATCTGGGAGATCCGCACCTGGGAGGCAGCCTACGAGCTGCAGTGGGCCGTGGACAACGGCCACCAGCCCTGGCGGACCTCGGCGTGGATGTCGGCCGTCGGGGTGGTGACCCGCTATGCGGAGCAGGTCCTGCTGCCCAGCCCGCAGCACCCGGTCGTCCGGCAGGTCGACCCCCACACCTTCGAGGTCAGCACGCCGGACGGCAAGGTGGTCGCCACCGTGCAGGTCACCCAGCCGGTCCGACAGGGACCAGAGGGTATCTGGGTGATCACCCGCGTCGACCGAACCGCCTGACCAGTGCTGCCTTCGACGACCAGCTGCTGCCGACCACCTCGACCGCTGCTACGGCAAGCCTGCCGACCCGGCACCCGCCGGGCCGGGCCGGCGCTTGGTATCCTCCTATACCAGATAAGCGTTTCATTATCCCTCAAGGGACATAGCACAAACGCTCACGTGGGCGAGGGTGACCTCTCTGGATCGGCGGGATGAGCTGGGGATCACATCACGCCAGCCCAGGCTGCTACGGGGCACCCCGATTTGGAACGTGTATAGCGCACTTGCGCCTCGGCGCTAGTGACGCCGGGCCGGGCACCGTCGTCGATCTCGGCCTGGGCGACCCAGCGGCGCAGCGTCTCGCGCGAGACGCCAAGCTGGGCACCGACCGCCAAACTCGCGGCGGTCACCGAGCCGTAGTCGGCCAGGTGGTCACGGACCAGCCGCACCGCACGCGCCTTGAACTCAGGGTCGTAGGTCTTGGGCATGTCGCCATCCTTCCTCACAAGGAAGCGGCATCAAACCCGTGACGGTTCACTGCTTGCCCGGCCGGCGCGTGCCGGGTTGCCGCGCCCGCTTGGGCACGGGCGGTTGGCCAGCCCGGAGGACGGCGGCCGCGAGGAGTTGCCCGAGTGCTTGGCGAGCTGGCGTTCCAGCTCGGCGACCCGCGCCGCAAGTGCGGCGTTGGCGGCGCGCAGCTCACCGATCATCGCCGCCTGCGCGGCGACGATCACCTCCAGCTCAGCAGCAGGATCGGGGAGCGGTCACGGCCTCCGGCACGTCGAGCCGTCACGCCCGCTTGCCCACGGGCCCCTCAGTGCCCTATCCCACTCGCCGCCGAGCCGTCAAGCGCCACAAAGCCAGGCAGCGGCCACCGAGCGGGATCGACCCGTGCCCGGGTGCCGATCCCACCTGCTCGCTGAACGTGCAAACTCGCCTCCGCTGGCGTTGGTTTGCGGTCATGCTGGCGGGTGCCACCGGCACATGGTGGCGGGTGCAGGAGGCGGCCGGATGCAGTGGCGCAGCTGGCGCAGGTGGAGGACCGGGCTTGCGGTCCTGGTGGCGCTGGGCGCGCTGACCCTCGCCGGGCGGCTGCTGGACCTGGGCGCCAAGCCACCACCAGCCACCCTGTCCAGTCCACGCCCCACATCGTCGCCCGTGCCGACCCGGCCAGCGGCCAGCTCCGCCACGCCACCACCAACCTTCCCCAGAGCGCTGGCGCGGCCTCTGCGGCTGCCCAGCCCGCCACCCGATGGCTCCTGCCCGGCCACACCGCCAGCCCGCGGCCGGCGCGTCTGGGGCAGCGGCCCACAGGCCGTGGCCCTGGGCGATGGGCCGGTCTACCCCCTGCTGTTCACCACACCCGGCGGGCTGCCTGACCGAACCTCCTCGGTGTACTGGGTCGCCCCC